>Ga0207419_1000502_pt1 | contig 34103 bp, 29 predicted proteins | sample ElkSloMetagenome_4_FD_184723 | JGI IMG/M metagenome (GOLD analysis project Ga0207419, IMG submission 184723) | Hot spring microbial communities from Elkhorn Slough, Monterey Bay, USA - MD2A (version 2) | ecosystem: Environmental > Aquatic > Marine > Intertidal zone > Estuary: Microbial mat ...
AGCTCCCGGCGGCGGGCCAAGACCTGGATCAACAGGCTGTTGGCAACGCCGACGGCGGCCAGCACCAGCGTGAGGCCGAGGATGAAATCAAAGATGGAAAAATCTCGATCGATCTCCTGGGTCTGCCAGCGTCGCTGCTCCGCGCCCCGGCTGCGGACCCGATAGCTGTCTCTAAGCAGCCGCAGACGGTACTTTGCCGGTGCAATGCCGGACGCCTGCCGCACCGCCAGCCGATCGCCCAAGGTCAGGGCCAGATTGTCGGCGAATAATGGCGCCTGGTGATGAAACAAGAACCAAGATTTGAGATCCACGTACTGACCATCCTGAGCGAAGTAGCCCAAGGCGTCGTCCACCGCCTGAATCTCGAATGCGTGATGCTCCTGCTCGGTATCGATGAGCACCCGATCTCCCGCCCGCAGCGCGAAGCGCGCGGCCAGGGTGCGAGACAGGATCAGGCCGTCGGGGCGCAGCGGTTCGCGTCCCAGCGCCGCCAAGAAGGCATTGGCGTCGTCGCCGTGGATCAGGCGCATGGGGATTTCACCCTCGACCTTGCGAGATAGGCGCATCGGGAACAGCCCCTGGTCTCGTGCCTGATCGAAGACCTCGTCTCCCGGCAGCGCGGTGCCCAACCGATGGTCAAGAAAGACATAGGGGTCCAAGGCCTCGGCACCCCAAGCGCCGATCTCCGCCTTGAGGGAGCGGGTCAGCCCGTCCAGTCCGATCAAGAGGCTGAAGACCAGGGTCACAGAGGCAACGGTAAAGATTAACTCCTTGCCAATGGCGCGCAAGCGTCGGCCGGCCAGCAGCGCCTCCAGCGGCAGCAGGGGCTTGAGCGACCATTCTACGAGTTGTACCGCGCCCCTGAGCACCGGCCCCATCCACCACAGAATCGCCACGCCGGTGACCGCCGCCACCGCTGCCTCGACCAAAAAGAACTGGAGCACCGACAGCCAGTCCTGAAGTATCGGGCGGACCGCGAGCCAGCTCGCCACGATGACAACGGGCACCAGCCAGCCGAATCCCCGGAGCCCGGCCGTCGACAGGCCGCCCGCCGCATCCTGCTGCGAGAGAAAGCGCGGCTGCAGCACCTCCACCGGCTGCATGCGCAAGAGCGTGCGCAGTGGGCCAGCTACGCCCAGCAGCGCGATGGATAGACTCAAAGCGGCGAGTATGGCGAGTTCGCCCCAGGGCAGACTCGGATGCCGGTTCGGCGCTCGCCCGGTCGTGGAGACCCCTGCGTCCAACAGCCCTAGACCCGTCCACCAGCCGGCGACCAGGCCGAGCGCCGTCCCGGCGATCCCAAGCAGTGCCGCCTCCATCGCCAGCGACAACCCGAGCCCCTTGCGCTCCTGGCCGAGACAAAGCAAGAGCATGAGTTCACGGCCACGCGAAATCACCGAAAAACGCATGCTGTAGAAGACGATGACGGCGCCCACCGCGAACGCCATCAGCGAGGCCAAACGCACCGCGAGGCGCATGGCCTGATAGTCTTCCTCACCACGTCGCGGCAGCGGACGATCGACCGACAGGCCGCCGGCGCCCAGGCCTTCTTGGCTCGGCAGCGGCACCGCCGGAGTCGGTCTCGGGCGCCGCGGTGATGGCTCCTTGGCCCGGGGCGCCCGGTCCGCTGACGCTCGCCCCTCCCCTTGCCGCTCGAAGCTGACCTTGAGGATGCGTCGTGGCGCGGTCTGCACGCCCTGCCCCGCTTGGTTTGGGACCGCCTTGGACAGATCCACCAATGACCGCGAGGGGATGCGGCGTTCACTACTATTGTGATCGACAATCAAGATTGCCGCCGCCACCGTCAGCCCTAGCGCGACGCCAAGGACAGTGACCACGGACTGCAAGCGATGCTGAATCAGTCGCCGCCAGGCCAGCAGCAAGGCAAGGCTTGGATTCATATGCCCAGGCTCACCAGCTGCTGATGAATCGGGGCCACCCGATGCCGTTGTCGGCCCTGCTCCAGCCTGGCTTGAATGCGCCCGTCCTTCAGAAAACAGACCCGGTCCGCCCAGGCGGCATGCTCGGGGCTGTGGGTGACCATCAGCACCGCGGCGCCTTCGCCCGAGGCGGCGCTCGCGAGCGTCTCGAGAATGCCTTCGGCAATCCGCGGATTGACGTTGCCGGTAGGCTCGTCGGCCAGCAGCAGCTCCGGGCCGTGGATCAAGGCACGGGCAATCGAGGTGAGCTGCATCTCGCCGCCGGAGAGCTGTGAGGGCAGGTGGTCGCCGCGCGATTCCATGCCGATCCGCACCAGCAGCGCCTCCACCCGTGCACGATCGGCGGGACTGACCGCGCCGCGGATCAACAGCGGCAGCAGCACATTCTCGCGCACGCTCAGCGTCGGGACCAGATTGAAAAACTGAAACACCAGGCCGATGCGCTCCCGCCGCAGCCGGGTGCGCTGGGCCTCCGTGGCATAGTCCACGGCTTCACCAGCAAGCGATACAACACCGGCGTCGGCGACGTCGATGCCAGAGAGACAATTAAGCAAGGTACTCTTGCCGGAGCCGCTGGGACCCATGATGACCACCAGCTCTCCGGCATTGACAGCCAGGCTTAGGTCGTCGAGCACGGGCAGGCGTCGCTGACCCAGGCGGTAGGCCTTGGACAGACCCGATACCTGCAGCAGGGGCGCGTCGGCAGCGCCCGTGGAGTCGCCGGCATTGGTTCTAACGCCAGGCGTTTTGCTCGTGGGATCCTTCAATGGCTGTCGACCTTTATCGCTTTGAGCAGGCTCACTGGCTGAGCATGGTTTCACAGTCCCCCTGCCGGCTACGCCTAGGGCTTCCGCGCGAGGCGCGCGTCGGCGCAATCGTGGAGAATATGATGGACCGCCGGCAGGATCTCCAGACGACGATTTGGCGCGAACCTGGCGAGCAGCGGCTTGCGCGGATTCGTCATGCACAGAGAGGCTAGTCGATGAACAAGACCCACTCGGAACCAGCCCACTCGGAACCAGCCCACTCGGAACCAGAATGCTATTTTTGCCGAGTTGCACGTGGCGAAGCCGACCCGATCATTTTCCAAAACCGGTCTTTTCTTGGAATATTCGATACCAACCCGGTCAATCCCGGCCATGCGCTGGTGATTCCAACCAGGCATGTGGTCTCGTTGTTTGATCTAAACGGGGTGGAACAGGCGGATTACTTCGATGCGATTCACAGTGTGAAAGGCATCATCGACACCACTGACCTGACCGACCTCTATCAACAAATGCTGCGCCGAGACGACCTGCAAGACAGGCCCAAAGACCACATCAAGGCGATCTTGCAGTTGGAATTTTTAGGCAACAAGCCCGACGCCTACACCGTCGGCAACAACGATGGCCGTGCGGCAGGAAGAAGCATCGACCATTTGCACCTGATCCTGTTGCCGCGTTATCGCGGCGACGTGCAAGACCCAAGGGGCGGTATTCGCAACCTGATACCGAGCAGGGCACAGTATCAGAGAAGGTAGCTTGCCGAAGCTGTGATCCGCTGATCGAGCGCCGTAGAGCGGGAAAGCGCAGCGCATCCCGCCGCTTTGGCAATACCTGCGATGGCGGGATGCACTATTCCTTTCCCGCCCTTGTCTCTACAAGACTGGAGCCTGGGAACGAGTCGGAATGCTGACCCAGTCTCAACAGGGCGACAGCATAGGGCCACTAACCTGCTGCTGAGGCTTGGTTTCGGTTACCATCCTGTTGGCACCAGATTCATCCTTCATCCTTCGACCTTCATCCTTGACTTAAACCCAATGCCAACCGCCGCCGCCCGTCATCGACCGCAGCAGCATGGGGTCGCCGCGTTGGGCTGGATCGAGCGTCTCGGTCTGGCGGCGCTGATATTGAAGCTCTGCTTGGGGCATTATTTGAACATTGCGATCGCTCGCGAGCGGCTCGACCTGCCCGCCTTTGCGGCGGCGCTGCGCCAGTCCGGCCTGTCGATCCTGCCGGCGATCACGCTGGTGATGGCGGCGGTGGGGCTGATCCTCGGCCGTCAAGCGGGGACCATACTGGCCAATTTCAACCTGCCGTCGCTGGTGCTCTTGCCCATCAGCTATGCGGTCGTCATGGAGTTGATTCCGCTGCTGGTCGGCATCATGGTCGCCGGCCGCGCTGGCGTGGCGCTGGCGGTGCGCCAGGCAACACTGGTCGTGAGCGGACAGATGGACGGGCTACTGGTCTGCGGCGTCAACCCAATCACCTTCACGACCGCGCCCGTGCTGTTGGCGATGCTGGCGATGTCATTTGCCTTCGCGGTCTGGGGCAGTTTGGTAACCCTGGGCACGGCCTTGTTGTGGCTGCTGCTGGTCTCCGACGCGAACCCGGCCGATTTGGTCGAGGCCCTGCGGCATGTATTGACGCCGGGAGACCTGGCCGAGGCCCTGATCAAGCCGCTGTTGTTCGCGCTGGTGATCGCGCTGATCGCGACCGTCAACGGCAGCATCGCTGGCCGTGATCCCGAGGGTATCAGCCGTGCGGCGACTCAGACCATGATTGCCGCGGTGACGACCATTCTGCTCATCGACCTGCTGTTTGCGCTGTGGCCGGATCGCTGAGGACGCATGGCTAAGACTAGAACCGATAAGCTGCCTGCCGCCGGGGATTCGACCAACAGGGATTTGGCCAACACGGGTGACGCGCGCGAGCCGGCTTTGGTGCTGGAGCAAGTGTTCCAGCATGTCGGCATCCATTGCGTGCTCAACGGCGTGTCGCTGCGGGTGTCGGGGGGCGAGGGGCTCTTGTTGATCGGTCCCAACGGGGCCGGCAAGACGCTGCTGATGCGCTTGCTCGTGGGGCTGGACCGACCCTCGGCAGGGCGCGTGTATCTCTTTGGACAGGACTTGGGCGAATTGGGTGACCGGGCCATGGGCGCGCTACGTCGGCGCGTCGGCGTGGTCCTGCAGCGCGGTTCCTTGCTCGACGGCATGACGGTCCTGGAGAATCTGTTGCTGCCGCTGCGCGGAAGGCGCATGAGCCGCCCCGACATGGCTCGAGCCGCTCGGTTGACGATGACGCAATTGCAACTGGATGGCATGGAGAACCACCTGCCGCGCTCGTTGTCGCTGGGCCAACGTCGACGGGTCGAGCTGGGTCGCGCGCTGATTCATCGGCCCGATCTGCTGGTTTGGGACGGCATCACCGATGGGCTGGACCTGCCCGCGGTGCGTGATATCTTCGCCGTGCTGCGCGTTCAACAGCAGGCCCGGGGGCTGACCCTGATCGCGACCGACAACAGCAGCCTTGAGGCCATCGGTGATCACGCCCGTGTCGCCGTGCTCGACCGCGGTCATTTGCAGTTCGACGGTAGCCGCGAGGCGTTGCAGGCGGCGCTGAACGAGCGACTGGAATTGCGCTATGTCATTGAGGGGCGCACTTGAACGGGAAGTTTGAAGTTTGCAGTGAGACGCGAAAATCCTGCATTGGTTAGGTTTGTCTGCTTGATCTATTTTACGGGGGTTGAATTGGCGTGAGCCGACTGGAACGACTGTACTCGCCGCCGGAGATCGGCGCGCCAGGCAAACGCCAGGCCCAGGGTCGGCGACGCGACTTGCTGCTGGCCGGCGTCTTTGTGCTATCGATGGCGGCGGTCGTGGTCGGGGTGCTGACGCTGTTATCGCCGGGGCTGTTTCAGGGCTACAGTCTGCGCGCCTATTTCCTCAATGCCGACGGGCTCGACCGCGGCATCGACGTGATCCAGGAGGGCTTCGTCATCGGTACCGTGCAATCGGTCGACCCGGTGTTCGCTCATGACGAAGACCGCGGCCAGTGCCCGGCATCCGTCGGCGAGCGGGCGCCGGACCTACCCTGTTTCCGCGCCACGCTGCGGATACAGGACGCCTGGCCGGTGCCACCCGAGAGCAAGGCGCAGCTCGCCCCGGGCGGACTGCTGCAGGGCAATGTGATCCGCGTCTACCCCAGCGTCTTGGCGGGGACGCTCGCGGACGGCGACCCGATCATCACGCTCGACCGGCAGCCCGACCTGCCAGCACAGATGGCATCGGCGCTGGAACAGGCACAGCTCGCCATCGACCAGACCATTCGCCCGGCGCTGGCGCAGATCCAGGAACGCATTCAAGGCTTGCTTGGCAGCGGCATGGAGACCGCGGACGGAGCAGAGGGCGACGGCACCGACATGAGCAAAGGGCTGGCTGAGGTGTTCGACAACCTGAAGCAACTCAGCAACGACGTCCAAACCATCGTCGATCCCGAAAAGATCAGCGCCATCCTCGCCGCCGTGCAGCAGATGACCGAAAACCTGGCCAAGGTGTCCGGCACCTTCAACGACCGCAGTACCGACATCAGCCAGGCCGTGCAGAGCTACGATGCCCTGGCCGGCGACATCCGCCGGGTCGTCAACGAGAACGAGCCGGCGCTTTCCGCATCGCTGGAGGACACCCAATACCTGTTGCAGGAGTTGGCCGCCGCACTGACGCCGATCGTGGCGAATATCGAGACCGCGTCACGCAACCTGGCGGCGCTGTCAGGCGACCTGCGCCAGGACCCCAAGTCGCTGCTGTTCAACAACCCGCCGAAGACGCCCTCGCCATGGTTCAAGCGTTGAACGCATCAGCATCGCGGCTTCGGCTAGGGCTAGGGCTAAAACCGTCTACAACCGCCTTGGCCCTGACCTTGGCGGCGACGCTGCTCGCCGTTGGCTGCGGCGGTGGCGAACGCATCCGCGATATTTACTTTGCGCTGAGTTCAGAGGTCGCCGTCAGTCCGGGGTCGAACACCGTTCCCGGCACCCTACGCGTGAGTCCGCTGGCGGCACGCGGTTTTGTCGGCGGCAGCCGCATCGTCTACCGCACCGCGGAGCAGCCGTTACAGGTGCAGCGTTACAACGAATTGTTGTGGGAGGAGGTGCCGGCCCGCGCCCTCGCCGACGACCTGCTGGCGGCGCTGCGCGCCGGCAAGGCGTTTGAGCACATCGTCACCGCCGGTGATCCGGCCCGCGCCGACTATCTGCTCACCGGGGAGTTGGCACGCTTCGACCATTTGCCGACGGGCTGGCCACCCGCTACAGCAACGGGTCAGCCGGCCATGGGGTTAAAGACCCAAACGACAGACGGATCAAGCGGACTTCCCCCAGGCGTCAGTATTGAATTTTCGCTGGCGCTAGTAGACGGCGGGAGCCGCCGATTGCTGGTCTCCAAAACCTTCGCCGGCTTCGAGCCTACCGCGACGGACGCCCGGGGGCGCACCACCCCGGAGGCCATGGTCGACGCCTTCAACCGCCTCGCGGGGCGACTGATCGGCGAATTGCTGCGCGACATCCAGACCGGGACGAGGGAGCTGCGCTGATGCGCAAGGTCCGTCGGCAACTATGGGTGGAAGCCATTGTCTGAAATCCCTGCGCCCGATCCATTCTCGGCGCTGGTACCGGCGGCGGCCGCGGACATGCCGGTCGCCTGGGATGCGCTGCGGGTGCCAGGGCCGCCGTTGGGTTTCGAGCTGACGCTTGGTGAGATCACCGCCGCAGACCCGCTCGATCGGTTTCACCGCCGGATCATCCAGCTTTTCGATGGCCAGTTGCTCAACAATGGCTCGCACGCGGTTAGCCGCGACCGCTTGGCATTGGTCGACAAGGCCATGCCGCACGCGCTGTACGATCTCATGCTCAGCGAGACGTCGCCGATCAACAAGCCGACCCCTGTCGAGGTGCTGCCGAGCACCGGGCAATTGCTGTGGCGGACCGGTCTGGAGCTGGTGCGCTTCGTCTCCGAGCCGCGGCATCAACGCAAGTTTGGCCTGTCCGGCGGGCAGTTGCATCTGGCCCTGAACTGCGACCCCAACACCGCCGATCGCGAGAGCGTACAGGCGGCCAAACAGTTTCACCTGCATCTGCTGTATTGGAACGCCGCCGAGCTGGCCGCGCTGCGTCGATCATTGCGACAGCCGTCAAGGCTCGCCGACCAGACCTTGGCTGTCAGACGCCGCCAGTGCCTGGACCCGCTCGGTTTCCTCGGCGCGCGCGTCATACATTGGGCCCTAGCCGACTTTCAATTTGGTATCCCGGATGTCCGCTTGCTGGACTGCGACGCGGCCGCCGTCGCCGATGGCAGCCTCCCGCTGGGCTGCGTGATCCGATTGCCCGGTTGGCAGGTGATGGCGTCGCCGGCCTTCGAGGACATGATCCGGCGACTGCACCGCCTCCTGACCCAGACCGGCGAGTTGTTGCTCGACGCCTTTACCGGTCATGCCGAGCCGCCGCTGGCGTGGCAGCGGCACAGCCTGCGCTCGGACGCCGAGATCGACGCACGCCTAGTCGCAATCGGCTGTCCGGAACCATTGCGCGCCGGGTTACTAACACTGGCCGCGGGTCTGAGTGACCTGTCCGCGCGGCAGGCGTCGCGGCTGAGGCGAGCATCACCGCGCTCGCGCAAGCATTGCATGACGCTGAACCTGCCCTGCTACGCGCTGAACCTCCATGCGCCGCGGACCAATTGCTTCGACACCCCATTGATCGAGGCCGATGGCGTCTATCTGACCCTACAGACCAAGCTATTCTCCGGCATCGGTGGCGCCGGGTTACTGGGTCTCTGCGACATCCCGAGCGTGCGTGTGCTGCGCGGTCGCGGACACTACAGCGAGGCCGATTGGCGTCGACGCACGGATTTTCAGCGTGCCTTTGCACTGCACAACGACGCCGCCCTGCGACGCATGCCCGGGCCGGGCCGCTCGCCGGTTCGCCGTTTTGTCGACTGCCAGCGGGGCTGGGTCTGACACCCATGGAGTTCGCGGTCTTCGCCCCATTTTGGATCGCCTTCTCGCTGCTGTCCGCGTTCTTTCACGCCTCGCGGCTGGCGGTGACCAAGCATCTGAGCTTCAGCTTCTCGACACGCGCGCTGACGCTGTATGTGAACCTCGCAAGCCTGGCCGTGACGCTACCGCTGGTCGCCTGGCACCATGATTTTCCGCTGCACGAGCCGGTGTTCGTCGCCGTCGTCCTGCTCGGCGGCGTTATCTCCGGGGTCGGCGGTTGGGCGCTGAATGCCGCCATCCATCGCAGCGACATCTCGCTGGTCGGGCCGGTGATGACGCTGACACCGGGCTTCGTCGTCATCATCGAATGGCTGATCATCGGCGATCTGCCCAGCCCCCTCGGCATGCTCGGGCTGGCACTCCTGCTGACCGGCGGCTATGTGCTCAGCGTCGAGCGCGGCCAGACTAGCCTGCTCGCGCCGCTGTGGCGGCTGTTCACGGCACCGGGCAGTGTGCTGACGCTGATCGCGGCATGTTGCTTCGCGGCGGCGTCCACGCTCGGTCGCGTCGGCGTGCAGATGAGCGACCCGCTGTCGTTCGCGGTCATCGTCGCCGTCGTCAATCCGGTCGTGCTCTTCGTGATGTTCAGCCTGCAAGACCATCGTTTCTACCGCGAGGCCTTTCCCAACGACCTGCGCCGGCAACTGCGGCCGCTGCTGCTGCTCGGCGTGCTGTTCGCGCTGATGCGCATCGCCGATCAGATCGCGCTGAGCCTCACGCTCGCCTCCTACGCCATGGCGGTCAAACGTACCGCCGGCCTGTTCTCGGTCTTGCTCGGCCATTGGTACTATGGCGAGCGGCATCTGGCCGCACGCCTCTCCGGCAGCGCCGTGATGCTCGTCGGGCTGTATCTACTAGTGCGGTCCTAGACGAGTACCGGGGCAGCAGATGGTTGCGATTGCGCACGCGGTAGGCGATCAGCAAAGACTCGCTGAAGGCTTCGAAATCGGTCGGTGTGCGTTTTAGCCGCTAAAGCGACAGGCCAACAGCCAACTTGAGGACAATCGAATTCAGCAATTGAGGCAACGGCGTCAGTCCGAGCTGACTGGACCCAGCCCATCTGAAACTGCTGGCGGATTACGTGGAGTTTTTGTTGGCCGACCAGCAACGCCAGACTAACGGCGCCGAACTCGTGGAATTTTCGACGACAGTGTTTGGCTCGCCATTTGCCGCAACCCTGCTTGAATCGCCTGATGCACCATCGGTCTATAGAGGACCTCCGTTGAGTCTCGAACACCACCAGTTCCTCGGCATCAACCGGGCGGTGGCGGCGGTGCGCGAGCGGGAGGATTGACAGCGTCGGCTCGGCGTCTTCTGGCACTCCCAGGGGGCGGGCAAGAGCTATTCCATGGTGATGTTCACCCGCAAGGTGCACCGCAAGCTCGGCGGCAACTTTACCTTTGTGGTGCTGACCGACCGCGAGGACCTGGACAGTCAGATCTACAAGACCTTCGCTGGCCGCGGCGTCGTGGACCACGACCGCGACCCCTGCCGCGCCGCCGGCGGCGAGCACCTGAGCCGGCTGTTGAGCCAGCACAAGTCGCACGTCTTCAGCCTGATTCAGAAGTTCAATCGGGACCCGGGCTTGGATACACCCTGGAGCGGCTGGAGATCGACGACATCGACGTCGCCCAGCGCCTGGAACGGGAACTCAAGCGCGACTATCACCTCATCACCCGCGGCAAGCGCCTGGACCAGATCGCCCGGGACTTCGTCGATCACTACTCGGCGGCTTGGGAGACCGGTAAGGCGATGCTGGTCTGCATCGACAAGGTCACGTGCGTGCGCATGCACCGGCTGATCGAGTTCTACTGGCACGAGCGCATCGAGGCCCTGGAGGCCGAGCGCGCCGAGACCAACGATGAGCAGCAGGACGCCTTCCTGGCCCGCCAGGTCCAATGGATGCGCGAGACCCGCAGCGCCGTGGTGGTCAGCGAGGAGCGGGGCGAGGTGGCCCGGTTTCAGCAATGGGACCTGGACATCACCCCCCACCGCAAGCTGATGAAGGAGGGCATGGACCTGCCGCCGGCCATGCGCAAGCAGCCGCCGTTTCGGAACATGCAGCGCATGACCCTGGACGACGCCTTCAAGGCCGAGCAGCACCCGTTTCGCATCGCCATCGTCCGCGCCATGTGGCTCACCGGCTTCGACGTGCCGAGCCTGTCGACGCTGTACCTCGACAAGCCGCTCAAGGCCCACACCCTGATGCAGGCCATCGCCCGCGCCAACCGGGTGCATGAGGGCAAGCACAACGGCCTGATCCTCGACTACTGCGGCATCCTCAAGCACCTGCGGGCGGCCCTGGCCACCTTTGCCGGCGGCGGCGACGGCAACGGCGGCACCAACCCGGCCCGCCTCGACCAGGAGTTGCTCGACGACCTGGCCGAGGCCGTCGGCCTGGTGCGCGGCTTCCTCGACGAGCGCGCAACGCCGCTGGACCCTGTGATCCACCAGACCGGCTTTCCAAGCCATCCACGACTTCCTCTGGAGCGACGACACCGGCCTGCCCGTAGACCAGTACAGCGACGAGGACGTCCAGCTACGTGCAGACGACGTCTATCAGCACATCTTCCGCGCCTATCCGGTGCTGCCGTCACCCGTCTATGGCGCTGGGGCGGCAGCCCAGTCGATTATCCTGTCATAGCGCCTGGTCAAGTAATCGGCCGGTCGTCAGAACGCATCCCGCCCGGTGTGGAGACCCGGGTGCTCTAGATCACCTGCGCAGCCGCAAGCCAGTCTTCCTCGGCCTCGTCGCGGCGCTGTTCGCCGGCGCCTACCAGCTATGGGCGTTCGAAGGCTCCAGGCGCAACGCCTGATGGGCGAGGTCCCAGGCCCATGTGGGCTCAAGCTCGCGCAGCGCTTTCGACAGGCGTTCGACAGGCGTTCGACAGGCGTTCGACGCAACGCACCGGATAATAGCCGTCGCCGGTCTGCTCATAGTATTGCCGCTGCTCGCTGATCAGCCGATTGATCGCCCCCCTGGTCTGCTCGGCGCCGTCGCGGTGGATGCGATTGACGATGTCGTGGAGCTCCGCCGGCATCGGCGAGCGGGGCATGCCGCCATGGTCCTGCGGCGGCGCCTTGAAGGCGGTCGGCACGGCGGCCTCCAGCAATTCGCGCGCAGTATCGTCCAGGCCGCGGTTGCGATCATACGGCTGTTGGCCAAGGGTCTTGCTCAGCTGTTGCCGCAGCGCCGTTGGGCTCAAGGATTGCAGGGCGCTGAGGTAGGCGATCTCATCGTCCAGCGCGTTGCGGTTGCTGCCGCGGCGGGCGAGGCCGTCGGCAGGTGGTGCTCGATGTGAGCCACCGCCCAACAGTGCCCCGGTTGATAGTCGCAGCTCGGGTACAGCAGCTCGGTGCCATCTGGTCGCCATAGTCGTTCATGTCCAACCCAGGCGCCAGGTTCAACCTGCGTCCGACCGGGTAGTGCTCACCGGCGGCAGACGGATTCGGCGCGACGGGGCTCGGGAAGAAATACTCGAACAGGTCGCCGTCCAACTTCACCTAACTCGGCGAGCCGTCGCTGCGAGCCCCACTCAACAAGGCCGCAACCCAGCGGGATTCCGGGAAGCCCTCCATGGCGATCTTCGCGATCGTGGTCAGGGGCAGCGAGAGCAGCATCCCGACCGGACCGAAGACCCAGCCCCAAAACACCAGCGAGAGAATGACCACGAGCGGCGAGAGCCCGAGACCGCGACCCATGAGGCGTGGCTCGACGATGTTGCTGACGCCGACGTTGATGACCACGTAGCCGAGCGCACACAGCGCTGCCGTGCCGGGGCCATGCTGCACCAGTGCAAGCACCACCCCAGGAATGCCGGCCAGCACCGAGCCGATGATCGGGATGTAATTCAGCACGAAGGCGAGGAAGCCGAGCAGCGGTGCAAAGTCGATCCCGAGCGCAAGGACCAGCGCCAGCACCAGGGTACCGGTCAGTAGACTGGTGATGGTCTTCATGCTCATATAACCGCGCACGTCCCTGGCCACCCTCTCCAGCTGCTCCCAGAAGGCCGGCGAAAACTCCGGCATCCCGCGCAGTTTGCGCGGCAGATTCTGCGCCTCAAGCAGGATGAAGGCGGTGAGTACGAGCACGAACAGGGTCTGACTGATCAGGCCCGTCGCCTTCGCGAGCGAGGTGCGGGCGAAGGCGAACGTGGAGCGCCAGTCGAGCAGGGCGCGCAACTCCTGGTTGTTCATCCCGGTGTCGAGCCCTTCCAGCCACAGAATCACCGCCTCAAAGTGGCGTTGTAGGACGACCTGGTAGGTCGGCAGCTTCTGCTGCAGGCCGCGCACCGAGATGTCGATGACAGGGATGGTCAATAGGGCGATCAACACTAGGGCCAAGAGCAGGATCATCAGCGCGACAGCAGGCGGAATGCGCATCCGCTGCATCATGCATCCGCTGCATCATGAAAAACGCCGGTGCGCAGATGCTAGCGACGAATAGCGCGAGCATCAACGGCACCAGAATCTCGGCCGCGGCGCGCATGCCGGCCACGGTAATGACAAAAGCGGCGAAGATGATCAACGACTTGGCTGGCCCGGAAAAGAGCGGTGGCGCATTCGGTTGCAACGGGTAGGACCTCTCGATGACACCCAGCGGAGGGGCTTGGTGCCTGCATCCTGGAACCTGATCGATCTATCGTCAACGCCCGGAGGTGCATTCGGTCGCTGCCGAGAGCCGTGCAGTCAGGTCAACGGATAGGCAGCCAATGAGTACGACGACGTTCTACGCGCCATTGCCTGCCCCCGCGTGCAGATCCGCGTCGACTTGAATCCGTTCCGAAGAGCGCAGGCGCGCTGGATGGCCGAGCGAGGAGCCGGATGTGGGCAAGCCGCTTGTCCGGTTCTGAGAGGGGCCGGGTCGCAACTCGGACTACGGGCGAGATCCTGTGGCTTTGATCACTGGTGGCGTCGCCGTCGCGCGGGCTAAACTGCTCCAAACCCGCGGCGATCTGCCAGCGCCAATCCCTCGGCGCCGATCTGGCTGCATGCCCTCAGTCGTCGGACAGACTGGTACTCAGCCCCCGATGCGGGCGCGAGAAGTTGTGGCAGGTCGAGCAGTCCTTGCGCTTATCAAGCACATGCTTGTCGTGCAGCTTTGCAAAGCTCATGTGCTCCTTTGGCTCATGGCATTGCCGGCAGACCTGCGACGCCGGGCCCTTCAACTCATAGCCGAGTTCACCCTGGAGGTCCATGCGCACCGGTCCGCCACTCATGCTGCTATGACAGGCACCACAAGCCAATGCGTCACCCGAGGCTTCAACGCCGTGGTTGATGCTCTGGTAAGTATGCACGCCGACCAACTCGACCGGATCATCGACGTTCATCCCCGCCATCTGCTCCAAACCGCTCTTTACGGCACGTTGGAAGTCGCCGGTGCGGAAGAACTCGAAGGTCGAGTGAGCCACCAAGGTGTTGGTGGTCTTGTTTAGCGCGACCTTGCCGAGATGCTCCTTCATCGGTGCCAGCTTTGCGCCGTCGCTCGCCACATCGCCGTTGGGCATGCCCAACACATAGGCCTGGCTACCCGAGGCCAGACCCAAGCCGGCCGCTTCCTGGTCGCTCAGCGCGATTGTTGGCAGGTTACCGACCACCGGCTCGGTCAGATAGTAGACCTCGCTAGTACCGTCGAACCACTGATAGCTCGGGGTCAGGTCGGCGGCCTTATCCTCGCGCGGCAGCCAGCCGCCGCGGCCGTTGCAGGCCTTAGCCGAATAGTGTGGGTCTTCCCAATCGCGCGAGACCTCGGTCGCCACCACCTTGGCGAAGGTTGGGATATGGCAGGTCTGACAGGCGAGGCGCTCGGCATGGGTATCCCGCGCCCTTCCGTCGCGGCTGTCATAGTCGCCGTGCGGCCGGTCCTCATGGCAACTGGTGCAAGTGAGGCGCTCCGGCACGTCGTTCGGGCGCAGATCGACACCGCGACCGAGAACGCGATGATTACCCGCTGCATGGCAGTCCGCGCACACCAGTCCGGCGCCCCCACTGCTCATGTGGTAGTCGGTGTGCGGATCGGGATCGATCAGTGCCGACGACAGATCGCCACGCTTGGTGCCGTCCCCTCCTCCCGCGCCGGCATGGCAGTTGAGGCAGCTCTGGCGCGTGGTTGGATGCACGCTACGCGCGGCCTCAACGGCGGTAATGTCCATCAAGGCGACGGTGGCCCCGGCAAGGTCCGGATTACTTGGATCGGCGGGCACGAAGTCGAAGTCTAGGGTCTCGGGATCGACCACGGGGATGCCGGCAAGATCGGTGCGGGTAATCATCCTGTTCGGGTCAGGCTTGCCGTCCGCACCCTCACTGACGATCAGCAGGTCCATGAAATCGCCGGCCGGGTCAGGGAAGCGCTTGTACTGCTCCTGATGGCACATCATGCAGTCGATGTTGGCGAGCTCCTTGAGAACACTCTCTGTGTCACCCTGCGCGTCCAGGGCGAGGAGTTCGTCCTCGGTCTTCGGGTACCGGCCGTTACCGACGTGACAGCCGGCGCAGGTAAAGCGCGGGCTGGTCTCGTGCGCGCCGCAGTAGGTGTTGATGCCGCTGTAGCCCTGGCCCGGGGTTCCGTTCCAGCGCTCCCCGGAAGGACCATCGATATTGGTCACGTAGTCCCTGGGGCCGCTCTGCTGGTAGTGCACCGAGCCATGTAGCGAACGCGCCTCGTTCTCATGACAGGCAACGCAAGTCTGTGGCCCGTTATAGGCAATGATGCTCGCGTGCGGATCACCGGCGATTGGGGCACTGACAGTGATCGTCACGCTGTCGGCATCGCTTTGGGCGTTGTCGTTGTCGGCACCGATGGCACGCACACGACACGGGACCGGGGACGGGTGGCGGCTGCGGATGCGCCAGTCGTCGTCGTCGTCCCGGCCCAGCACCTGGCTCGGGTTGGCCGCATTGACGACCGTGATGGTCATGTCTTCGTCGCGTTCGCCCTTCACTTTGAGCTTTCGGTCTTCGTCGTCCCAGGTCGCCTCTTCGATGAAGATCGCCACAGCCGGAAAACTCGCACGAAAGAGCTGACCATCCCCGGAGTCCGTGATCGAGGCTATGTCTGAATCAGCGAATGCCTGACCCGATTCTCGGGGCCTTGTTCGCCAATGCGGATTGACATCGGCGACAGCCTCACATTAGGCGCCGGGTCTGAACTGAAGCTGAAAAACCATGATAATTCGCAATGTTTTTGTCAGGGATTAGATCTAGATCAACTCGCGCCGGTCCGACGCCAGATCGTTCTTGCGCCCACACGCCTGAACACCGCCATTCAGTTTGAATTCATCGACTCGCGTTAAAATCGAAAGGATGAATCCCGTCATCATCACACGCCTTTTCAGCACATTGGCACTGCCCTGCCTGTTCGCCCTGATCGCCGTTGCACTACCAGTATCAGCCGCCTGCGCGGCATCCCTTGGCGAGACGGTCACAGCCGCGCTCGCGCAGGGCGGACAACAGCAGCGCGTCGCGGCCCTGCGCGGTGAGCGCGACGCGGTGCGCGAGCAGGCCGGCAGCCTCATCGCCGAGGACCCCGCGCTGCGCCTCAAGGGGCTCTCCGATCGCATGACCGAGAACGACGGCGCCTACGAACTGGAGGCCATGGTCGACATGCCGATGTGGATGCCCGGTCAGCGCAGCGCACGCATCGCGGTCGCTGAATCCTTGGGGCTGCGCGCGGACGCCCTGCAGCGCCTGCTGCGCTGGGAGGCCGCAGGGCAGGTGCGCGAAGCCGCTTGGGAGGCGATGCTGGCCCATGGGCAGCTGCGACAAGCAGCCGCGGCCGTGCAAGCGGCGCGATCGCTGGAGGCGACCGTGGCCAAGCGCACCAAGGCTGGCGAGTTGGCGCGCATGGAGTTGCTGACGGCACGTCAGGAGACGGCCGCCCGCGGCGTGGATATGTCCGCGGCCCAGCTCGACTATGACCAGGCCATCGCTGCCTTCGTGCTACTGACCGGCCAGGCAAGGCTGCCGGACCCCCTGATCGAAGCCGTGCCGACCAACTTGATGGCCGACGACACCGGCATCAGGCTGCCGCCCGAGCATCCGCTGCTGGCCAGCGCGCACGGCGCACTCGCCCAGGCCCGCGCCGAACGCGATCGGGCAAGCGCCGAGCGCCGTGGCCATCCCTTGCTGAGCCTGGGCGGCAAGCGCGCCCGCGACGACAACACCGTCTCCCCCGTCGACGCCTTGCAACTGGAAGTCAGCATTCCCTTCGGCCTGAAGCGACAGGCGGCGCCGATGCTGGCCGGCGCCGAGCGAGAATACACTGACCGCATGAGCGAATTGCACCGCATTCGCCGCGAGGCCGAACGCGATCTGAAGGCCGCGACATTGGCCTACCGCGGCGCTGGCGATGCCGTGGTGCTGGCACAGCAGCGCGCGCGGCTCGCGGGCGATGCGCTCAGGATCACGCGACGCGCGTTCGATCTTGGCGAGGCCGATCTGGCCGCGCTGCTGCGCGCCGAAGAGCGCGCCCGCGATGCAAGCCTAGCCCTGGAACTGCGCACTCTTGAACAGGGCCGCGCCGTGGCCCGGCTCAATCAAGCCCTTGGAGTAGTACCGGAATGACAGACCGCTGCGATCATCTTTCCATGGCGATGTCCCATCATCCGTCCAGCCAATGTCCGCGCAACCGCGGCAGTCAGGCGCGGCTATTATGCTGTGCGGCGCTGATCCTTTGTCTCGCTTCCCATGCGCCGCTCGCAATGGCAGCGCAACCCGCGCTGGTCGCGATCAGCGCCGAGCAGCAACGCGCATTCGGCGTCGAGTTGGCGACACCGACGGCCGCGGAAGACACCCTGACCCGTCGTTATCCGGCACAGGTCGCGGTGCCGAATCCGCAACTGCGCGTGGTATCGACGCCCCAGGCGGGCGTGATCGAGGCGCTGCTGGTGGCCGAAGGCGAGCGCGTTGTGCCCGACCAGGTGCTGGCACGCCTGCGCAGCCCGGAGTTGGTGGATACGCAGAGCAGTTATCTGGAGGCAGTCACGCGCTTGGCGTTGGCCGAGAGTCAGCTGGCGCGTGAGCGCAAGCTGCACAACGAGGGCGTCATCGCCGAACGTCGGCTGCTGGAGAGCCAAGCCAGACAGCAGGAACTCTCGACCCTGGTCGACCAGCGCCGCCAACTGCTGCAACTGTCTGGTTTCTCGGCGCTCGAGATCGATGCGCTGACCACGAAGCGACAGCTTTCGAGCATTCTGCCAGTGCATACCCCCATCGGCGGCGTGGTGCTGGAACAGATGGTCAGCACCGGTCAGTCCGTGGCCGCCGCGTCACCGCTGTATCGGGTCGCGGAGCTGAAGCCGCTGTGGGTGGAGGTGCATGTGCCGGTCGAGGGCCTCGGCGGCCTCCGGCTTGGGGCACCGGTGGTGCTGCCAGCGCTCGGCATCGAGGGCCGAATCATCACCATTGGGCGCATGGTGCATGCCGAGGATCAGGGCGTGCTGGTGCGTGCGGAGATCCAGACCGGCAGCGAAAAGCTGCGTCCAGGCCAGTTTGTCGAGGTGCGGCTCAGCGCGGCGCCAACGCAGGGCGCTAGTTGGCGGGTGCCGTCGGCGGCGGTGGTGCGCTACGCCGGCAACGCCTATGTCTTCGCCGCCGGTAACGGCGGCTTTTCCGCGCGGCCGGTCGAGGTCTTGGTAGAGGAAGAACGCACCGCGGTCATCAGCGGCAATCTCGCTAAGTCGGACCGACTCGCGATCAGCGGCGTGGTGGCGCTGAAGGCGGCCTGGCTGGCCGGGGCGGATGCCGGCGCTGAAACCGCCGCGGAAGGCGGCGCCAACTAATGCTTGCACGCCTGATACAGTTCTCGCTGACGCAGCGTCTGCTAATGCTGCTGCTGATGCTGTTGTTGGTCGGTGGCGGCTGGCAGGCATTGAAAACGACGCCGATCGACGCCTTTCCCGATGTCTCCACCACCCAGGTCAAGATCATCGTCAAGGCAGCGGGCATGACGCCCGAGGAGGTCGAATCGCGCATCACCGGCCTGATTGAGGTGGAGATGCTTGGCATCCCGCGCCAGACCATGCTGCGCTCCATCGCCAAGTACGCACTCACCGACATCACCGTCGACTTCGCCGAGGGTACCGACATCTACTGGGCGCGCCAGCAGGTGGCCGAGCGCCTGGCCGCGATCTGGGGCGATCTGCCCGCCGGCATCGAGGGCGGCATCGCGCCGATGACCACGCCGTTGGGCGAGATGTTCATGTTCAGTATCGAGGGCGGGGACCTCAACCTCAACGAGAAGCGGGATCTACTGGACTGGACCATCCGCCCCGCCCTGCGCTCGGTAGCCGGTGTCGCCGACGTGAATGCCCTGGGCGGCCTGGTCACCACCTTTGAAGTGGTCCCGGACAATGGCCGCATGGCCGCCAACGGCATCCAACTCTCCGACCTGCAGGACGCCATCGCGGCCAACAACGGTAACGACGGCGCCGGTCGCCTCGACGAGGGCGAGGAGGCGCTGTCGGTGCGCAGCCAGGGCGCCATTGCCACCCTCGACGACCTGGCCGCCATCGTCGTCGGCGGTAATGCACAGCAGCCGGTGCGCGTCGCCGATATCGCCGAGGTGCGGCTGTCGGCGCTCACCCGCTATGGCGCCGTCACCCGCAACGGCGACGGCGAAACCGTCGAAGGACTGGTGCTCGGACTGCGCGGCGCCAACGCCCGCGCCGTGGTGCAGGGCGTACAGGCCAAGCTGGACGAGATCGCCGTCGGTCTGCCGGACGGCGTCACCATTGATGTCTTCTACGACCGCGGCGTGCTGGTGAACAAGGCCGTGCACACCGTGGTGAAGGCCCTGATCGAAGCCGTGGTGCTGGTGCTGGTCCTGCTGGTGCTGTTCCTGGGCGACCTGCGCGCGGCGCTGACGGTGGCGCTGATCCTGCCGCTGTCGGCGCTGGCCACCTTTATCCTGATGCGTCAGTTCAATCTGACGGCAAATCTGATGTCCCTGGGCGGCCTGGCCATCGCCATCGGCATGCTGGTGGACGCGGCGGTGGTGGTGGTGGAGAACATCGTTACCCAACTCGCGCACGCCGGCAGCAAGGGACGGCTTCCGCGGTTGCACCTGATCTATCGGGCCACCCGCGAGGTGGCGGTGCCGGTCTCCTCCGGCATCCTGATCATCATCATCGTGTTCCTGCCGTTGCTGACCTTGCAGGGGCTGGAGGGCAAGCTGTTCGTGCCGGTGGCGCTGACCATCGTCTTTGCGCTGGCCAGTTCGCTGTTGTTGTCGCTGACCATCATCCCGGTGCTGAGCTCGTTCCTGCTGGGCAAGGTCTCCCATAAGGAGCCCTGGGTGGTGCGCCAACTGCTGCGTGTCTACGGCCCAGTGCTGGGTTGGGGCCTGCGCAACCAGTGGATCGTCATCGTTCTCTCGCTAGCCCTATTGGTCGGCGCAGGTGCGCTCTATACGCGCATTGGCAAGGCCTTCATGCCGACCATGGACGAGGGTGACCTGATCGTGCAATTGGAGAAGCTGCCATCCATCAATCTGGCCGAGTCCCTTGCCATCGACCAGCGGGTGCAGCGGGCCATCCTGGACGAGGTACCGGAGGTGAAGTCCATCATCGCCCGTACCGGCTCCGACGAGCTGGGCCTCGACCCGATGGGCCTGAACCAGACCGACAGCTTTCTGGTGCTGGCGCCGCATGAGCAGTGGCGCTTCGCCACCAAGGACGAGTTGATGGAGGCAATCCGCGTCGTACTGGAGCGCTTCCCCGGCGTCGACTATACCTTCACCCAGCCCATTGAGATGCGCGTCTCGGAGATGCTGACCGGCGTGCGCGGCGACCTGGCGGTCAAGATCTTCGGTAACGAACAAGACCAACTCAATCGCATCGCCGAGGATATTGTCGCTGTACTCAAGGGCATCACCGGCTCGCAGGACGTCTATACCCCGCGCAATGACGGCGCGCAGTATCTGAACCTGACGCTGGACCGGCTGGAGGCGGGTCGGCTCGGCATCAATGCCGATGCGCTCGCGGCGGTACTGCGCGCCCAGGTGGAAGGGCTACGGGTCGGCACCATCTACCGCGAGGGCAAGCGCCTACCGCTGGTGGTGCGTGGTCCGGATGCGTTGCGCACCTCGCCGTCGCGCTTCAGCGGGCTGCAACTCGCGCTGCCGGATGGGCGCTCGGTGCCGCTCGCCAATCTGGTGCAGATGGAACGTATCGAAGGCCCAGTGGCGCTCTCCCGTGAGCGTGGCAACCGCATGGCCGTGGCCATCGCCAACGTCGATGGCCGTGACCTGGTCGGCTTTGTCGAAGACGCACGCGCGGCGGTCACCAAGCAGGTCGATATGCCCACCGGCTACTGGCTGGAATGGGGCGGCGAGTTCGAGAACCAGCAGCGCGCCGCCGCACGCCTGGCACTGGTGGTGCCGGTGGCCGTGGGATTGATCTTCTTGGTACTGTTCTCCACCTTCCGCTCCGTCAATCAGGCGGCGTTGGTGCTGGCCAACGTTCCCTTCGCGCTGATCGGCGGCATCGTCGGCCTGGCCATCACCGGGGAGTACCTGTCGGTGCCCGCCTCGGTCGGCTTCATCGCCCTACTCGGCATCGCGGTGCTGAACGGCGTGGTCATGGTCACCTGGTTCAATCAGCTCAAGGCGCTTGGCCGACCCATGGCCGAGGTCGTCATGGAAGGCGCCAAGCGCCGACTGCGACCGGTGCTGATGACCGCCAACATCGCCGCCTTCGGCCTGGTACCGCTGCTGTTCGCCACCGGCCCCGGCTCCGAGATCCAGCGCCCGCTGGCCATCGTCGTCATCGGCGGCCTGCTGTCCTCGACCGCGCTGACGTTGATCCTGCTGCCGATCCTGTATCGGCGCTTTGGATGATCTGAAAGCTGACCCTGAGACAACACAATGGCCAATTGTCTGCTGAATCTGATCGTCACCCCCCAGGTCGAAGACGCCCTCGCCGAATGGTTACTAGAGCGAGACGACGTCCCCGGCTTCTCCAGTATGCCCGTCGCCGGCCATGGTTCATCGGAGAAATCCATGACCCTGGCCGAACAGGTCGCCGGCCGCAGCCGCCGCGTCATGTTCGTCACCCATGTCCCAGCGGACACGGCAAAGGCGCTGCTCGACGACCTGCACAGGGCCTTCGCCGGCAGCGGGCTGCATTATTGGGTGGTACCGATCTCGGACTTTGGGCGGCTTGACTGAGCCGATGCGGCATCACTCGGGCTTGATCAGTCGCCCCCGCTGCCCATCCATCGCCGCACTTCACCGCTCGTCGCCATGCCAGCATCTGCGCATGGAGGTGTCTGCGTATTGATTCAGCTTGGTTGCAGCCTTGTTTGCTATGCTTGTCAATTCTTTGGCGCATTGTTGGACCTGGGCCATGGCTCATCATCAACGGCTCTTAAGCGGCCAGAACCACGGCCCTCCGCGCGGCTCTGCTTAACGCAACCGCAGTCGCCAACTGGCAGCCGTGGCGTTGCTCACCATGTTCGTTTGCGCATCCGCACAGTCAAGGGGCACCGATGACGCAGGCGCCGATTTGGCCCGTCGGTTGCTGATCGAGGGCAAGATCCTGTCGCTGGAGTCCATCATCGGTCGCGCGCGCAGCCTGCGCGAAGGTACCCTGATCGACGCCGAATTGAGCTATGAGGAGGATCACGCGGGCTATGTCTACGAGCTGCACATGCTCGACAGTGCCGGTGACGTTTGGGAGTTGGAGTTCAAGGCCGACACCGGCGAGATCATAGAACACCGCCCCATCGACCATTGATCATGCGCCCATTGCTGCCATGCGCCTATTGCTGATTGAAGACGACCGCGACTTTGCCCTCGGCCTGCGCCGTGACCTCGCCGCAGCGGGCTTTGCGGTTGACTGGGCCGACAACGGCGTCGAAGGTGCGTTCCTCGGCACGGAGCAAGCGTACGACGCCGTGGTCCTGGACCTGGGGCTGCCTGGTAAGCCGGGGCTGGATGTACTGACTGACTGGCGCTGTGCCAGGCTCGCGACACCGGTCCTGATCCTGACCGCCCGAGATGCCTGGCATGAGCGCGTCGACGGACTCAAGGCCGGCGCCGATGACTATCTCGGCAAACCGTTTCATGTGGAGGAACTGATCGCACGTTTGCACGCGCTGCTGCGTCGCGCCGCCGGGCAACCGGTGGCAGCGCTGCGGGTCGCTGACCTGACGCTCGACGAGGACCGCCAGCAGGTCATCTTGGCATCTGGTGTGCCAGTGGAGCTGACGGGGACTGAGTTCCGACTGCTACGCTACTTTATGCACAATCCAAACAAGGTGCTCTCCAAAGATCGGCTGATGGAGCACGTCTACGACCAGAGCGCCGAGCACGCCAGCAATCTGATCGAGGTCTATGTGCGCCGCTTGCGCGAGAAGATAGGCCGAGAGCACTTGTGCACCCAGCGCGGCCAAGGTTACGTCTTCCCGTCGATGCCTCCTCCCAAGACCCGCAGGTGGATTCACTTGCCGCGCGCCTCAATCTGGGCCTGGCGCTCAGTCTCGCCATGCTGATCTCGGTGGCCTGGGCGCTGGGCCACCAAGCGCTGCATCGCAGTACCGAGTCCTACGTGATCTCGCGTTTGCAGCACGATGCAGAGGCCCTGCTCGGTGCGTTGCGACGCAACGCCACCGGTCAACCTTGGTTGATCGACGACAGCCGCATGCCGATCTACCACCAACCCCTGTCCGGACATTATTTCAAGCTGGTCACCGGTGAAGGCGACGTCATCCGCTCGCGCTCGCTATGGGACTGGGATCTGGATATGCCGTCCCTGCGCCCAGGCGAGATCAGGCAATGGATAACCAGCGGTCCCCTGTCCCAGACCGTGCTGGTCTACAGCGCCGGCTTCCAGGTCGACGGCAAGCCGTTGACCTTGGCAATGGCCGAAGACCTGACGCCGCTGCTCTCCAGCCTGCGCGGTTTTGAACGTCTGTTCACGCTGCTGGCGGTGGTGGGACTGGTCTTGATGATCCTGATCCAGCATTTGGTCGTACGTTACAATTGTCGGCGACTGCGACCGATTTATCAGGATATCGAGGCATTGGAACGCGGCGCCAAGCGCAATATCACAGAGGACGTGCCAACCGAAATCCTCCCGCTGGTGCGCAAGTTCAACCGCCTGCTGTCCGTCTACGACAAGCGCCTGTCACGCTCGCGCAACGCCGCCGGCAATTTGGCGCATGCGCTCAAGGCGCCGCTGAACCTGATGCTGCTGCAGCTGGAGCGTCCGAGCCTGGAAGCGCCCTCGGACGAGGATCGGCGGATCTGCGTTGAGCAGGTGCAGCGCGTAAGGGAGTTGGTAGAGCGCGAACTCAAGCGCGCGCGCATCGCTGGCGGCGGCGCGCCAGGCTCGGTGTTCGACCCTGCCGCGGAACTGCCGGTGCTGCGCGATCTGCTGCTACGCATGTACCCTGACAAAGACCTGGCGCTAAACTGCATCATCGACCCGCAGGCGCCATTGGCCGCGGACCGGGAGGACATGCTGGAGTTGTTCGGCACGCTGCTCGACAACGCCTGTAAATGGTCGGTCCAGCGCGTCGACTGCCGACTGCAACAGACCACCAACGGCATCCAACTGCGGGTCGACGATGACGGTCCGGGCTGCGACACCGACGCCTTCGCTGCCATTCGCAAGCGGGGTGCCCGCCTCGACGAACGCCCGCAAGGCCATGGTCTCGGGCTGTCCATCGCCAGCGAGATCGTGACGCTATACGGGGGCCAATTGACCCTTGAGCGGTCGGACCTGTTGGGTGGCTTCTGCGCCCGAGTCGAGCTGCCACTGTTTGAACAAACCGTTGCGGAATGCTCGTTGTCGTAATCGAATATACGAACGATAACGACAAGGATTCTGGCTCTGCCGGGTCCGGCTATTGTTGCACCTGTACTATCAAGTCCGCCTTCGCCCTGCCACCCGCAGTCGCAGCGCGTTGAGGCGGATAAAGCCGGTGGCGTCGCCCTGATCGTAAGCGCCGGCGTCTTCTTCGAAGGTCGCGATGGATTCGTCGAATAGGCTATTGCTGTCAGACTTGCGGCCGACGACGAGCACATTGCCCTTGTATAGCTTCAGGCGCACGATGCCGTTGACCACTGACTGGGTTTGGTCGATGGCGCTTTGCAGCATCTGCCGCTCGGGGCTGAACCAGTAACCGTTGTAGATGAGTTGGGCATAGCGCGGCATCAGCTCGTCTTTCAGGTGGCCGGCTTCGCGGTCGAGGGTCAGCGATTCCATGGCCCGGTGCGCTCGAAGCATGATGGTGCCGCCGGGGGTCTCGTAACAGCCGCGGGATTTCATGCCGACGTAGCGATTTTCAACGATGTCGGCACGGCCGATGCCATTGGCGCCGCCGATGCGGTTGAGCTCGGTCAAGACCTCGGCCGGGCTCATGGGCTTGCCGTCAATGGCGGTGATGTCGCCCTGCTCAAAGGTCAGCTCGATTTCGGTGACCCGGTCCGGCGCGTCTTCGGGCGCGATCGTCCAGCGCCACATGTCGTTGCCGGGCTCGATCCATGGGTCTTCGAGGTCGTAGCCCTCGTAGGAGATGTGCAGCAGGTTGGCGTCCATCGAGTACGGCGACTTGCTGCCGTCGCGCTTCAGCTCGACTGCGATGCCGTGCTCGGCGGCGTAGTTCATGAGTTTTTCGCGCGATAATAGGTCCCATTCGCGCCAGGGCGCGATGATCTTGATGTCCGGGTTCAGCGCGTAGGCGCCGAGTTCAAAGCGGACCTGATCGTTGCCCTTGCCGGTGGCGCCATGGGAGACGGCATCGGCGCCGGTCTCGGCGGCGATCTCGACCAGGCGCTTGGCAATCAGCGGTCGGGCGATGGAGGTGCCGAGCAGGTATTCGCCCTCGTAGATGGCGTTGGCGCGGAACATCGGATAGACAAAGTCGCGCACGAACTCCTCGCGCAGGTCCTCAATGTAGATCTCTTTGACGCCGCTGGCCTCGGCCTTGGTGCGGGCCGGCTCGACCTCTTCGCCCTGACCGATGTCGGCGGTGAAGGTGACGACCTCGCAGCCGTATTCCTCCTGCAGCCATTTCAGGATGACCGAGGTGTCGAGCCCGCCGGAATAGGCCAGGACCACTTTGTGTGCCGCGATGCGCGCCATGTTTCAGCTCCGATAGAAAGACAATGCGCCAGTATACCGGAAAGTACCGGGTTGCTCGTTTTATTTTGTCTTATTTATTATTAAAAACAATTGTCTACCCGCTTTCCTGGTTGCCGCCGCCGTGCGATCAGCATCAGATTCTCTCAAGAAACCCATCCAGCGCGCCGATGAAGGTCTCCGGTTGGTCGGCGTAGACCCAATGTCCGGCATTGGGCACGGCCCGCAGCCGTGCCAGAGGGAATAGCTCCCGAATCCTGGGTAGCGACTGGGCGCCGACGTAGTCGGAGTTGGTGCCGTACAGGAATAGTGCCGGTCCCGCGAACTGGCGTCCGGCGGCGTCGGGGAAGCCGCGAATCTCAGGCAGGGCCGTTGCGATGCCCCCAAGATTGCATCGCCATGCCCAGTGCTCGCCGTCGCGGCGTAGATTTTGTAGGACATAACCCCGGATGGGGGCGCTGGGAATCGCCTCGGCCAGTCGACGGTCGGCATCGGCTCGGTTGGCGACGGCGCCCAGCGGCAGCGCCAGCAATGCGTCGATCATCGTCTCGAAGCCGCTTGGATAGGTGATCGGCGCGATGTCGACGGCACAGACGGCAGCGATCTGCTCGGGGTGGTCCAGGGTTAGCCACATGGCGACCTTGCCGCCCATGCTGTGGCCGACTGGTATTGCAGGCTCTGCCGCCTCGCGTTCTAGCAATTTGGCCAGGTCATCGGCCATTGCGTGGTAGCTCATGACAGCGGCGTGCGGCGAGTCTCCGTGATTGCGCAGGTCCGGAACCAACACGGGGCGCCGCTGGGCCAGACGACGTGCAATCCCCTGCCAATTGCGGCCGGAGCCGAATAGGCCGTGCAGCAGCAATACTGGTGCCGCGCCGGGCTTGCCGTATCTTTGTAGTGTCAATCCGGGCGTTGCCAGCAACGCGTCTCTCAACATTGGCGGGTTTTCTCCGGTGGCCCTTGTTGGGCCGGTGACCTTGTCTTCAAGCTTAGGACTGCCGTCGTCAGGAAATTCAACTCAGTTGCAAGCCTTTAAAGCCATTAAGCAATTCAGATAGCGTGCCCAGTCGAAGGCGGGCCCAGGATCGGTCTTGCGTCCCGGCGCGATGTCGCTGTGGCCGATAATGCGCTCGGCGGTGATGGCCGGGAAGTCGCGCATGAGTTGGCCGGTGACGAGTCCAATACGTGCATATTGAGCATCGCTGAAGGGAATGTGATCCGCGCCTTCAAGTTCAATGCCGATGGAGAAGTCATTGCAGGCATTGCGACCCTTGAAGCTGGATTGGCCTGCATGCCAGGCGCGTCGGCGCAGGTCGACGAACTGGATCAATTCGCCGTCGCGGCGGATGAGCAGATGCGCCGAGACGCGCACGCGAGCGATGTCGGCAAAGTAGGGATGCGCCCTTGGGTCCAGGCGATTTTGGAACAGGGCCTCGATCCAAGGACCGCCGAATTCGTCTGGAGGCAGGCTGATGTTGTGGATAACCAGTAGGTCGACTGCGACGCCGTCCGGCCGTTCATCGCAGTTCGGCGACGGCGCTTGCCGGGCGCCGAGGAGTCGGCCGTTGGTCAATTGCTCGCCAACTTGGGCTTCTGTTCTGGCCTTATCGTTGGTCATGCGACTGCGTGTTAGGTTATCCGCCCTTCGGCATCATGCCCTTCATCACCAGGTCCGTCAGGCTGACGATGCCGATGACTTTCCCCTTCTGCAAGACGGGCGCACGCGAGAGTTCGAAGCGGGTGAACAGCCGCGCGCAATAGCGGATGTCCATCTCAGGCGGCACGCTGAGCAGCGGTTTAGACATGATCTCGTAGATGTTGACGCGGTCTGGTGCCCGATCCTTGGCCAGAACCAGGCGGGCGATGTCGGAGATCATCACCATGCCGAATTCGTCGTCGTCATGGCGCTTGTGCACCACCAGCGACTTGGTTTCGACATGTAGCATCTGCTCTAAGGCCTTGGCGACGGTATCCATGCCATCAACCATGTCGAAGTTGTGCTTCATGACGTCGCGGACACGAACGATGTTGTGCTCGGTCATTTTAGATCTCCTCCTGCACCTTTCCAGAGAGTACTCGGATCTGGTGGTTGATGCCGACGGCATCCTCGACGTCGACCTGAAAGGCGATGCCGCTACCGGCTTGCTCCTCGAAGCGCCCGACCTTGGCGATGGTCTCAAGGATGCTGCGGGCAAGATGTTCTTCCACCAGCAGCAGCAGGACGTCGCGCTGGGTTTCCAGATTGAGGCCAAAGAAGGTCTTTTGCTGCTCCGCGCCCTCGCCGCGTGCCTGACTGATGACGGTGGAGCCGGTGGCGCCCGCGGCACGAGCCGCCTCCAGCACCTCAGGGGTCTCGGTGCGCTCCACAAGTGCGATGATGAGCTTGAAGTGCATCCTCAGATTTCCTCGTTCTTGGCATTTCGGGCATGATTAAAGCGACCATACAGCTCACTGAGTTGGGCGTAGGCCATGACGGAAATGATAGGAAACAGGCTTGCGAACGCAATTAACCCGAAGCCGTCGAGCAATGGGTTGCGGCCGGGAATGTTGCTGGACAGGCCGAGCCCGAGCGCGGCTACCAACGGGACCGTGACCGTCGACGTGGTCACGCCGCCGGAATCGTAGGCCAATGCGATGATGGTGCGCGGCGCGAACGCGGTCTGGACCAGCACCAGTACATAGCCGGAGATGATGTAGTAGTGCAGCGGCGTGCCGCTGACGATCCGGTAGGCGCCAAGCGCGATGCCGACAGCAACGCCGATGGCCACCGCGATGCGCAGGCCTAAGGTGCCAATGGCGCCAGCCGAGACCTGGTTGGCCTTAATCGCCACCGCGATCAGCGATGGCTCGGCGATGGTCGTGGCGAAGCCGATCGCAAAGGCGAAGATGTAGACCCACAGGTAGGCTAGCCAATGCGGGCTCTGCGTGGGCCCTTCATTGACCAGACCGAGAAACTCCGGCGCCGTCAATTGTGCCGCCATGAGCTTGCCGAGCGGGAACAACGCGGTCTCAAGGCCCTGGATGAAAAAGGCCAGACCCAGCAGCACCAGCGCGAAACCCGTTATGATGCGGCCCAGATTTGGTATCGGTCGGCGCAGCACCAGCACTTGAAAGCCGATCAGAATGGCGAGAATCGGTATCACGTCGTCGACGGTTGCACAGACCGGGACGATAGGGTCGAGGAAGCAGATGTTGTCGATCATGCTATCCATCAGGTCGTCATATCGGTCTCATCAAAATCAGGCAGATCAAGATAAGTCAAATCAAGATTCCATAGCCCATAACGAAGATCATCGGTGTCAGCGATGCGAAGGCGATGAGCCCAAAGCCGTCGATCATGGGGTTGCGACCCTTGATGCTCGACGCCAGGCCGACGCCAAGGGCTGTGACCAGCGGTACGGTGATGGTAGAGGTCGTCACACCGCCGGAATCGTAGGCGATGCCGATGATTTCTTGCGGCGCGAAGGCCGTCATGATAACCACACCCAGATAGCCGCCGATGATGAGATACTGTATCGCCCAACCACGCAAGATACGCAGCACGCCGATGAGGATGGCGAGTCCGACCGCGAAGGCGACCGTGTAGCGGAGTCCCTCGGCATAGGCGCGGCGCGCTGCTTCGCTGGTGCCGATCATGCCGCCGTTCGCGGCAACTTCGGCTGCTTCTTCGGCGACGGCGATCAATGCCGGTTCGGCGACAGTCGTGCCGAAGCCCAGGCTGAACGCAAAGGCCAACAGCCAAAACAGGCTGCCTTTGCGCGCGAAGTCCCAGGCCATGGTCTCGCCGATCGGAAACAGGCCGAGCTTCAAGCCCTGGACAAACAGCGTGAGACCGATGACAACCATCGCCGTGCCTAAGGCGAGATCAAGCAGGTTGGGAATGGGTTGCCGCAGCACGATTAGCTGAAAGAACGCGATCACCGCCACGATGGGCGCGAGGTCGCGCAGACTGTCCAGCAGCGAGCCGGATAGCTGGGTGAAAAACGGCTTTAGCATCGACAGTTTGCCGGCGCGGTATGGGGTTTAGGCAATTCAGTGGTTAGCGGTAGCATTGGCAAGATAAGTGGCGCAAAAATAGCAGCGATTGCTCGGTCCGAAGGCGCACGTTTAATGCGGATGGTACTAAACTAGTAAGTGTAGGCCGGTAAGGTGGAAATGGTCTAAGTTGTTACCGCAAGACTTAAGGGTACCAGCAGCGAGTTGTAGTATGATGGAAAGAATGACAACAGATGCATTGCATGATCGAGTACGGCCCGACCCTGCGGCGCTGATGCGTTTGCTCGAACGCTGCAATGCCGTCATGCAACGCTTGCTGCCGCCGCTTCTCGACGGTACCTTTCAGCACATTGATGAGGCCCTTCACGACCTTGCCGACAAAGCCGAGAGCGATCGGCTCAACACCGCTTATTACGAGGCGCTCCGGCTGGTGCGACGCGAGCGTGCCAACCTTAAGCGGCGATGCTTGCGAAACATCGCGGACACCACGGCACTCTTCCAGGGCGAGTTGCGCTCGGATGCAATGGTCGACGATTCGAATCGGAACGACGCCGATGAGACCAGTCAGGGCCGGGCTCAGCCAGAGGTAGCCAACCCGGACGACATCGATTCAGAGGCCTTGGAGTTGGTTGCGGACAAAGACTTGGAAGAGTCTTTAGTGCTTACCAATCTTGTCTCGAAGGCGGAGAGCCGGTATTTTCAGCCACTCCAGGACCTGACTCGGCATATGGCGACTCTGCTCGGGGGGCGCAGTCTGAGGCCGCGGGACACCCCGATCAGCCCCACGGCCATCTGCGACGCCTTCGTGGCCTCGGTCAAGTCCGTTCCAGATATCGAGCCATCCACCTTGCTTGTCATGTACAAGGTGTTCGACAAGCAGGTCATGGACAACCTGGACGAGATCTATCGCGCCTGTATCGAATTCTCGGTGTCTCAGGGGCTTGTTCCGAGTACCGGTAAGCACCGCATCATCAATCGTGCCTCGTATCGTCATCCAGCTTCCGGCGCCGGTAGGCTACCTAGCACGCCCAGCGCGCACGCCTCCGAGCCGGCGCCAGCGCCTTCCGAAGTCCAAAGTCCCACGCCTGATGATGCGGCGCCGCGTGCGGATCGGCTACAGCCCGGCGCCGCGGCGCGAAACGCCAGACTTTCGTTGGATGCAGGCAATACAAGTCCGGAGCGGCTGCATCTTGAGGCCGGCCTTAGGAATGCAGTCCCGCGGGTTTCATCTGGCTCCGTCAGAGGCCCCGCGTCCGTAGGGCAAGCACCGCCGTCGTTCGAGCAACTGCGTGTCTTATTGCACGGACGCCGCGGCGAGATCGAGCCGCTCCAAGCAGTGTTGGTCGTCGATACCGATGAACTGATGGCGGCACTGTCGCGGGTCCAGCGTCATACGGAGCCGAGGTTGCCCGAAACCTTGATGCCCGGCGACCTACGCCACGCCCTGGTCGACGCACTGCAAGTGGCCGATAAGGGTGCTGCCGTTGCTGCTGGGGCCGCGAAGCGTCGTCTGACGCGAACTGACGAAGATGCAATGGACCTGGTATTTCTGCTCTTCGAGCAGGTGCTTGCCGCGCCGGATGTGCCTGACCCCATCAAAGCCGTCATCAGCCGATTGCAGATCCCTTACGTCAGGGTCGCCATCATCGATCCAGGATTCTTCGAAGACTGTAATCATCCGGCCCGGCGACTATTGAACCGGATCGCCGAGGCGTCCATTGGCTGGAATGAAGACGGCGATCGCGGTCAAGACGACCTCTATGAACGCATCGTCTCCGTCGTCGAGCGGGTTGTGACCGAGTTTCACGCTGACCCAGACCTATTCGAGCGGCTCGATGCGGAATTCGCTGGTCACGTTTCCGATCAGCAACGCCAGGCCCGGCTTGCCGAGTTGCGCACCGTTCGCAGCATCGGCGCCCGAAGCGAGCGCCACGCCGCGCGGCGCATGGTGATGCGACTGATCGACGAGCGTCTGAAAGCGCGGGCAGAGATCCCGGTCGTCGTTGCTGCGATTATCTATGACGGCTGGGTCGAAGTCTTGCTAGACGCCTACGCTCGGGAGGGGGAGAACGGTGACGCTTGGCGTCATGCCCTGCGCGTACTCGATCGCTTGATCTGGAGTATTCAGCCGAAACGTGACCCGGCGGAGCGTCGCGAACTGTTGCGCCGAATCCCTGAGTTGTTGCGCGATCTGCGCACCGCGTTGTCGGTCGTCGTGTCCGATCCGCAGATGGTCGGGCGTTGGCTAAAGGAGCTGCAGGTTGTGCACATCGCCGTGCTGCGGGGTCCCGTGGGCAAGGCCGACTCCAGCCTGGGGAGCGTTCCCGTAAAGCAGACGCCAGCGGACGACGCGATGATCGACGTCAATGCCCTGCCGGTCGGTAGCTGGCTAGCGATCATGCGCGATGATGATCAGTGGTTCCGAGCAAAGTTGGCTTGGCGTAGTGACGACGGTGACGAGATGCTGTTTGTCGATCGACTAGGTCGCAAGGGCTTCGAAATGACTCGCCAGGACCTTGAGACGCTCTTCGAGCAGGAACTTGCCGAGGTCATTGGTGATGGCAACACCCCGCTGGTGGATCGTGCGATGGAAGCCGTGCGCCAGTCTCTAACCCTGCATTAGAAGCATGACCCATGTGTTTTCCGCCGGTGTCAATCCGGATGTTCTTGCCGGACTGCATCCCGCGCAAGCCCTGATTGAGGCGCACGTTCGCGCCGCGTTGGATGAAGACGTCGGCAGCGGCGATATCACCGCGTCGTTGCTCGCACCGCAGCAGCGGGCACAGGCCGACGTGGTCACTCGGGAAGCGGCCGTGTTGAGCGGCAGCGCCTGGTTTGATACCGTTTTTCGGCAGCTCGACGACGAAGTCTCGATAGAATGGCAGGCCGCCGATGGCCAGCACATTGAACCGGGGCAGGTGGTGTGTCGATTGACCGGGCGATTGCGGTCGCTGCTGACGGGGGAGCGCACTGCTCTGAACTATCTGCAGGCCCTGTCGGGCACCGCAACTCGTTCTCGCCGTTATGCCGAGGCGGTCAGCGGTCTGCCGGTGCGTATCCTCGATACGAGAAAGACCCTACCCGGACTTCGGCGAGAGCAGAAGTATGCCGTTGCCTGCGGTGGTTGCCACAATCATCGTATCGGCTTGTGGGACGCCATATTGATCAAGGAGAATCATATCCTTGCCGCGGGCTCGATCGCGGCCGCGGTCGATGGCGCGCGCGTTCTCAATGCAGGTGTGCCGGTCGAGGTCGAGGTTGAATCGCTGGATGAACTTGAACAGGCCCTCACCGCGGGCGCTGAACGGGTGCTGCTGGACAACTTTAATCTCGAACTGCTGCGCGATGCGGTAAGGATTGCGGCCGGCAGGGCGCGGCTGGAGGCGTCCGGTGGCATCACTCTGCAGCGCCTGCGCGCGATCGCCGAGACCGGGGTCGACGATATCTCCATCGGCGATCTCACCAAGGGCGTTGAGGCCGTCGATCTATCCATGCGCTTGCTGCCCGATGAAGAGCCCTGACACCATGGATTCCTGACCTCAGGGCTCTGGCTCTCGGAGTCTGTCGGGCTTCAGGTAGGAGGAGCTTGCAGCCGCGATTCTCAATTTGGATGACGAGTTGGAAGTCCGACAGGCTCGTCCCTGCGCGCCGTCGCGGCACATCCATGCGACACTGCATCTTCGACGACGTTCTAGACGCGCCTGTAGGGATGCCTTCCCGGCACAGCGTGGGTCGTGATTGGGTTCTGCCTATCGCTCCTCGCAACTCGATTGAAATTAATTATTGTGAATTTAATGAAATTCTAATATTATAACTTCCACGTTGTCGCGGTTCGGCGCCAACGACTGCTCAACCAGAACAATTGATTTCGGAGATAACAGATGAAAAAGCTTGCTACTGCCGCCGCCATTGCCGCCCTTCTTGGTGTGTCCGCTTCCGCCAGTGCCTGGGGTCCTGGTTACGGTGGCCCGGGCTATGGTAACAACGGTTTTGGTCGCGGCTGGGGCGACGGCATGGGCGACATGTTCAGCGACATGTTCGGCGATGGCTATGGCGACTTCAACATGAGCATGTCCGGTGGTGGACGTGGCTATGGCCGTGGTCGCGGCTACGGTTACGGTCGTGGCTATGGCGACGCTTATGGTTACGGCTACAACAACCCCAACTACTACGGCTACGGCGCTCCTTACTACGGTGCCCCTTACGGCGGCTACGGCCATCCCTATGGCGGCGGTTATGGCTATCCGGGCTACGGCTACGCGCCCCCGGCTCCC
>Ga0207419_1000503_pt1 | contig 34089 bp, 25 predicted proteins | sample ElkSloMetagenome_4_FD_184723 | JGI IMG/M metagenome (GOLD analysis project Ga0207419, IMG submission 184723) | Hot spring microbial communities from Elkhorn Slough, Monterey Bay, USA - MD2A (version 2) | ecosystem: Environmental > Aquatic > Marine > Intertidal zone > Estuary: Microbial mat ...
CTCAAATTGAATGGGTATATTTCAAAAGATAAGTATGTATAGCAATTTGATTTTATTCGTGAAGGTTGATAACCAAGGAAAGCTTATAGTAAGGTCATCAAGCGGGTTGGGAGTTCAAAAATAATTACTAATTGCTATAGTTTGTTGTTATATAGAGGTGAATTAAATTTTAATTTTGTATGATCTACATATTTCTGTGGAAACGTTGCAGATGAAATCTATATACCATAATTTCGGAGATGAGGAAAAAAAGTTTATATAAACTGTATTTAATCTTATACTAAGTCCGGTTTGTAAGTGACCTTAATCCAATCGGGTGACAATCCCTTTTAGAAGCAGTTGATGCTTTTTATAAAAGGTATCTACCTGACGGATACGGACATGGTATCAGAGTAACATTTGCTTTCTGTGAAAATACAGGTGAATATGTAAAGTGTTCGTACTAAATTTGTAATGTTTCTGTAAAGATACTGAGATCAGTTCTCTAGACACATCAAAAGAGCGACAGTGTTAGTCACTCTTTCTTGGCTAGTATTAGCCATGTACTAACATTTATCGCTCTTTTGGGTTAATAGAAATTAAGAGATGAGTTGATCCGCTAATGGTTGCGATCGCTCAATTCAGCACTCAATGCCCCCACTAGCAACAGGTTGATTGGTTCGCAAAGGTAAAGGTTGACCTTCCATATGTTCTGGAATCGGTGCGCCCATCAAATCTAAAATAGAAGGGGCTAAATCGAGAACATGACCCGAAGACAAGGTAGATCCGGGTGCAATATCAGGGCCAGTTGCTAGGATAAATCCTTCGGAGCGATGGCTGGCGGCACGATAGGGTGGCAAGGGGCCAAAACGTCCATATTCTGGACTTTCCATCACATCAGTCGCATATTCTTCTTGCCAGACGACAATTAAATCTGCATCGGGTAATTTCGGATTACGATCAGCGGCGTTTTCTCGGGTGCGAACAATATGACTCACCATCGGAATACCCTTGCGAGGATCTTTGAGAGCGTGAAGCTTTTCACAGAGATCGTCACAAACAGCATCGTACTCGGAAGGATCGACAATTCCGTTGGGTTCGCGACCTTTGAGGTTAATCCGGATGTAACCCTCAGCAAAACTGGGAATCGCAAAAGCTTTCATTTTAGGCCAGAGCGGTTTGTACCATTGAGCCGGGTTCCAAGGAACCACAGTTTCTCCCTGACGTTTGAGTTGGAACGGAGAAATTAAATCAAACTCGCCCCGAGTATCAAGATAGGGTTCAATTAACTTAAAAATCCGAGTCGGAGTTTCTCGTCGAAGGAAGCGTCGAATCGGGTTAGGATCGTTCTTCTGACCCCACAAATGCCGCTCCCAAAAGTTCCACTTCATTTTGGTAATCGGTGGCGGTAAGGGTTCGGAGGTTTTGCCATCCCCAATCCCACATTTTCCGGGAAAACTGTAGCGATAGAGAAACTCTGGTAAGAAAATAAAGCTCGGTAAGTCAATCGTTGCCGCCCCAGTACCATGATCGGAGAACAGAACCACATGAGCATTTTCTGGCGCCTGGGTTAAGATCTCACCAATGGCTTTATCCATCGCTTGGTAAACGGCAAGCAGGGGGTCGTGGGAAACCTGGGGTCGCAGTTTCTCATGGAGGGGATGATCCGGTTGACTCAGATGCCAGAAAACGTGACCACCGCCATGAGATTCACTGAATACGGTTAAGAATAAATCCCAAGGCTGACGCTGAAGCAAATCCTGACAAATGGCTGAACGCCGCTCAATCCCAGTGACAAATCGCTCTTCGAGTTGCATGGTGGTTTTTACATCCAGGCAAACGGCATAATCGTTGTGTAGACCCGGATGGGGGCCATGTTTGTCAATGATTTCTTGGTACAGGGATTCCGGTATAGAACTACTGGGGATTTGAGGAGAGTGAGCGCCCCAAGCTCCTATTTGTAAGCCCTGGGTTTGAGTGTTCAGTCGCAGTTGGGGAACGTCAAAGGTGATGACTCGATAATCTTCTCCCAAAGCGGTAAAGGGACGGAATTCCTTGTAGTCATAAGCCGCGCGAGTTTCAGTTTCATAAGTGCCTTCGCGAAACCCCATTGCTGCCCAATACCCTGTTTTTTGGGGGCGACAACCCGTAGCAAAGGTTGTCCAAGCTGTTTCGACGTTTGAGTCTTTGAAGTTTCTTAAACGGCTATAGATGCCTTGTTCACGTAGACGACTTAGATTTTTTAAATATCCTTTAGACATCCACTCTTCGAGTAAAGGAGGTTGAGCGGCGTCTAATCCAATCGCAATAACAGGATTCTTCGGGTTTTGCATGAAATCAGCCTCAGTTGATTGAGTATTACGCTTCTTTGACTAACTCCCCTGGCTCAAGCCTCGGGGAATCTTCCAGAACTTTTGATTAATTCATCAGACTCTTAGGCATGGTCAAAATGCCTGATGCTTGTGTACAAGCTTAACAGTAAATTTTCAGTAGAGCTTTCAACTCTCGACAAGAAAAGCATGGATGGTTATAGCTCATAAAAAACGTTTTCAGTTTCACCTAAACTTGGCTTGCTTTGGGTGAAACTTCCATGAGCCGTATTCAATTAAAGACCTAATCACTGTTTTCGATAACTATAAATGGAGCCAAGCTCCTTGACAGGTTAGACCATAAAGACTTCTGCATTTACATGACTTCAATGGTGAGTCTGTTTTGTCAAAAGATGCACAATTATATTATACTCTATATCTTAAGGGAACGTCCAGAACTCAATCTCTAACTGAGTGGATCTTTAAGTGTTTGCTTTCTGTTCGGAAGAAAGTCTGTTTCGCTGTTGTATATGTGTCCAGGATAAACAGAAAGTAGTGTAGAGGGATGATCGCTGAGTGCTGAGGTAATTAACCTGGAACTCTCTGCCCTTTGAATTCTGCAAAATCTGTTTAACTGCCCAAATGCTGTTGAAATTAACAACAATATTATCTGAAGAAAACGAGAGAAATAAAATGATTAAAGATTTGATCAAAAATGTAGCGTATCCAATGATAAAATCTCGTCCGGATTTCTTGATACTCGGAACGCAAAAAGCTGGAACAACATCACTTTACAATTACTTGATTCAGCATTCGGACGTGATTAAAAATAATTCTTTTAAAGAAATTCACTACTTTGATGAATTCCCAAATTATCAGAGAGGTTTTGGATGGTATCTAGGTTACTTTCCCTCTAAAAAACAAAAAGAAAATAAGCTTACACTTGATGCAACACCTGAAGATCTTTATTTTCAGCATATTCCTCAGCTGATCAAGAAAGATTTAGGTAACATTAAAATGATTGCTATCCTCAGAAATCCAGTATATCGAGCCTATTCTGCATGGCAAATGTATCACAGCTTTTCCAAAAATCCTCATACTCATCTCAGAAATATAGCGGATCAAAGAACTTTTCTAGAAGCAATTGAAGAAGAACAAAAGGGTATCAAAATAGAATATCCTTATGATTATATTAATCGGGGTAAGTATGCTGACCAATTGAAAAATTACTACAAGCATTTTGACAAAGAGAACTTGCTCATCTTAAACTTCGATCAATTTAAAGATGATCTAGACAATTTACTCAATAGTATCTGTGACTTTCTCAGTCTGGAATATTTCTCCTCTGAAAAACTGCAAGAATTCAAGGAGATAAAATACAATTCTGGAAAGTATAAGGTTGAAAAAAGTGAATCTGAACTTCAAGGGATTCAGCAGCTCAAAGATTATTTTATTCCCTACAATGAAGAACTTTACAACCTATTAGGATATCGCTATACCTGGTAGTTCTGCAATCTATTGATAGATGAACAGTTTGTGCGATCTTCTCGACAGAATACGATGATCGTTTGAACAAGGAAACAATAGGCTGAAGATATGTATAGAATTAAGATCAATACACTTCAGTCTGCTTGAATTTAGATACTAATTGATAGCTCTAGGGTCAATCTTCAGTCTTGTGCATTTACTAAATCTTTACATTCAAAATCTATAATTTTTACAAAACCTGATGGTTTGTGAAAGTTTGATCTTTGTATAATTCTAGATATTGAAGTTGAAAAGACAGAGAAGTAAGTATGATTTCTTACAAACATAAGTGCATATTCGTTCACATTCCAAAGACTGGCGGTACAAGCCTAGAAAATATTATTTGGCCAAGGGCAAAAGATCGAACAGAATCTAATTTGTGGATGGGATTTATCAGCGGATTTCACAATAAGTATCAGACTGGAGGATTACAACATCTTCTTTCTACCCAAATTAGGCAAGAAGTGGGAGATCAAGTTTTTAACAGTTTTTTTAAGTTTACGGTTGTTCGCAACCCTTGGGATAAAGCAATATCTCAGTTTTTATACATGAAAAAAAGAAAGTCTCTCAGAGATTTTATGGGAATGTCAGAAGATGATTGCTTCAAGCAATACCTCTCGCTAATTCAGAAAAAAAATCACGTTCAATGGGAGCCTCAGTATAAGTTTGTTTTTGATGATCAAGGTTGCCTTTTAGTTGACTTTATTGGAAAATTTGAAAATTTTGAACAGGATGCTTATAAGATACTGGATCAGTCAGGAGTAAAGACCAAAATATTGGGGATAAGAGTTAAGAAAATACCACATACGAACAAAAGCAATCGCTTGCACTACACTGAGTATTATGATACAGAATCAAGAGAGATCGTGCAGAATCTATATCAGAAAGATATAGAGATTTTCAACTATACGTTCTAGATTGTGTTAGGCTAATGCCAAGATCTAATAGATTGGGAATTGTGACCCACATGAAATTTAAGGTCTAATATTCAATTTTTCATTGAAGCTTTAAAATAACTAATATGGGAATAGGCTTCATCAAACCCCGAAACATCTCAGGAATTGTGGAGGTTGAAACTTGACTCAGATCGGACTAATTGCTATCGGACGTAATGAAGGTCAACGCTTGCGTCAATGTCTACTTTCAGCGTTAGAGAAGGTAGATTGTATTGTTTATGTCGATTCGGGATCGACAGATGGTAGTGTAGAGATGGCGCGATCACTGGGCGTTGAGGTGATCGAACTAGATTTGTCTATTCCCTTTACAGCAGCTCGCGCCCGCAATGCCGGATTTCAACATCTGCGACAAACTCACCCCCAAATCGAATTTGTGCAATTTGTCGATGGTGACTGTGAAGTGGTCGAAGGTTGGCTGGAAAAAGCTCAACAAGAACTACTCGCTCAACCTGACGTTGGGGTGGTTTGCGGACGTCGCCGAGAACGTTTTCCGGAATCTACGGTTTATAATCAGTTATGTGATATTGAATGGAATACTCCAGTTGGGGAAGCCGAAGCTTGTGGGGGTGACTCCATGATGCGAGTTGAAGCATTTGAACAAGTGGGGGGGTTTAATGACTCTATCATTGCCGGAGAGGAACCCGAACTGTGTGTGCGGTTACGTCAACAGGGCTGGAAAATTCTCCGCCTCGATGCTGAGATGACCTTACATGATGCTCAGATGACCCGTTGGAATCAGTGGTGGAAACGGATGCTCAGAGCGGGTCATGCTTACGCAGAAGGGGCTTGGTTACACGGTCAATCTCCCCAACGACATTGGGTAAAAGAAAGCAAAAGTATTTGGCTGTGGGGATTGTTTATTCCGTTATTGGCTCTGGTACTTGCTTTTCCGACCCATGAATTGAGTTTATTACTATTGCTTGGTTATCCGTATTTGACCTACCGAATTTATCGGTATTATACCCAACAACGGAACTATTCTAACCGTGACTCAGCACTTTATTCCCTCTCCTGTGTCTTGGGTAAATTTCCTCAACTGCAAGGCCAGATGCAATTTCATTTCAATCGCTTACTGGGTCGTCGCCGGACATTGGTAGAATACAAAACAGAGTAAAGGTTTGTTGAAGATTCTATGATTTAGAACGTCCGAAATCCTGAAAATATTCTCAATTTATTGTTGTTATTCACAGTATGGAAACTTCTCGAGAGTTGAACCCGATTACTGAAAAAATAAAACCCAAAATTTCTGCAACAGAACCCGATTGGAATCGAGAAAAGTTGAAAAATTGGTGGTCTCCAAATCGACAACTGATTAAATCAATTCGTCAATATCAAAAATGGCAAAAACAAGGTGGACTTTTTGCTAAATTCTTCAAAAATATACACGTCCTAGAGCATCGATTTTGGAGTGTAGCTTCGGGGACAGATATTCCTTTAAACTGTCAACTGGGTGGAGGGTTAGTGCTGACTCATCCCAATGGAATTGTTATTCATCCTCAAGCAATAATTGGGCCTAACTGTCTAATTTTACAGCAGGTAACAATTACCAAAGGGGTTCAAATTGGGGGTCATGTTGATATCGGAGCTGGGGCTAAAATTCTCAAACAAGTGAAGATAGGCGATCATGCTAAAATTGGGGCAAATGCTGTTGTGATTTGTGATGTCCCTCCTGGAGCCACAGCCGTCGGTATTCCCGCTCGGATTATTCCAGCTAAAAACTCAGACAGCAGTGATCATTCTCCACAAACGTTAGAAGATTCCGAAAATCTCCAGTAGAAGTACACCCTTAAATCAATTTATAATCCAAATTTCCGCTTTCGATTGGGTAGAATAGTACGCCAGTTTGTTTTAGCCAGAGCAAGTTGTTGTTCAGAAACTAAAGCATGAGTTAAATTAGCTCCACACAAGTTAGTCCCTCGCAGATTTGTATAACTCAGATTTGCGTAGGTGAGATTAGCACCCCGGAAATCAGCATTTTCTAAATTGGCATAACTCAAGCGAGCATGAGTTAAATTGGCATCTTTAAAAATCGCATCTGAGAGAGACGCTCGCGTAAAATCCACTTTAGATAAATCCGCATTTTGAAAATTTGTCTGTTCTAAGCGAGATTTGGTAAAGTAAGCACCTGAGAATTTTTCACTTCGTAAGTTTAGACCCTGGAGATCACAATCGGTAAAATAGCGTTCGCCTCTAATATAAGCATCATGTAAACTGGCTTCATCCCAACGATGAAATTTGTTTCTCGCTTGAGTATTGGCAGATGTAAACATAGTCGCCGTTGGAGCGCCTTGAGTCGCACTGATCCCCCCATCAACAGACGCAAAATTTTCTCCGAGTTGGGTGTATTCTTTTTTCCGACGCCGAGCATTGCGCTCTCGAATTTGTTTTGCCTGAGATGCAAATGGTCGTAACTCGGTACTCTCGTCATCACAATAGATCGTCGTTTGATTATCTTGTTGATGAGTCTCAACTTGTGTGGGTGCTTCAGAGACACGAGACTCAGGTTGAATAGATAATCCACCCGAAAAGTCACTGTAGAACTCCGTTTCATGATCCAACGCACCTAAAACTTCTTCGGCCGACTGGTAACGTTGATAAACAGACATCTCCAACATTTTCTGCAAAATGGCTGCAAAAGAATCACTCACCGACACTAGCGCACGCCACAACACTTCCCCAGTAATCGGATTATGATCAAGAGAACTCGGAGATTTTCCCGTCATCAAATAAACACAAGTCATCCCTACCGCATAAATATCACTCGCATAGACTGGCCGTAGAGCCATCTGTTCTGGGGGTGCAAAACCCGATGTTCCGATGGCAAAATTGGTAAACGCCGTTTGTCCTGTCCCAAATTCTGTAACCTGTTTAACCTCATCTTTCACCGCCCCAAAATCAATCAAAACCAATCGTTTATCTTGAGCGCGTCTGAGAATATTAGCGGGTTTAATATCACGGTGAATGACTTCGTGGGAGTGAATATAGCTGAGAATGGGTAAAATTTCTCGTAGAAATGCTTTAATTTCGTCTTCGGTATATACACCCGATTGCTGAACTTCTTCTTTTAAATTACGACCATCAACATATTCTTGAACCAAATAAAACTGCTGCTTTCCTGAAAAATAATCAAGCAGTCGAGGAATTTGAGGATGATCACCAATTTTCCCCAAAGTCGTTGCTTCCCGTTGAAAAAGCTGACGTGCCATTTCTAAAATCCGGGCTGATTTCGCCACAGGGCGGAGTTGCTTGACAACACATTTGGGAGAACCCGGTAAGGACAGATCCTCTGACAAGAAAGTGGCACCAAACCCACCTTTACCCAAAGGCTTGATCACACGATAGCGATTTCGCAACACCAACTTTGACCGACAGGTTTGACATTGAGACGCATCCTCCGGGTTTTCAGGATGGGAACAAGCTGGATTGATACAGTAACTCATAGTCTTCGAGAATGCTTCAACTTCAAGTTTAGCGGAGACAGACAAAACAGCCCTTAAGCCGACATCATCCGGCTTTCGAGAAACTGATCACGAGCGACAGTGGGTTGAGCGCCGACAGGTCATATAACAACCAGCAGATACACGGATATCATGTCTATAGATAGTTTCCCCCTGTCTCTATTATTCACTATAGAAATAAGAATTTCCTGAAAACTTAACCCTATCGGCTCAATTTTTGACGGGTGCTGAACCTTCCTCTTTCCTTTATGATGAGAACTGGACAATTCAACTCCCTCAACTCAACCCCAATACTGATGATCAAGGAATTCATCTAAAATGAGTCCACTTTCAGACACAGACCTTGAGCTGTAAGGTCTAGACCACCTCTAAGCATGAACACTGAACCCCTGATAAAAGAATGCGTATTTCTCTAAATTGGCTGCGAGAATTAGTAGACATCGAAATGACTCCCGAACAGTTGGCTGAAACGTTAACTGTAGCTGGCTTTGAAGTTGAAGACATCGAAGATCGCAGCACTTGGGCTGATGGCGTTGTTTTAGGAAAAATTTTAGAAGCCACTCCTCACCCCAACGCCGATAAACTCAGAGTTTGTCGAGTTGATATCGGTGACAGCGAACCGCTTAATATTGTCTGTGGCGCACCCAATGCCAAGGCTGATTTAATTGTCGCTGTCGCGACTATCGGGACTTACTTACCCCAGGTTGATCTCAAACTTAAAAAAACAAAACTGCGGGGCGTTCCTTCTGAGGGAATGATCTGTTCTTTAGCAGAATTAGGGTTAGAAAAAGACTCGGATGGAATTCACGCCTTTGATCTCGAAAACCCCAAGCTAGGAAGTGATATTCGACCTTTACTCGGTTTGGATGATGTCATTTTAGATGTCACCGCAACTGCGAACCGAGCCGATGGTTTAAGCATGGTGGGAATTGCTCGGGAAATCGCGGCTTTAACGGCGGCTTCTTTACGCATTCCGGAAGCGACAGGTCTTTTGATCGAAGACAAAAAAGCGTCTTTGAAATTAGCGGTTGAGGTGAGTGAATCCCAAGCCTGTCCCATTTATACGGGTACAATCATCGAAGGCATTAAAATTGCCCCCTCTCCTCAGTGGCTCAAACAACGTTTACAAGCCTCTGGTGTACGACCGATTAATAATGTGGTCGATATTACAAATTATATTATGCTGGAATGGGGACAACCTCTACACGCTTTTGATTTAGATCGACTACAAAAAATTACCGCTTCCCAGGATTTAACGATTGGGGTAAGGTTAGGAAAATCGGGTGAATCTCTTAAAACTCTCGATAGCCAAACCCGCAAACTTAAAGACGAAACGCTGCTGATTACTGCTAATGATCAACCGATTGCTCTTGCCGGAATTATGGGCGGTGAAGATAGCGAAGTCTACGAAGAAACGCAGAATTTAATGTTAGAAGCGGCGGTCTTTAGTTCTGTGGCAATTCGGCGTTCGGCGCGGGGTCAAGGACTGCGTACAGAAGCTTCTACTCGTTTTGAACGAGGCGTTAATCCGGCTGAATTAGTTCTTGCCTGTTGTCGAGCGATTTCATTAATTACAGAACTCACGGGTGGAGTTTCCACACAACAAGAGTCAGCAAGTAGTATCGTTGATGATGTCACTTCTTCTCAAGTTCCTCTGCGTTTGAGTCGGATTAATCAAATTTTAGGTTCTCTAAAACGAGGAGAAAATACGTTAGTTGAATCTTTCCTACAACCGGAAGAAGTCGAAGGAATTCTCACCGCTTTGGGTTGTGGTTCGATGCGTCAAACTCCCATCAAAGAGAACAAAGATATTGTTTGGACTGTGACAGTTCCCGCCTATCGCGCGCGAGATTTAGAACGGGAAATTGATTTAATTGAAGAAGTCGCCCGTCTATATGGTTATGATAATTTTTCTGATACTTTACCCCATCAAAGTGTACCGGGTTATCTCACCGAAGATCAGTTGGCTTTGCGACACCTTCGAGCCGCATTTCGAGCCGAGGGACTAACAGAATTAATGCACTATTCTTTAGTTAAACAAGAAGGAGAAAATCAAGTTGTAATTTCTAATCCTTTATTTGTGGAATATTCCGCTTTACGAACCGAAATGTTATCCGGTTTAATTGATGCGTTTGCATTCAACCTAGAAAATGGAAATGGGCCGTTAAATGGCTTTGAAATTGGTCGAGTTTTCTGGAAAGAAACAGAAACTTTTCAAGAAAAAGATGTGGTTGCGGGAATAATCAGCGGTGATACCACTCAAGGACATTGGACGCGAGGTGGACGAGAACAACCCATTACTTGGTTTGAAGCAAAAGGAATCCTGGAAGCTATTTTTAAACGGTTGTATTTGTCAGTTGAATACCAAAAAGAAACTCAAATTAAACAATTACATCCCGGAAGAACAGCGTCTTTGGAGTTAAATGGAAATCATTTAGGTGTTTTTGGTCAGCTTCATCCTCAGCTTCAAGAACAACGAGATTTACCCAAAGAAGTTTATTTATTTGAGTTGAATTTATCGGTTTTAGTCGCAGCCATGACTCAAGCGGATAATTTAACTCGGAAATTTGGTTCTTTCTCGACTTTTCCGCCTTCTGATCGCGATATTGCGTTCTTTGTTTCGGAGGAAGTTTCCGTTGCTGATCTAGAAAAATGTATGATTAAAGCAGCCGGAAATTTGTTAGAATCTATTAAACTGTTTGATGAATATAAGGGTGAACACGTTCCTGAAAGTCAACGCAGTTTAGCCTTTCGTCTGGTTTATCGAGCTAGCGATCGCACGTTAACTGAAGAAGAAGTTGAACCCAAACAGCAAAAGGTTCGTGAGGCGTTAGTCAAGCATTTTAATGTCAATCTCAGAAGTTAATTAAGTTGAGTTTGTTGTTTAGAGGTTAGAATCATAAAACTAGCCTCTAACTTAAAATTAGATCCTCAAAACAATGCCAAAATATCTTCTGTTTGGAACCTACTGCGATCATGTTTTATCAAAGCGAGAACCCTACCGAAAAGCTCATTTAGAGGGAATTAAAAAACAAAAGGAAGCCGGAATTGTGGTTACAATTTGCCCCACTCAAGATTTAACAAAAGTTTTTGGAATCTATGAAGCAGAAAACGAAGAAATTGTACGACAACTGATTGAATCTGATGTGTATTGGCTGAATGGAATTTGGACAGAATACGAAGTGAAAGAATGGATTCAGGTATTCTAAAATCTAGGAATTAATTTTACTCAATTTCATCAGGATTAACGTCTAACTCTCTCAATCGATATAATACCATTTTCCCGACAAATATTTAGATCTAATCGAATATTCACCCCCTTCTATCTCCGACAAAAACTCTATCATAATCGCTATAATTTCTCCTTCTCAATGAGGTGTATAACTGGGGCGAGTTTTTTTAGAGAGATTTGTTGTTAAAGCTGCTGTTGATATTATGCGAGTGTTGCTATTCAACCCGTCGTTAAAACCACTGGCTAACTTTCTCCCGTATTATTTTTTGTTTTGTCGAGAGAATTTTAGATGAGTAATTTTGCTTATTTACTTTAGATAAAAATCTATCAAAACTTAACACTTTTTTTATACCCGACGATTGTGGCAATTACTGATCCTTCCTTGGTAGAATAGATTAAGCAAATCTTAAAAGTCATCATTCTGTTCACTGCGTACATTTTTTTGTATCTTAAGGTTTACTTCATCAACTTTCTCGGAGAGAATGAAGACAGGAGAGAATGATCCCTATAGTGTTTGTCGTTTAAACGAGGATATTGCCAGAATGTTATTTAAATGTGAACTTTGGCCCGGTAGCATCTGTAAATGTGATGTGACCATTCACTGTAAGCCCGATGGGAGTAAAGTGATCACCGTTACAGAGTTACCTTGGAACAACGGAATTAGCATCGGTCGAGCCTTCGAGATTTTATTAGACCAAATTTGTCAAAAATACTACATCGATCCCGAGCGAGTCATGTACTTTGAACGCATCCTCGAACGGGGAAGTTTAGTTGACCGTTGGTTTTTAGTTCATTTCGATGTCGTCGAAAATAGAGTCTGTAATCCTCATTGGCAAAATGTTAGTTATAGCTTCGTTCGTTCAGCGATGTCACTTTCATTGACGACTCAGGATCGATATTAAACCGACAACTCGTGAACCCAGTTGAGCAACTTCATGCAGTTGTGATAAAAGTTGTATATCGTATTGGGAAAACAAGATGGAACTGGTTGAGATCTTGACTCGTCAACTCGGGGTGCAGGAACAACAAGCCAAAGGAGGAGCCGGACTCCTCTTTCAACTGGCTCAGGAAAAATTGCAAAACGAACAATTTGATCAAATTGCTCAGTATATTCCGGGTATGGGTGAACTCCTCAGTGCTGCTCCTGAATCTGGGGGAATGGCGAGTGTTTTAGGGGGGTTAGCTTCAGCGATGGGAGCGCCTGCATCGGTGGGAAATCTGGCGAATTTAGCCGGTGGATTTTCTAAACTGGGTTTAAATACCAGTATGATTAATATGTTTGTGCCGATTATCCTGTCTTATATTCAAGGAAAAGGGGGCATCGGAGCGAGTCAGTTACTAGAACAAGTTTTAAAATAGTTCCACTATATTTTAAAAATTTTGTTTTTGATAGCTTGAGTATTAGTCGGGGTGCAAAGTTTGCGCCCTGAAGTTAAAAAAATAAAATTTTCGGGTCGGAAAAATCATGTCAACTTAATTCGACTCAACAAAGCGATCGCCCGCTTCGATTAACGCCGAACGAATTCCCGGTTCACTCATCGAATGTCCCGCATCAGGAACGACAATAAACTCAGCTTCCGGCCAGACTTGATGAAGTTCCCAAGCCGTTTTCATCGGACAAACCACATCATAACGTCCTTGAACAATTGTACTGGGAATCTGACGAATCCGATCTATATTTTTCAAGAGTTGGTCTTCCGGTTTTAAAAAGCCTCCATTAACAAAATAATGACATTCGATCCGAGCAAATGCGATCGCAAATTCATCTTGACCAAACTTTTGCTTTAAATTAGCATCAACATAGAGTTTACTGGTACTTCCTTCCCAAATTGACCAGGCTTTCGCTGCTTCTAAACGAATATTAAAATCCTCACTATTAAGACGTTGAGAATAAGCTTGCAATAAATTATCTCGTTCTTCTACAGGAATAGGTTTGAGATATTCTTCCCAAGCATCAGGAAAAATATAACTTGCTCCTTCTTGATAAAACCAACGAATTTCGGGCGATCGCAATAGAAAAATTCCTCGTAAAATCAAACCATTACAGCGATCTGGGTGAGTTTGACTGTAGGCTAAAGACAAGGTACTTCCCCAACTTCCCCCAAAAACCACCCATTGTTCAATTCCCAAACAAGTTCGTAATTTTTCAATATCGGCAACCAGATCCCAAGTTGTATTTTCCCGAAGTTCAGCGTGAGGGATACTGCGCCCACACCCCCGTTGATCGAACATAATAATTCGCCATTTTTCGGGATGAAAATATTGACGATATTCGGGTAAACAACCGCCCCCCGGCCCACCATGTAAAACAACAACAGGTTTTCCCTTTGGGTTCCCCGACTGTTCAAAATAAATGGTATGAAGATCGCTAACTTTTAGGGTGCCTTGGATATAAGGTTCAATGGGGGGATAAAGTTCTCGCATGGCAAAAAATTAGAAAACTCACCTGAATTTATCTGAATAAAAAAAGGGTACAGTAGATGCTATATCCCCCTAAATCTCCCGCCCCCGTGACCCCCAATGATGGGGGTATTCTGGGGGACTTTGAGAAGATTTCTTTCTAAGAATACGCCCTATTATCGAAACGTACCATTGTTTTCAATTCACGACTTTAATTTGAAGCTGAATTTAAGCGATCGCGTGCAGCTTTAAGTGATGATCTAACCTGTTCAAACCCTGTTCCTCCGTAGCTATTACGGGCGGAAATCACTTGTTTAGGAGTGATCGCATCATAAATATCATTTTCAAACGCCGGATGCAAACTTTTCCATTCTTCTAAGGTTAAATCCTTAAGTAGTTTTCCGGCTTCTAAACAGGTAATAACCACCTTTCCAACTAAGTTATAAGCTTCGCGGAATGGTACCCCTTTTGTTGCCAAATAGTCGGCGACATCGGTAGCGTTAGAAAAGTCTTCACTAACAGCTTGGGTTAAACGTTCAGTTTTAAATTCGATTCCTTCTTTTAACAGAATGGTCATCGCTTCTAGACTGCCTTTAACCGTTTTAACGCTATCAAATAAGCCTTCTTTGTCTTCTTGCAGGTCTTTATTGTAAGCCAAAGGTAAAGCCTTCATGATCACCAGCATAGCCTGTAAATGCCCAAAAACACGCCCTGTTTTTCCGCGTACTAATTCGGGAATATCGGGGTTTTTCTTTTGGGGCATAATACTCGAACCCGTCGAACAGTTGTCTTTGAGGCTAATAAAACTAAATTCCTGGGATGCCCACAAAATCATTTCCTCAGATAAGCGACTTAGGTGAACCATAATCAAACTCGCCGCCCCGAGAAATTCAATCGCCCAGTCGCGATCGCTCACGCCGTCCAAACTATTAGCATAAACCTTGCCAAATGTCAATAGTTCGGCACTGTAATGGCGATCAATGGGAAAAGTCGTTCCCGCCAAAGCCCCACAACCGAGGGGGGAGATATCAACCCGTTTATAGACATCTCCGAGGCGTTCCCAGTCGCGCTGAGTCATTTCCACGTAGGCTAGAAGGTGATGGGCTAAACTCACAGGTTGGGCGCGTTGGAGGTGCGTATAACCGGGGATAGGCGTTTCAACGTGAACGTCTGCCAGATCGAGTAAAACCCGTTGTAAGTCGAGGAGTTGAGAACGAATTTGTTGAATTTGATCGCGAAGATAGAGGCGAGTGTCCGTTCCGACTTGATCGTTGCGAGAGCGTCCCGTATGGAGTTTTTTACCGACATCTCCGGCAATTTCAGTTAAACGGCGTTCAACAGCGAAATGAACATCCTCAGCTTCAACTCCGGGGTGAAAATTTCCCTGGCGATATTCTTGACGAATTTGTTCCAAACCTGCAACCAGTTTTTCACCTTCATCGGAGGAAATAATCCCAGTTTTAGCCAACATTTTGGCATGAGCAATAGAACCGCTCAGATCATACTCGATCAGTTCGATATCAAAGCCAATACTGGCATTAAAAGTGGCGATCGCTGGATGCAAAGCGGTTTTAAACCGATCACTCCATGTTTTTGGATTGGTCATCAGAAATAAGAAATAAGAATTAAGAATTAAATCTTGCTCAAGGCTAGGGGTGAGAAAAACGAGAATTTTCACCTTTTAAGGCAAAACACTCCTAATCCACCACCCGACGCCGACTCCGATTAAAAGCGCCCAAAGTTGACCTGTTTGGAGCAAATTATTCCAGACTTTTTGGACGTTAGCCACCAGGTCTACATCACTTTGTTGAGCGATTACCGTGTAGTTTGATGAGGACTGCCAGAACCAGTGAGAAAGAGTATTCACACCTATCATTCCATCACATCCTACATCAAGAAGCATCATGGCAATTTTCCTCGGTCGAAGGTTGAACCTGCACAACAACGAGCGTCATATCATCAATATTGTGACTACCGGGGCCAACAAATTGTTGAACTTGCTCAAAAATATAATCTAGAATCGCTTGTGAGCTATTGTAATTTTGGCAAGCCCATTCAAAGGCATTTTGCAGATTTTCTTCATCAAAGCGTTCGCCTTTTTGATTAGCGGCATCGGTGAATCCATCAGTGTAATAAACAATGATATCTCCCGGATGAAGTTGAACCTGTGCCTCTGAATACCGAGTATCGGCATCTAAACCAATCAACATTCCCAAGGTATCGAGTTGCTGAATTGATCGCGTCGCTGCTTGCCATAACAATGGCGGATGATGAGCGGCGTTGCTGTAAGACAGGATACGAGTGGTCGGGTCGTACTCTGAATAAAATAGAGTTACAAAGCGATTAGAGGTTTCGAGATCGGCGTACATGACGCGATTGAGGTGTTCAAGAATTTTGGCGGGACTGTGGCGGTTGAGAACTTCTGCCCGTAACATTCCCCGAGTCATGGTCATAATTAACCCCGCCGGGACGCCTTTGCCCATAACATCGCCGATGACAATACTCCAATTTTCCTGAATTTTCTCCTGACTTATCGACTCAGAAGTGGCAGAGGGGCGACTTTCTCTTTGATCGAAGTTGGAAGGAATAAAATCATAATAATCGCCACCGACTCGGTTAGCCGTTTGACAATGAGCGGCAACATCTACACCGGGAATTTTCGGGCATTTTCGGGGTAACAGACGGACTTGAATTTCGGCGCCAATTTCTAACTCGCGATCAAGGCGTTCTTTTTCCCGTAGAGAAACTGCTAGTTCATCATTGGCAATGGCAACTGCGGTTTGATCGGCAACCAGACGCATTAATTTTTGGCGTGTGGGTGTCCAGTGATAGTTCGGATCATGGCTAAAGACATACAGCCGTCCGCGTTCAATATTATTAACTAAAATTGCCGTCCCAAACACTTGCACCTCTGGCCCTAAAAAATTGCTGACTTGGTAATCAAGATTAGCAATATAGGATTTGAGCAGATTTTTGGGCATCCGATCCACTGAATTGAGAGGCCCAACGCTGACTTGACGAGTCGCCGTTTCTAGGGCTTGACGAATATCGTGGCACTGACGGCCTTCTTGACAGTGCAGCCGTTGAAAACGGACTTGGCCGTTTGGTTTAAACAAAACAAGGGCACCGCCATCGGCATCTGTAACCCGACTGGCAACGAGGGGAGTCAATTCTAAAAATTGATTGAGATTCTTAAAACTACGGAGGGCAAATCCGAGAGAACTCAACAATTCATTTACATTCTGCTGTTCCCGATGCAAACGAGCCACCAATTCTTTCAACGTTCTGACGGGGGTAATTTCCGTCGGGGTTGATTGACGAGCATTGGACTCAGCCGTTCGCGTTGCGTCTCCAGTGGAGAATCGATCAGAGTGATGGGGCAAGGGCAGAGCAGTCATATCTGGTTCAGATAATGGTTTGTACAAAAATGGGATATACTGAGTCACTCGGATTTTAGGGGGTTACTCCGACGCTCAAGAAGATCATCAATCAGTCATTCAAGGATTTCTGAATTTTGGGCAGCCAAGCCGGGTTTCCCTCATCTCAAATCTCAACAAAACTGCTTAACTAAAAAATTCGACTTAGCCACTGAGTAAAGCTTCTATAAACTCATAGCTTGAAAAAGGTCTCAGGTCTTCGATACTTTCCCCCACACCAATAAAACGAATGGGTAAACCTAACTTTTGGACAATTGCTAGAGCAACACCACCTTTAGCAGTTCCATCTAATTTTGTCAAGACTACACCACTGAGTTGAGCAGCTTCCGCAAAAACTTCAGCCTGACGCAGACCATTTTGACCGAGAGTTGCATCGAGTACGAGTAGGGATTCTACGATCGCATCGGGTGCTTTTTTTTCAATAACCCGGCGCACTTTACTGAGTTCTTCCATCAAATTTTTCTTGTTTTGCAGGCGTCCGGCCGTATCAACCAAAAGCAGTTCGATGTTTCTGGATCTAGCGGCTTCCATTGCATCAAAGACAACGGCGGCTGGATCGGTATTCTTGCCGGGATTGGCAATGACATCAACCCCACTGCGTTCACCCCAGATTTTAACCTGTTCGACGGCGGCGGCTCGGAAAGTATCTGCTGCGGCAATCAGGCAACGATAATCAGATTTTGTCGCAATGTGACCAATTTTTCCAATGGTTGTCGTCTTACCTGCACCATTGACTCCCGTGATCAGCCAAATATTTAAAGTGTCTTTCTGGGGAGCAAATAAAGGACTATAACCATTTTGATAGGGTCGATCGAGGAGTTCTCGCAGAATTTGCTTGAGGTAGGCAATTGCTTGTTCGGGAGGGAGAATTTCGGTGCGAATTTTCTCTTGGAGTGCGGCAATTACGGTATCGGTAGCTTCAACACCGACATCGGCTTGTAAGAGTAAGGATTCAATTTCCTCTACCGCTTCCTGGTTTAATGGCCCCTGACCGACGATCGCTTTGAGTTGGTTGAGCAAGTTGCGACGAGTTCGCCCTAATCCACGCCACAGTTTTTGCAACCAGGTAATTTCTTCAAGAGCGACATCTTCAGGACGACGACCTTGATTGGCCAAAACTTCCGCCGACCACATAAACATCTCATCAAATGTCATCGCTGACTGTTCAGGTTGAACGGCTTCACCAGAAGTTTGGGCGGTGACGGGTTCGGGTTCTTCTTGGGCTGTTTCTTTTAAACGTTCAATTCGGGCTTGACGTTCGGCTTGAGATTGCGCCCAGATGGGTAAGGAGGCTTCGGCGGCGGTCGTTTTTTCGACTTCCTCTGCTTCCTCTGCTTGGATTTCGGGAACCTCAGTTGAGGAAAGTTCGGGAGAATCGGCAGGAATCACTGATCCTATTTCCGGTTCAACGACAGTCGCTGGTACAGTCGCTGGTTCGGTTACGGCTTCAATGTCTGTTTTTTCGGCTTCCTCGGTTTGGATCTCCTCTGGCGGTTCCGGAGTGGGTTGTTCGTCTAGCGTTTCTACAGCGTGAGTCTCTAACTCCGGTTCGGTTTGGATCTCTTGAGGCTGTGATTGTTGTTCTTGTTGGGTTTGCAGATTTTGGTAAGCTGTTTTTGCCCATTGGAGATAATCATCAGCCGATGTTGTTTTTGCGGTTGTCGGTGGGGACTGTTCTTCCTCAGACGGTTGAGGTTCGGCTTGGCGTTCCTCCTCAGAGGGACTTTCGGGATCTACCGATTGTTCTGCTGATGGGGAAGTTGCGTCCTTCGTATCAAACTTACGACGAAACCAATTGAAAACCATTGCACTGACTCGCTCTCGATGTGAGACTATTTCTAAATTATTAATAGTTTGTCAGAATTTTGCCCAATAATGAATCTTTTTTTGAATCCAATTGCAATTAGACCGTATGACTCCTTGATAGTTGTAACACTTATTCTGACTGTTGACCAATATGAAGACTACGACTAAAGATAGAGTGATCAGATTTATTTTGAATCAAGAGTATGAGTAATTACTTAAAATTGGCAACCTCCTCTGCTGAATAGAAATCACTGACAATAGATTCCCAACCGTAAACTTGACCAAATCTTTACAGTTTTTACAGGTTTGCTTTGAAAAAGCTTTACCAACAAGGAAGTTATGATATATTGATCGGTAAAATCAACCGAGTGATAATTTGACCCGAATCAAGTTTTTGGAGTTGAAACTGACCTCCCATTTTGTGAAGAATACGCTCTACAATCATCAAATGTTGACCGGGTGGACGATCTAGGGTAGAAGGCTTCAGCAAATCCGAAGATCGACCCGCTTCTAGATCCCGAATCAGGTGAGGATGGATCAGACCCCGATCCATAACCACAAATTCCAAATGTTGTTCATCTAATGCTTGAACGTTAATGTCAATTACCCCCTTTAACGGTGCTCGATAACAAGCGATCAGCAACAATTCATAACAAACCAGTTCCAGTTTAAGACTATCGGCGATTAACGAGAGATTCCTCTGTTGTTGAACTTGTAGCAAAAGTTGGCGATTTTTCATCACGGGTTCAATCCGATCGCCAACTCGTCGTAATAAGTTAGAAACAACAATCAAATCATGGCGATTATGAAGTTGCCACTGCTCCCGTTTGAGTAATGATGAAGTCGAAGCTAAAGTCTGACTAATTTGACGGATAAGCTGTTGATAGCGCAAATTCGTCAATTGATATTTATGTTCATCGATATCGGGAAAAGGGGATTGTTTGAGTTCAGTGAGTTGTTTGATTCGACTTCCGACTACACGATAAAGTTCTTCTAAACGACGTTGTTTGTACCAGTTGAGCCATTCGAGTTCTTCTCGCTGTTGAGACAAGCTAGTTTGAACTCTCAGCGATCGTCGCATCCAGGCGAACTGAGTCACAAATCCCTCTAAAAGCTGACGGGTTTGCTGAGATTCATCTTCTAAATAAGGAGAACTGAGAATCAGTACACCTGTAGATAAATGTTGGGAATGAGTTCGTAATGCGATCGCCCAAATTTGATCACAATCGGATGGACAATTTAGCCACTGACGGGTGATTGTCGGTAGACTGTTGATGTCTTGGCAAAAAATCCCTTCCGTTCCTAAAACCTGTTGAATCAAAGAGTCCTGCTCAACATCTATCGTCATATTTGTTTGCGAAACAACGGGCTGTTGGTGTTCATAGCGCTGAACAATTTCACCTTGTTTCTGGCTTTCTGTCCAGGTTACAAGGAGCAACAAATGACTCGACAAGTTGAGGGCAATTTGTTCGGTAAAGCGACGTTCTAACTCGCAAATTTCATCGGTTTGCTGGCTAATTTGCCAACCGATCGCACTCATCTGGCTGAGTTGATGTTGAACTTCCACCTGATGGTTGAGGTGCCATTGCTGCAAGATTAACCCTAATTGTTGGGCAACTATTTTCACTAAGGCTGATTCGGCTTGAGTCCAGGTGCGAGGGCTGGTATGACCAATAACGAGCAGTGAACGACGTCTTGTTGGGGTTTTGATGCCGGGATGATCATCGGTGGGACAGACTAATAGCGATCGCACTCCAATTTCTCGTAACGGTTCACTCCAAGCTGATAAGCTGGGGTTGTCATCCAATTGTTCAATTGCGATCATGCCTCTGTCTTGAAATTGCTGTTCGCTCGCGCGGGTGAGCATTGCTAGAGGGGTGGTGAGCAAGCGATGATCCGGCAGTGGATTTTGATACAGGAGATCAAACTGGTGGTTGGTGGGTCGTTCTTCGAGTAGAAAAAAGTATTCGCTCTTTAAGCGTTGACACAAGCGCTCGGCACTACTGGAAAGGAGAATGTGCCAGTCTTCATTGGTGACAATGGCTCGGGTGATTTCTGCGGTTAAGGCGTGATTTTGCTTGATTTTTTTGATTGTATCGTTCATGTCCGCTAGAGGTGCAATTACGCCCAGGAGTTGAGCCATTCCTCGGACATAGGTTTTCTCGGTGGTTTGCCAGATGCGAGGGTGTTTTCCTTCGATCGCTAAAAATCCCAGGAGTTCTCGGTTAAAAATGATCGGGGCGGCGAGTAACGATCGGACTCGCATTCCTCGCATTAAGCGTCGAGTGATTTCGGTTTTGAGGGTGCTGTGAGATTGACCAATCGAAACTAAGCGATCGCTGGCTAAAGCTTGATAGAACTCGGTCAAATCTTGGAGATTAATTCCGGAAGCCGCACGGGTAATTATGGCTTCTGGTGTTTTTTTGAGGTTACTGCTGCGTCGCCAAAAGTAACGTCCGTCTTGATGATACCAATAAATATTGGTGCGTGTGGGTTGAATAAATCGATGGGTTTCTTTAACGACGGCTTCGAGATAGTGATCGAGACGCACAAAACGACGAAACTCAGATAATAATTTCAGTAGGGAGGCGCTCGGATGTTTGGTTTGCTGACGTTGCCAATCGGTTTCGATGTGATACAGTGCGGTTGCTAATCCCCCTAAGATGATCGAAAGATATTCGGTTTCGTTGGTTTCGAGATAGCGATCTTTTTCACTTGTTCCGAGTAAGACTAAGCCAAAGCCCCGATCTTTGTGTCGCAGTGGATAGAGAAGGGTTGAGTGAATATTATAGGTTTGGGCGAGTTTACACCACTCTCCGACTCGGGTTTCGGTTTGTAAGTCGGCGATCGTAATGGGTTGTAACTCAATGATCACTTGTTCAAATAAATCTCCGGCGATCAGAGGAAATCGTTGTTTGAGAAAACTTCTTTCCTCATCGGGGGTGATTCCCCCTTTACCGACTAACTGATGGTCGAGGCGATCGTACAGGCCAATCCAGATTAAACGATAGTTGAATTTCGCTTGCAGATAGGATAAGCTGATTTGCAATAGGATATCTACGTTGTCTTGTTCTCGCAATGTTTGGAGAACTTGACTGAGGGTCATCGCCTGCACCCGATCGGTTGAATTTGAATGCTGCCCCATAGGAATTAAACTCTTTAAAAAAATTTGAATTTGATTAAAATCTCACAACGGTGAGTGGCGATCAGAAAACTTTTAATCGTTTTGCTGCATAGTTGGAAACAATAGAGTTGTTGGTTTTATTTTTGATGATGCCGTTAAGAAGATTTTAGGAGAAATTGTTGGATATTTATCGAAGTGTGATCAGACCTATTTTATTTTCTGGATTGAACGTTGATCCAGAGTGGGCGCATCATCAAACATTACACCTGTTGAGTTGGCTTGATCGCACTTCGACTCAGCTTCCTTCTCGTTGGATTGAGTCAAAAATTCGGTCTTCTTTTTGTCTGTCAGATCACCGTCTCGCCCAAACGTTATGGGGTTTACCGTTTAATAATCCTCTGGGTTTAGCAGCAGGATTTGATAAAGATGGAGTGGCGGCCGGAATTTGGGGAAGTTTGGGTTTTGGTTTTGCTGAGTTGGGAACGGTTACTTTTCATCCTCAACCGGGTAATCCCCAACCGCGATTATTTCGTCTACTTTATGATCAAGCGGTTTTAAACCGTATGGGGTTTAATAATCAGGGGGCAAAAGCCCTCGCCACTCGTTTACAAAGTCGTGAGACTCGTCAATCTTTATCGATTCCCATTGGGATTAATTTAGGTAAATCCAAAGTCACTCCTTTAGAAGATGCTTCTAATGATTATTTGGGAAGTTTTCGAGATTTGAAAGCTTGCGGTGACTACTTTGTGGTTAATGTCTCCTCTCCCAATACACCAGGATTGCGATCGCTACAAGATGCTGAACAACTTAGCAAGATTTTACACAGTTTGCAACAGGAAAATCAAGCCCAAAAACCATTATTGGTGAAAATTGCGCCGGATTTAGAAGATGAGGCAATTTCTGATATTCTGGAACTGGCAAAAACGTATCAGTTAGCGGGAATTATTGCAACGAATACCACGATTTCTCGGGAGGGTTTAAGAACTCAAATAATTACAAAAACTGGAAAATCTCCGACTGAAGAAGCCGGGGGAATTAGTGGAAAACCCCTACACAAACGGTCTACAGAAGTGATTCGTTTGATTTGGGAAAAAACACAAGGACAGTTACCGATTATTGGAGTTGGGGGTGTTTTTACGGCTGCTGATGCTTGGGAAAAAATTACAGCAGGTGCGAGTTTAATTCAAGTTTATACGGGTTGGGTTTATGAAGGGCCGGGAATGATTCGGAATATCTTAACAGGATTGTTAGAAAAGTTAGAACAGCAGGGACTTGAATCGATTTCGCAAGCGGTGGGTTTACAACATAAGAATGATTGATTAAAAGACTAAAATCCATAACCCTGTGAACATAAATAAAATAATATTAATCCAAGGAATAAAACTAATATAAACGGCGGGCTTGATTACTCTAATTTTATACAAACTCCATGCTAAAGCAATACAAAACGCGGCTATAATCGGAAAAGTTGCCATTGAATAAAACAAGGTTTTTGTGAGAATTAAACTCAAACCTGTCTCGATATTCACGTCTAACGAGTCTTCAGGCTCAAAGGCTAAATCAAACCCTAATGTAAAAATAGCTCCCATTAAAGCCGGATAGAGAGCCGCCAAATACACTCCCGCATTGGTAATGATCACTACTTTGGGTCTAACCATAAAAGATGCAACCGATGACAAGCTTAATCATGAGATTAATGTATCATCAAGGGGGTCATGGTTTAAAATAAGCGTCTCTAGAGAGAGTTCGCAAAAGTCCCAATGAGATAATTGTTTGACTGTTCCCGGGTACTCTTAATTCCAAAATTGCTCAGAATTGCAGTTTGAGGAGGCGTAGATTGATTTAGACCACTAAGCAGTCAGATTGAGATGAATACAAAATCCTTTTTATTTGGCATGATTTTATTAGGGTTAGGCGTGGTGGGTTTCGGCTTCAGTCTACGAGAGAGTTATGCTGATAATACTCCGAGTGAGGGGTTGATCGCTCGCGGTACTGTACCATTTTGGAGGGTAGAAATTAGTCGCGATGAAATTATTTTCTTATCACCAACCGCAGAGGAGCAAAAATACCCCTATATCGAACCGATGAGTGCATCTTCACGTCCAGCTTCTTTGATTCAAGTTTATCGGCTTCAGGGAAATCCTAGCGGTTTTTTGGTTTTGAGACAAGACGATACCTGTAATGATGGAATGGCTGATTACACCTATTCGTATAATGCAACGCTTATTTTGGGAAATCAAGTGTTTGAAGGATGTGCGGAAAAACAATAAGTTAACACTGCTTAAACTTCAGATGAATTGGTAAATTTTTTTAACAATTTACAGAAAGAAGATTATCACTTAGAATTATAATAATTTAGGGCAGTTTTCATGGTATTGTTGTCCCTAAGTTTTTATCGGTATTGACTCCCTCACCTTTTAATTATATGAAAATTAATTCAACTCAAACGACTTATCACTTCAAGCCGGGACAGGTGATTGTTCTGAAAAATTTTAAAGATTCTGGAGTGGTTGAAAATGCACCTGTATTAAAGATTGATGATGATGTCGAAATTTTGGTGACAATTCAGTATATTATTCAAACGGAAAGTCATATAGAAATTGGGTTTTTACCTGTAGAAGTTTCCTATGTTAGTAATATGGCTTATATGATTTTAAAAACCGTTTTTTTTGATAGTGAAACTGAATTTTTTACAGTAGATTGTGCTTATATTCAAGAATATATTGTCGAAAGTCAAGAAGTTGAAAGTGCGATGAAGGTTGATGTGTTTGTGGTTGAGTAAATGATTAAATTTATCCCAATTTGCAAATTTTTCAGGAATCTATTCTACTAATCATGTAATTGTATAAAGACGACTTTAAATAGACAAGTGAATAACGATGCGATCGCTTAAATTACTGATTTTAGTTCTATTGGTGTTGAGTGTCAGTTCTGCGCTCAGTTTTGCTCAATCTACCTCTAGACAACGCCTTCAAAGATCAACTTCTATTGCTCAAAATCAAAGTAATAATCAACTTTCTGGCTATTGTTTTAGTTTAGAAAATGAAACCCTATCTTCAGTGGCTCGAATTTACCTTGAGAAAGAAAATAAGGTTAGTGGTCATGTAAATGCGACAATTCATAATGAAGAAGTCGGATACTATACGTCTTATTTTCAAACTTTACAAGGAACAAAACAAGGAAAGGATTTAAAACTAAATATGATCACCAAAATTGAACTCGATACTCAAAATAGTCAAGAAACGTGGCAGTTAGAAGATGATTTTCTCAATACAGGGAGAGAGGTTTATCAAAGAGTTCCTTGCTTAGTTTCCAGAATTCGATTTGCGAGAGGGGCGAGTTCGGGGACAGTAGAAAATTCAGTTGTTCGAGGGAGTCGAAATATTTATTTACTCGATGCAAAAGAAGGTCAAAAGATGGAAATTAATATTAGTTCGTTAGAAAATAATGCAGTTTTTGAAGTGATGGCGCCCAATGGAGAAATACTCAACTCAGAAGAAACTCTGTCTAGCTTGATTTTACCTGCAACGGGTCGTTATGAGATTATTGTGGGGGGAACTCGGGGAAATGCAACTTATAAATTGACCGTGAAAATTAGATAAGAATAAACTTAAAAAAGACAGGTATAAACCCTGTCTTTCTAGACTACGATAGGATACTAAATAAAAGCTTTAGAAGCTCAGTAGCCCGTCTTAGTAACCTCCGCCAGAACGACCACCGCGACGACCGCCTCCTCCAAAGGAACCGCTATTTTCGCGAGGTTTGGCTTTATTAACTTTGAGATCGCGTCCCATCCATTCCGCCCCATCGAGTTCTTCGATAGCGGATGTTTCTTCGGCATCTGTATCCATTTCGACAAACGCAAAGCCGCGAGAGCGACCTGTTTCGCGATCCGTGGGGATATGAACGCGCTTAACCGAACCATAATCTGTAAACACAGACTTAAGGTCGTCTTCCGTAACCTCGTAGGCAAGATTACCAATATATACAGACATAAGTTACCTCCTTCAATCAAACCGTTGTAGAGATAGAATATTCGGAGGCAAGCTTGGAAAAAATGAAGCAGAACAAAACTGTCAACACTGAAAACAAAAACTGCAACCGAAACTATACTCGGATCTCATTATAACATAAATTTTTGAGACATGGAGGGATCGTCAATGGGCTAGAAACTCAAGAAATGCTGACAGGAAGGTTATTCTAAAGGAATTGTTAACTTTTTTGGACAGGTTCGGGAGATGACTGGAAGCTTGGGGTTAAGGAGGAGTGACAAGTCATTATCCTCAAGAATATGCTCCCGAGGCTGGGGAATTCCTAAAAAAACGTTTCGGGTTATTTTAAGAAAAGAGATTGTGTTGGATGTGATGATCTGATCGCTTTCAACACCATGATCGCAATTAAAACGAGAAGGATGAACCCATGGATCAATATTCTCCTCAAACTCAAGCAGCTCATACTTATTCCGTTTCGGAAGGTTTGGAGTGGAAAGCAATTTTTCGCGCCATTCAAACCATTTCAGCAAAAATTCACTATCCTGACTTGTTTTCTACTCTGATGAATGTATTGTTGGAATATTCCGGTGCAGAAAAAGTAATGCTGATTTTACAGGAAGCTGATAGTTTAGTTCTGAAAGCTAGATGTATAGCCAGTCAATCCTGTGAGTTGGTTTCACTTTCTCTAGAAGCAGAAAACTTGGAACAAACTGAAGTTCCTCTGAGCATTATTAAAAGGGTTTTTAAAAGTTTAGAACCTCTCATTCTTTCAGGTGAACTGATCTCAACAGATCACGATCCTTATTTGTTAAAGCAGCAACCGCTATCGATTTGGTGTGTTCCTTTACTGAATGAGGAGCAACTTCTAGGAATTTTGTATTTAGAAAATTATCCCGTCTCAGAAAATGTTAATGATAATTACCTATACACGCTACAACTTTTAAAAGAACAAGCTGAAATTTCTATCAAAAATGCTCAAGTGTTACAGCAAGAAGTTCAGCACTGTCAACCGCTTGAAAACCCTTGTCAAAATCAAATATTAGACGTGAGTCCCGTTGGTATATTTCGCACAGATATTTTTGGAAATTGTATCTATGCTAATGAAAAAACGGCTCAACTCACTGGATTATCTATCGATCAAATTTTAGGAGAAGGTTGGGCAATTTCTTTGCATCCTGACGATCAAAATTGGATGCAAGAAGAATGGAATAGTTTTACCCAAGGATGGCAACAAAATCAATCTCCAGAATATCAGGTTGAATGTCGCTATTTACACTCTGAAGGTCAAATTTTTTGGGTCTTGGCGCAAGCTGTTCCTGAACACAATTTAGCGGGGGAAATTATCGGATTTGTCGGGACAGTTACGGATATTACTGATCGAAAAAAAATTGAAATAGCATTACAATTTTCAGAGAGTCGATATCGTTCTCTCTCCGAAAATATGAGCGACGGAATTTATCTAATTGACAGAAATTTACAACCCCTTTATTATAATGCAGCAATTGAGTCTATTTTTGGATATTCTCGTCAATTTTTCGGAACTCACTATCCACAGAGTTTACTGAGTTGTATTCACCCAGAAGATCGAGATAATGTGAGTCAAGCTTTATTGAAAATTACTTCTATACAAGATCGACTAGAAATGAATTATCGCATTATACAACCCAGTGGGGAAGTTCGTTATTTGCGAGATACCGTTCATATTATTCGAGATGAAGCAAATCAGGTAAAAAGCTATCAAGGGATTATTTCTGATCTAACAACAATTCGACAAACAGAAGCAGCTTTAAGACAGTCTGAGGAAAATTTACGCTCAGTTTTAGATAATATTCCAGATTTTATTGTCAAGCTAAATCGAGAAGGAAAAATTGTTTTTATTAATCGTTTATTACCTAACTTTTCTTATGAAGATGTGATTGGTTTTAATATCAACGAGTTTGTAAATTCAGAGAGTAAAAAAGTTCAAAAAGCTGCTATAGAGCAAGTTTTTCAATCAGCAGAAGTAGTGAGAATTGAAGTCACAGGAGTTGGGGTTGATGGGGAAGCAAACTATGATGTTTGTTTGGCTCCTATTTGTCAAAATGAACAGGTTACAGCGGTGATTTTAGTTGCCACTGATATTACTCAAAGAAAGCAGCTTAAACAGGCATTACACAAGTCAGAAACTAAACTCAATGATATTCTCAATAATGCCACGGCTACGATAGCGAGTTATCGACTTTATCCTGATTTAAGTTCAGAATATGACTACTGTTCTACGGGTAGTGAAATTGTTTTTGGATATACTTCTCAAGAACTAACTAATCCTGCTAATTTTTGGCGATCGCGAATTTTTTATGAGGATATAGAAACTCAAATTAACCCTTTATTTAGACAGCTTTATGATGGTTGTAAAGGAAAAATAGAATATCGTTTTATTCACAAAAATGGTACCATCCGCTGGATTTGTGAAAGTTTTTTTGCTCGACTCGATGCGGAAAATGATTGTTTTATTGTGACGGTTGTTTGTACCGATATCAGCAATCGTAAACAAGCTGAAAAAGCTTTAAAACAGCTTAATAATGACTTGGAAAAACGAGTTCAGCAACGAACTCAACAACTTCTAAAATATCAAGATAAACTCAGCCAGCGAGAACAGTTTTTAAGCAGTATTTATGAAGGGGTTGAATATCCTATTATTGTCATTGATGTCTCAGAGGATAATCAATTTTACTATGCAGGTTGGAATTTAGCCGCAGAAGGGATTATCGGCTTGGAAAGTATCTCAAACGTGGGTAAAACTCCACAGGATATTTTAGGTGAAGTTGAAGGTAAAATTATCTGCGATCAATTCACTCAATGTTTAGAAACAGAAGCATCAATCACCTTTGAAACCTCCCGAAAAATACAAGAAGATCAAGTCATTTCTTGGATTGTTACTCTCAATCCAATTTTTGATCAAACTCATAAAATTTATCGAATTATTGGTACTGCTTTTGATATTAGTGAACGCAAGAAAACCGAAGTCAAACTTCAAAAATTTGAAGCTTTAATTGAAAATAGCCGTGACTTTATTGGTATTGCTTCTCTAGAAGGAAAAGCCATTTATCTCAACCAAGCAGGCTGTCAATTAATTGGTCTGGATGTAGATAGAGTTTTAGTAAAAATTGAGGATCATCTGTTTCCCGAAGATCAACGATATTTGCGTGAAACAATTTTACCTCAGGTTATGGAAAAAGGGATGTGGCGAGGTGAATTTTGCTTTAAAAATCTTCAAAAAAATGTAGGAATTCCCGTTGATTATAATGTATTTTTAGTCCGCGATCACGAAACACAAGAACCCCTATGTTTAGCAACAGTTACTCGTGATATTACTGAACAAAAACAGGCAGAAATGGCTTTACGAAAAGCCAATCTAGAACTAGAATTGCGGGTTGAACAGCGCACCAATGAATTGCAAGTTGCCAAAGAATTAGCCGAAGCAGCAAGTCGGGCTAAGAGTGAATTTCTAGCCAATATTAGCCATGAATTGAGAACTCCATTAAATGGAATTTTAGGATATACCCAAGTTCTACAAAGTTCAACAAGCGTGACTGCTCCGGATAAAAAAAATCTGGAAGTTATATATCAGTGTGGTTCTCATCTCTTAATGCTAATCAATGATATTTTAGATTTATCAAAAATTGAAGCCCGTAAAATGGATCTTTATACTGAAGAAATAAACTTACCTAATTTTCTAAATATCTTAGTTCAGATGTCTCAAACTAAAGCCCAACAAAAAGGCTTGAATTTTATCTATAGTCCGAGTTCAAATCTACCGAGTTCTATTCACTTAGACTCCAAAAGATTGTGTCAGGTGTTATTAAATCTTCTGAGTAATGCTATTAAATTTACAGATCAGGGTTCAGTCACGTTAAAAGTTGAAGTTTTGAATGATCATTCTGAACCCGATCCCAACTCTGTTTTAGAAAATAAACAGAAAAATTGTACTCTCAAATTTCAAGTAGAAGATACTGGAGTTGGGATAGAACCTGAACAATTAGAGAAAATTTTCTTACCTTTTGAACAGGTTGGAGAAGCTTCTAAGCGAGGCGAAGGAACTGGATTAGGGTTAGCAATTACTCAAAAAATTCTTCAGCTTATGGAAAGTGAAATTGAGGTAGAAAGTTGTTTAAATCAAGGTAGTATTTTCTCCTTTACGTTGGATGTACTGACTTCGACTTCGGTTTCCAAAACGACTGTTTCTGATTTTAAAGAAATTCAGGGTTATCAAGGAAAACGACGAAAGATTTTGATTGTTGATGATCGTGAAAAAAATCGTTCTATCTTTGTGAACTTACTAAAACCATTGGATTTTCACATTATTGAAGCATCGAATGGTCGAGAAGGTTTAAAACAAGCCAATATCTTTAATCCAGACCTAATTTTTACAGATTTAGTTATGCCTAAAATGAATGGTTGGGAACTGACTAAAAAGTTACGTTTACATCAAGAAAAACCACATTCTCCTTTAAAAAATGTTATTATTATTGCCACATCTGCTTCAATTTCTTCAGAGTATCAACAGCAAAGTCTAGAAGCAGGTTGTAATGATTTTTTACCTAAACCGATACAAGCAGACGAGTTACTAGAACAGATCAAAAAATATTTAAAACTAAAATGGATTTATAAAAAAGATGAACAATTAGAGTCTAAAGAAACTGAAATTGCCATTGTTCCACCTGCACAAGAACAACTGAATACTTTTTATGAATTACTCAAAAGAGGTCGTATTATACAAATTTCTCAAGAGGCTAAAAAACTTAAAAATCAAGATAAAAAGTTTGCGGGTTTTGCAAATGCTGTTCAAAAAATGTCTGATGATTTTGAGATTGAAAAGTTACAAAAATTTATCAAAAGTTTTATCGAAAAATAAAGATTAATTGGTGATAAATTTTAGTTTATCTAATCTGAATCATGAATCTTCAGAGTCAATTAACGATTTGATTTTACCCCCTAACCTTTGATTTTATCAGGCAAGGGGGAAGTTATCATTAAAGTTCTAAAAATCCCAAAATTTAGGTAATCACAGTGGGTTCTTGACGGCCAGTAATCGCCTTAATTTGAGCAATTTCATCGGCAATTGAAATCAAATCTCCTAAAGCGTCTTGAGGATCTAAACCATGTTTACTGGCATCCGATTCATAACTTTCTAAATACACCCGTAATGTTGCCCCTTTTGTTCCTGTTCCAGACAGGCGGAAAACAATCCGAGAACCATCAGTAAACCCAATACGAACCCCTTGATTTTTGGCAACACTATTGTCAATCGGATCAGTATAACTAAAATCATCGGCGTATTCGACTTCATAGCGTCCGAACTTTTTACCTTTCATACTGCCCAAACCGGAACGCAAACCTTCCATTAATTTATTCGCCGGATCAGTTTCGACTTCTTCGTAGTCATGGCGAGAATAATAATTTTGGCCGTAGGTTTTCCAGTGTTCTTTAACAATATCCTCAACCGATTCTCCGCGCACAGCGAGAATATTCAACCAAAACAAAACCGCCCACAAACCATCTTTTTCGCGGATATGATTTGAACCCGTTCCGAAACTTTCTTCGCCGCAAAGTGTGGCTTTTCCCGCATCAAGTAAATTGCCGAAAAACTTCCAACCTGTAGGGGTTTCATAACAATCAATTCCTAATTTTGCCGCGACGCGATCAACAGCTTGAGAAGTCGGCATTGAACGGGCAACCCCGGCTAAACCGTTTTTGTAACCCGGAACTAAATGAGCATTAGCCGTTAATACCGCAATACTATCACTGGGAGTGACAAAAAAGTTGCGACCTAAAATCATATTGCGATCGCCATCACCATCAGATGCCGCACCAAAATCTGGTGCATTTTTACCAAACAAAACTTCAACTAAATCATGGGCATAAACTAAGTTTGGATCGGGATGTCCGCCGCCAAAATCTTCTAAAGGTTCTCCGTTTTGAACTGTTCCTTCTGGCGCACCCAAACGTTTCTCAAAAATCGCTTTAGCATACGGCCCGGTAACAGCATGGAGCGAGTCCATACACATCTTAAAATTACCAGAAGTCAGCATTTGACGAATTTGATCAAAATCAAATAAAGACTCCATTAATGACCTGTAAGGAACCACAGAATCCATGACTTCAACCGCCATGCTACCGAGTTTAAAACTGCCCGGACTTTCTAAGTTAATATCAGCCGCTTCTAAGATTTTATAAGCGTCAATTACTTTAGTGCGTTCATAAATAGCCTCGGTGACTTTTTCCGGTGCTGGCCCCCCATTGCTGGTATTAAATTTAACGCCAAAATCTCCATTAGGGCCACCTGGGTTGTGACTCGCCGAGAGAATAATCCCGCCCAAGGCGTTATTTTTGCGGATAATACAGGATGCAGCCGGAGTCGAGAGGATACCCCCGCAGCCGACCAACACTTGTCCAACACCGTTCGCGGCTGCCATTTTGAGAATAATTTGAATGGCTTGGCGGTTGTAGTAGCGACCATCTCCCCCAACGACCAGGGTTTGACCTTCGAGGCTTTCTTGGGTGTCGAAGATAGATTGAATAAAGTTTTCTAGATAATGGGGTTTTTGAAAATCAGGAACCGATTTGCGTAGCCCAGAGGTTCCAGGCTTTTGATCAGAAAAGGGTTGAGTTGAAACCGTGCGTATATTCATACCAATCTTATAGCAGGAACTTCTGCCCACATTGTATCGGCAATGATCGCCTTTTCTTCAACTTTTCTATCTGGGGAGGGATAGGCAACAGCAATGCGAGATATTTGTCGGCAATGGCCCTAGATTATAGAAGTCAGAAGTTAGAAGTCAGAAGTCAGAAGTACCTTTTTCATAATTCATAGTTTATTGTTTCATGTTGCGTTTCAACTGTTCTAATTCGTCTTCGGTTTCCCAACGTTTAAATTCTTGTTCTAACGGGTCTGCTGCGGCACTAAAACTGTTATAATTAGGCGTCTGATTCCATGCTTTTGTTTCCCATTTTTGTTGCTGTTGAGTGGTTTTAGCTTCGGCACGTGCTTTAGCGGCTTCTGCGGCTTTGGTGCTGACTTCCTGGCGACGTTGTTTAATTTGTTGATAAAGTTCTTTAGATTGTTCGATGCGCTGTTTGACGCCCTGCATCTGTCCCCAGCGTTGATTTCCCTGACGCAATAATACCGCTTCTCGTTCTTTAGCAGCTTGGGCGAGATCTTGACGGTTAGCGGCTTCGGCTTTGCCAACTCGTTCATGCCAACGTTGAATATCTTGAGCTATTTTAAGAATTTCGTCTTGTAAACTTTTTTCCTGACGTTGAAGATCGGCAATTAAACGTAATGTATCTTCTTGTTGTTCGCGAAGTTGTTCTTCTAAAGCTTGCAATTCTAGATGAGGATTTGCTCGTAAAAATTCCTCTAATCGTGTTTCTAAAAATCGACTGAAATCGTCAAATAAACCCATAAATTTAATTCAATAATTTAATTCAAACTTCAACTTAAAAATAAAACGAGATTATACCAATTCTTTATGAAGCTGCATCTAATTAATCCCCCCTGCCCCCCTTTGAAAGGGGGGTGGCGTTGGCGAAGCCTATCCGAAGGATATAGCCGGGGGGATAAATCGTATAACCCTTCATTGTTGATTATATTCGATCGTCAAGTTCAATTAAAACTGCTGTCCGACGTAGATTGTCATCACTTCCCCATTGCGACGAATTACCGCTTCTTGGTTAACGACTTCTACCAACGTCCACCCACTGGCGGCAATACTTTCTCCGACATACACCCGACGGGCGACGCCGTTGACTTCAAACAAAGCTGCCGAGCGATCGCCCAGTTCCAAAATTCCGACTAATGTATGAATTGATCCCTGAGTTGGGTTTGTG
>Ga0207419_1000504_pt1 | contig 34060 bp, 29 predicted proteins | sample ElkSloMetagenome_4_FD_184723 | JGI IMG/M metagenome (GOLD analysis project Ga0207419, IMG submission 184723) | Hot spring microbial communities from Elkhorn Slough, Monterey Bay, USA - MD2A (version 2) | ecosystem: Environmental > Aquatic > Marine > Intertidal zone > Estuary: Microbial mat ...
GCCCGGTTCCAACCCCAGTTTGCGCTGCAGGGCGTCGAGATCCAGAGGTTCGCGGAACATCTCGCGGTGCTTGGCGATTTCCGCGGTAAACTTCGACAGATCGTCACCCGTGAACTCGGCCAGCATTCCGCGCACCGCATCCGCATCAGGCCCCAACAGCATCGCATCGACGACTTCGGCGCGTAGAAGCTGGGCTTCGCGGTCTTCCATTTCACGAAACTGCGGGCTGACCTGCGATTCGAGCGGAAAGCGCCGGAGCAGACCCGCGCAGAAAGAATGGATCGTCTGGATCTTCAGCCCGCCGGGGGTCTCGATTGCGCGGGCAAAGAGCGTCCGCGCCTGTCGCAGCCGCGGGCCGTCGATGGTGCCCGTATCGCCCAGATCGACCAGCGCCTCGCGCAGCTTGCCGTCCGGCATCATCGCCCATTCGCCTAGCCGCCGGAACAGACGGTTCTGCATCTCCGAGGCGGCGGCCTTGGTGTAGGTCAGGCAAAGGATGTTCTGGGGCGACACCTTGTTCAACAAGAGCCGTGCGACGCGGTCCGTCAGAACCCGGGTCTTGCCTGAGCCCGCGTTGGCGGACAGCCAGGTCGACGTGCCCGGGTCGGCGGCATCGATCTGTCGCTGGCTGGCTTCGTTGCGGATCATGTCAGCGTCACCGGTGAGGGGTCGTCGCTGGCATCCCATTCACCATGCCGCGACAGGTGATCGTAAGGGCTCTGGTCGGTCTTGGACATATGCGCCATGCGGGCGGTATAGCCGCGATCTGCCCTGCTCCATGCCGCGAACAATGCTTCAAGCTGCGCCCAGGTCTGGCTGGCGGGGCTTTCGTCGAGCGGCGCCGGAACAACGGCGGTCGCGCGGTTGAGGCTGAGAAACGCGGCTTGCAGCACCGGTCTGGCACCGATGTCCGCAAAGGCACCCCGCTCGACCATCGCGGCCTCGGCGAGAAGCTGTTTGTCGAAATAAAGCTGGACCTTCTTCGAGGGCGGTGCACCCGATTTGTAATCGTAGATCAGCGCCTGGCCTTCGGGGGTGATATCGATGCGGTCGGCCTTGCAGGTCAGGGTCATGCCGGTGGCCCCGACCGTGATCCTGCCGTCCTTTTCTGTGTTGCGGATGGCAGCGCGGGCGGTGCGCGCGGCTTCCTTGGCCAGAAAATCGCCGGCGACCTGATCGAGCCGCGCCAGCCATTGGGCCTTGATGGTCGGCCACGGACAGCGCGCGGTGAAGTGTTCGGTCGCAATCGCCATAAGCGCTGCGCGATCCAGCGGATCGCAGTCGCGGTTCACGAACTCCTCGAGCACCTTGTGCAGGATCTGACCGCGTAGCGCTGCATCGGCATCGGGGACAAGGGGGTCGAGCGGTTCGAGCCGTAGCACCTTGCGGGCGTAGATCGCGTAGGGATCGCGGATCAGCGTGCGGATCTGTGTGACCGACAGGGTGTCCGGTCGTGCGGCGCGGGGTGGACGCGGCGAAGGGCGCGGGGCGGGAGCGGCACTATGGGCCGGCGCGGATAGTCGCGCCGCCATCGCCAGCCATTTTGCGCCACGCGCGCGCATCCCCTCGAGTGCTGCGACGCCGCCTTGTTCCTCAAGGCCGCCAAGCAGGTTGGTCAACCGATTGATCCAGCGCGACGGCACGGTTTCAGCGTCGGCGGAGCGTCTGGCGCGGGTGATCCATACCTCTTTGCCGCCCATCGCCTGTTGGTAGTCATGCGCCGACAGGCCGATCTTGCGATCCGGCAACAAAAGTCCGGCCGCCGCCCGCATCTGTCGGTTGAGCCAGGGATCGGGCGGCGGGGCTTCCGGCCAGATACCGTCATTCATGCCACCCAGGATCGTCAGGTCCACGCCGTGGACCCGTGCCTCGAGCGTGCCCCAGATCAACACCCGCGGGTGGCCCTTGTCGCGGTCGCGTACGACGCCTTCGCCGATCACGCCCGAAAACAGCGCAAGGTAATCACGGGCCGACATGACACCACCGGCGTCGGCCGCCTGCACCAGAGCATCGCAGATCCGGCGGGCCTCGCGGCCTGCAGCCTCTTGCCACAGCCCGCCGCCGGCATCGCCGTCCGGGCCGGCGGCCAGCGCGTTGGCGATCTGCATGTGCCTGTCAAGGAAAGCGGACAGGTCCGTGTCGCAGGTGGTTTCCAGCCCGGTCACGAGCGGGATCAACCAGCTGACCCAGGCACGCCGGTCGTCTTTGTCGGCGGCCCATCGGGTCAGGTCGGCAGCCGTCGGGAAAGGCGGGCCATGTCTGCGCAGAGACAGTTCAAGATCACGGGTCAGGCGCAGGTGATCCCCCCTGTCCTGGTCCGGGGAATTGCAGAGCGGGTGCTTGAGCAGGCTCAGTAGCGCCTCGCCCGTCAGCGGTTTACCGAAAAGATCGGCCACATGGCGCAGAAACCGCCCCGGCGGGGAAAGACCGAGCGGCACGCCCGCGCTGTCGTCCGGGACGATCTGCCAGCGATCCAGTGCTGCCGTGACCTGCCGCGTCAGCATCCGGTCAGGCGAAATCAGCGCGGCGGTTTCACCGTTCTCGACCGCCAGTCGCAGGCGCAGGGCGATTGCGTCCGCTTCGGCCCGGGGCGAGGCGGCTTCGATCAGCGTCAGATCGTCGGTGGCCTTTGCCAGATCGTTCAGGCGCGGCCCCTCTTCGCGCCATTGGTCCGTCACCGGCGCGGGACGCAGTGAAAGCGAGACCAGCCTGTTTCGTGCCGGATTCGCCGGGGTGCTGTCGGTCCATTTTTGCACATCGGTGTGACTGAAACCGATCAGGTCCATGAGTTTGCGGAAGCGGTATTGCGGGTGGTCCTCGAATTCCAGATCGTCCTTCATCGCGTCCCAGACCGCGCCGGGCAGATCGAAGTCATAGCCCGGCAACACAATCGCACCCTGTGGCAGTTCCGAAACGGCCTTCATGAACAGCGCGGTGGTGCCGCGTGAGCCGGTGGAGCCTGCGACGATGACCGGATGCGATGGCGGCGACGCAGCCCAGCGTGCCGCCAGTGCATTGACCACCATGCGTTGGCGCGCATCCTTGTCGGGCGGCTGATCGGCACGGTTGAAGAACGGGGCGATGATTTTCAGGAACGTCAGCGCCCGGTCCCAATGCCCTGACTGGTCGCTGACATCGAGTCCGGCGATCGCGTCCGGTGTCACACCCTCGCCCTGCATTTCGTCCATCAGACGTGCCAGGCTGTCGGACAGGTCGTAGAGTGAAGCCCGCGGTGCAAGATCCGGCTGCCCATCCAGCAGCTTGCCGACGAATTGCGACAGCTCGAGCCGCCGGCGCAGAGGAGAGACGGCGGGCGGAACGTCAAGCGACACGGGATCATCCGCCAGATCGGTGACCAGACGGATGCGCGGCAGCAGGCGGGCGGGCCCGTTGTCGAACACAGTGCGCAGGCGGCGCTGCATCCGGGCGGTATTCACGAAAATCTCGATCCGCCCCCATTCGGCGGGGCGATAGTCGGCGCAGCGCGCCTCGAGCCCGCGCACAAGGCTTCTGGCGAAGTCCTCGCCGGGGGATGCCGCGAACATGCGCGGGGCCTTGCCCGGGTCAAACATCGCAGAGCGCCTCGGCCAGCGGTATGCTGTCGGGTTGACCCACGTCGCACCAGTCTCCGTCGTAGACAGCCCCGTGGAGGCTTCGATCGGCGATCATGGCATCCCACACGGGGTTCATCGAAAAAACGCCATCCTTCATTGCGGCCAGTCTATCGGTGCGGATGATCTGAACGCCAGTGTAGATCACGTCGCGCCCGCGGCGCAGCCTGCCGTCGGGCGCCTGATCGAAGTCACCCGGCCCGCGATGCCCCGCCGCGTTGCTTTTCTCGACCGTCAGCAACAGTCCCTCCATTTCGGGGCGCCACGCGGCAAGCAGCATCTTGACCGGATTGGGACCACGCCAGACCGCATCGGTATTCATGGTCACGACAGGGCTGTCGCCGAGCAATGGCAGGGCGTGGCGCAGCCCGCCACCGGTCTCGCGCAGGCGGTCACTTTCATCCGAGATCAGGATATCCCGTCCTGCGACATGGTCGCGGACCATATCGGCCATGTAGTGGATGTTGACCACGATGGGGCTGCACCCTGCCGCCCGGGCGAAATCACAGGCATGATCTAGCAGGGGCTTGCCTGCCACGCGGATCAGCGGTTTGGGACGCCGGTCGGTGAGCGGGGCCATGCGCGTGCCTTTGCCCGCCGCAAAAAGAAGGACCGGTCGCGTCATGTCTGCAGCGACCCCAGATGCGCCGGTGTCGGTGCGGGCACCGTGGCGAGGACTGCCTCGCGCAGATCGGCAAGGCCGCCAACAGAAAGGTCGGTCAGGATGTGGCGCCACACGCGGTCGAGAAACGCCAGATACCGCGTCTTGCCGCCATCGCCGGCCAGACGCGCGAAAACACCGAGGATACGCAGGTTGCGCTGGACGCCGAGCACGGCGATCTGCTGGCGGACCGCGGCCTCGTCGCCTCCGTGGCCTTTGATGAAACGGTCGATCATTGCATCCGACACCTCTGGCGTGACATCCCGCCGTGCATCGCGCAACAGCGAGGCCAGATCATATCCATCCGGCGCCACGAAGGCATCCTGAAAGTCGAGCAGGCCGATACGTGAATGACCGTCGTGGCTGCCGCGCCAGATCAGGTTCTCGGCATGAAAATCGCGCAAGGCCAGCGTATCGGGCGAAGGCGCATATCGGATGAGCGACGATTCAAGCACCGATTGAAGGCCGGAGACATCGTTATCGGTATAGTGCGGGCAGAGGATGCCGATCATCCCGGCCCCGACAGCGGGCGTGAGGCGGATCAGATGGTCGGGCGGGGTGGCATTGCGCAATGCAAGCAACAGATCGGTCGCCGCGGCATAAAGGCGGTGTTCGTCCTGTGGCCGGCTTTCCAGATGCGCGGCAAAATCAATGCTGCCCAGATCGGATATCACCAGTACGCCACGCGGCAGATCGCAGAGATGCACCCGGGGCGCGGCGAGGTCCTGTTGGCGCAGCATGTCCGCAATTTCGACAAAACGGGCTGTGTCGGTACAGGTCTCGGGCGGTGCGTCCATGACGATCACGCTTTCCTGCCCCGATGACAGCCGGAGATAGCGGCGCGCCGAGGCATCGCCGGTGATGCTTCGGCGCTGCCAGCCGGCCCATGGCGTACCTGCCAGGACCGTGGAAACCACTGTATCGCGATCAGACATCATCGTCTTTCAGGCGCGCGCGCCATGATGCCGGGCCGGAGACCGTCACCCGGTGCGACCTGCGTTCCGCCACGAAAGACAGATGCAAGGCATCCCCCGGTGCGGTATCGCCCAACCGGTCGGGCCACTCGATCAGGCAGATCGCGGTTTCGAAAGCGTCATCCAGTCCCAGCTCCAATGCTTCGTCCGGGTGGGTCAGGCGATAGAGGTCGCAGTGCCAGATCTCTTCCTGTGGTGTCTGGTATGTCTGGACCAGTGTGAAAGTGGGTGATGGCACATCCTCTGACCGGCCCAGTTTGGCGCGAATGAAACCGCGCGCGAAGGCGGATTTTCCTGCGCCGATTTCACCCGAAAGCAGCAGTGTGTCTCCGGTACGGATCCGCGGCGCGATCGCGGCGGCAAAGGCCGCCATCGCAGCCTCGTCCCTGAGGTCTTTTTGCAGGATCGGCACCATCATGACCCGACCTTATGGTCTGCCGTGGGGCCTGCAAGGGCAATTCAGCCGCCGCGTATCCGAATTGCGGGGTCGGGTTGGGTCAGTTTGCGGATGATCGGGCTTGGGATATTTTGCAAGCTGAACCGGACCAGCGTCATGCCACCCCCCAGCGATGACGCGTCGCAGCGTAATGGTCGCCCGTCGGTCATCAGAACATCGCGTGACCAGCCCTTGCAGTCGGAGATATGTCGGCCGTTGCCGAGAAATTCGCGCCATACCGGCGTATCCACCGTTCTTTCGCGCCAGGTTTCGACCTCTGTCGACATCGACCGATGGGCGAGGCTTTGCGGATCATCCCCCCAAAGCGTGGCATAGGCGACGTTTGTCATCACCAGCGTTCCGGTATGGGTGAACACCGCCAGCGCGTCGGGCAGGCTGTCGAGAACCGCCTGCGATGTTTCGATTTCGGTTCGGAACCGACGTGTGAGCGAAAGTTCTGCCGTGATATCCTCGAACAGCAACGCAAATGCCCCGTCGGGATGCGGCCTGCCGGTCACACGGAACGTCTGGCCGTCCGGAAGCGGCCAGTTTTCGCAATATGTCCCCTGCCGCGCACCTGTTTCGACGGCGATGAATTGCTCCCGCCATGTGGTGTAGTCCTTGGGCTCGGGCATCATCTGAAGTTCGCGCATGCGGTCGAAGACCGTGTCGATGCGGGGCCGCGTACTCAGAAAGGCGAAGGGCAGCTTGCTCATCTCCAGCAGGGCCGGATTGAACATCTTGAGCTGCCTGTCCTTGTCGAATATCGCCAGCCCCGTCGACAGGTCGCCAAAGGTGCGTCCCAGCGTATTGACGTATTCGCGCCTGTTTTCATCCGCGCTGACAAGGGCCGTCGTCTCGGTCGCAAAGCAGGTCAGCCGCCCCTCGCTGAGGGCGGTGGTCACGTCGAACCATCGCTTGTCGCAGCCGTCGGGTTGCAGGCGCATGGCCGATACCTCCCTCGAGCGCGCGAGACCGGGAAAGAGAACCCCGTCGCACTGCGGAAGGCTTGCGACAGTCGTGCGGTACGCGGCATTGGACCAGATCACGCGCCCGCTGGGCGCTTGTTGCCAGATTAGTTGCGGGGCATGGGCAGAGATCGCGTCGAGAAGCGCAAGATCGCGGGCGTGACGCGTCATCGCGAGGTCACGCATCCCGCGCACCTCGACCCTGAGGATACCGTTTCTGGTTTCGGCGATCAGGTGCCAGCCCGGATGGCGCCCGACCCTGTCGACCCGTTCGGGTCCGATGGCCTGCAGCAGAAGGTTGGGAAACGCGACAGAAAGAAATTCCTCGACATCGTCGCGGGTTCGGGCGTCGGGAGGCAGGATGTCCCGCGCCGCAGGTGTCATGTCGCGGATTTCCTGGTCTTCGAAGAGGAAAACAGCCGGCGCATCCGCGTCACCGGCGGTGGCCCGCGCGCGTCCCTGCCGGACAAACATCACGATCGCAGTCGTCAGCGATGCGGCCAGCAAGGCAGATAATACGATGTAGTCCGAAGCGATCATCAGCACGCGGTTTCCGAAGAATGGTTGCCGGTGCAGCTTCCCCGAGGAAAGTTAATGTGCTGTTAATCGCGACGCGGCCTGCGCCTATTGCACGGAAAATCGCTGGTTTTCACCCAAAGGTGCGGTGGCATGATCGCTGTCGGCACCAACCGCGTCGCGACTCCAAACGACATCGACGACCGCGCCACCGGTCGCCTGTCCCGACCAACTGGCATGGCCGTGCCGACGGCTGTTGGTGAAACGCAACTGCGCCCCGGAGCGCTCCAGAAGCGTTTTCGCGATGAACAGACCCAGACCCATGCCCTCGTAGCCAGGGCGTTTCGCGCCGTCTTCGGAGAAGCGCCGGCGACGGACATAGGGATCACCGATGCGCCCGAGCACCGATTGCGGAAAGCCGCGTCCGTCATCGGAAATGCGCAATTCGATGGTATCGGCCGTCCACGCCATCGCAACGGTGACTTCCGACCGCGCGAAATCGACGGCATTCTGGATCAGGTTGCGCACCCCGTGGATGATCTCGGGTCGACGCAGGATGCTGGGTTGCAGGCGTGGTCCGCCCGCGGCGGGCACAAGAATGAACTTTACCGCCTTGCCGCGGTTCAGATGCGGTTCCGCTGCCTCGCGCACGACGGTTTCGAAGGGAGCCTGGCGCAGCATCAGGTCGTCCTTGCCGGCCCGCCCCATCGAATGGAGGATGACGCTGCAGCGGTCGGCCTGTTCGCGGATCAGTTCCGCGTCCTCCAGCAGGTCGGGGCGATCGTCGAGCTCTTCCAGCAATTCGCTGCTGACCAGCTTGATCGTGGCAAGCGGTGTGCCAAGCTCATGCGCGGCGGCGGCCACGACCCCGCCAAGGTCGGTCAGCTTCTGTTCACGCGAAAGCGCAAGCTGGGTGGCGACAAGGGCTTCCCCCATGGCGTGCATCTCGGTCGTGACCTGGCGGGCGTATAGCGCCAGGAAGACAAGCCCGATCAGCAAGGCAACCCAGAACCCGAACTGGAACAGCGCGGGCAAGGCCAGCGTGTTGCCGCCCGCATCGACAATGGGCAGGTTGTAGACGCTGATCAGTGTGGTCAGGGCGATCGCGATGCTTCCCAGCACGATCGTATTGGCCAAGTGTAGCACGGTCGCCGCGATCGTGACCGGTGCCAGCAGCAGCATGGCGAAAGGATTGTTCAATCCTCCCGTCAGAAAGAGCAACAGGCTGAGCTGCGCGATATCGAAGATGAGCCACAAGGTTGCCTGCGTCTCCGACAATCGCTTGTTTTCGGGATAAACGTTCATCGAAATCAGGTTGGCGGCGACGGCGGCGGTGATCGTCAGGGCCGCGAAGCCCGCCTCGATCTGCAAGCCATAGACCCGCGTTGCCACGATGATCGCCGTCGCTTGTCCGATGATCGCGAACCAGCGCAGCATCACCAGCGTGCGCAGACGCACCCAATTGCTGCGTTGCTGTTCGGTGAACATCTCGAATTCAGAGCTTTGCATGACAGGTGAACCCCTTTGACAGCTTGAGGATAACCCGAAAGCCCCTGCATTCAATCGCGTGCTTATGGCGTGATCATCCGAATGTGTTGTCGCGTCAGCGCGTGGCGCCTTGGCCGAGTTGACGGGGGCCGCCGTTCGCCTAGTTTCCATCAAGAGAAGGAAATGAGTCCGTACATGAGCACCGAAACACTGGAATTGGGTGAAGACAAAAGTCTTCTGATTGTCGATGACGACGAAGCGTTTCTGCGCCGCCTGGCCAAGGCGATGGAGAAACGTGGTTTCGAGGTCGAAATGGCAGAATCCGTGGCAGCCGGTCAGGCGATTGCAACTGCAAGGCCCCCAGCCTATGCGGTTGTCGATCTGCGGCTCGAGGATGGCAACGGACTGGATGTTGTCGAAACACTTCGCGCGCGTCGTCCCGAAAGCCGCATCGTCGTGCTGACCGGATATGGCGCGATCGCAACCGCGGTCGCCGCGGTCAAGATCGGAGCGACGGATTATCTTTCCAAGCCCGCGGATGCGCGCGACGTGACAAATGCGCTGCTTGCACAGAAGGACGAACTGCCGCCACCGCCCGAAAACCCGATGAGTGCCGACCGCGTCAGGTGGGAGCATATCCAGCGGGTTTACGAGCTTTGCGACCGCAACGTTTCCGAGACGGCGCGTCGTCTGTCCATGCACCGGCGGACCCTGCAACGCATTCTGGCAAAGCGCAGCCCGCGCTAGTCCGCAGGGGCGTCCCGGCCAAGCAAATCGTATTTGCGCAACTTCACGTAAAGCGACTGGCGCGACAGGCCAAGCATTTCCGCCGCGGCGACGCGGTTGTTCATCGTCAGTCTGACTGCCGTTTCGATGCACATCTTTTCAACCACGTTGGTGGTTTCGCTGACGATGTCCTTGAGCGTGGCGCTGCCCACAAGCTCGACCACCGACCGCATCGTTTCATCTGTTGGCGTCGCGGCCGAGGTCGTGGTCTCGGAATCCATTCTCGACGCATCGCGGATCACGAAGGCAAAGACGGTCTTGAGACCGGCGGTCAGCCGCGTGACTGACATATCCACGGGGCGGGGGCTGCCGTAGTCGCCGGCGATCTTGGTTGCGTAATTCCGCATCCGGCCTCCGCGCGTGGCGTTTTCGGCCATCACCTTGAAATCGACCGCGCCTCGCTGAAGATAATCGGCAAAGCTGCGGCCGCGCAGGCTGATGTCGTGGCCTGCATGCAGGATGTCGAGGAACGCGTCATTGGCGGACAGGATTTCACCTGTGTCCAGCACAAAGACAATCGCCTCGGGTCCGTCGTGGTAAAGTTCGAGCACATTGCGTTGAAGGTCATCGCTGCGTGCCACGGTTTCGCCGGCGGGCAGCAACCGGCATAGCAGCATCCGTTCGCCTGTCGCACGATACAGCGCGGGGTGGATTTCGACGGCCCCACCCTTATCAGGCAATTGCACGGTGAACGGTTTTTTCGGCGGCGAAACCGCCAGTGCGGCCAGTGTCTCGGTGATATCGCCCGACTTGCGTGTCTCGAATATATCCTGAAGCCGCCCGCCGACAGCCCGCTCGAGCGGTAACTTGAGCATGGCCGCGGCTGCCGAATTCGCATCAACGACCTGACCGGTGTGCGCCGATACGAAGATTATGGCGTCGGTGATCGATTCCATCAATACGCGGAAGCGCGTATCGAAGCCGCGGCTTTCCTCGAAATCGCGTTCGAGCGTCAACTGGGCTTCGACCAGCTGTTGCTGCATATCCGCAACCGGCTGAAGATCGCGCCCCAGCAACAAGATCGCCCCGTCCGGCCCGATCCGGTGGAAACTGTAGCGCACCGGGGAGCCCCAGACCTGGTTTTCGTCGGCGTGATTCAGTTCGATCGGACGCACCGGGCCGTCTTGATCGAGAAACTGGGCGAGACGCGCATCGAACTTGGTAACGCTCTCCGAGGTCAAAAACCCGCGGACGTCCTGCCCTTCCCAGCTTTCGAGTTTCTGGAAAGATGGCGAACTGGGATTGGCAAGGACGGAAAGCACCTGGGCGTCTTCGGAGATGACAATGCCGACATCTGCAACCTGTGCAATGATATCGCCCAATATCTCGGGCGCTATCAGCGGAATGGCACCGCTGTTCCAGTACTTTGTCCCCCGGGACGTCATCGCCATTCCATTCGTCGAGGGAGCATACGCATGACTCAGCCCTGTTTCTTGGCCGGCGCGTCGTCTCGCGTTGTCAGAAGAACACCGCAATGGCGCAGCGCCTCCTCTGTGTTTCCGGTGGCATGATCCGCCCCTGTCTCCGCCATCAACGTTTCAGCAGACACGACATCGAGGATCTTGCCCCCGACTACAACGGGTGGTGTATCCCGGGTTGCCGCCTGCACAGCATCGACCACACCTCGCAAGGATACGAGAGAGTCACTTTGCGATGCAGAAACGAAAATCGCATCGAATTTGCAAGCCCTTAGTTCATCCGCCAGGCCCGAGGTATTGCCGCCAAGCACCATCTTGACGGAAATGCCCCGTCGTCGCAGTTGCCCTGTCAGGACGAACGCCCCAAGGGTATGGAACATGTCGCGCGGAACGATGAGCAGCAACGTGGCCACCGATTGTGATCCCGGCGCATTGGCACCCGGCCAGAAGGCTTCAAGGTCGCGCAGGATTGACTGAAGCCGGGAGACGGCGATCGTGACCTCGGCGAAGCTCATCTCGTCCTCGCACCACAGGTCACCGAAGCTGCGCGCCAGTGTCGGGATGTAGTAATCGGCGATGTCCTCGGAGCGGACACCGGACATGACGGCCTGCCGGACTACGCTGCGACCTTCACCCAGGGTGGGCGCAAGAACAGCATCGTGGAGCCGCGCGAGCAGCCTGTGGTCCAGTTGTCGTGAGTTTTCGTCGATGAGAGATGTCGCAGCGTGATTGGCTTTCGCGAGATTCGGGTCCGGGTCCGGGTCCGTCTTCGGTTTGATATCGACATTCCGATAGTCGGCCATATGCCGGTCCTCTAACAAAATTTTTCTCTGCAGGTCTTCTCTTCCAATATTACACGCATTGTCAGATGAGACTTTCAGAATGTCAAAGAAAATTGACACTCTTTTTCGCCCGTTACGCGTAAATTGGCACAAAATACTGAAAAATATGGGATTATAAGCATAACAACTGTGCTTGATGCGGCGCCACAAATTTCGGAATTAAAGTGTAAGTTAAAGTTGACACCCTGCGCTTTTGGGTCTTACATTTACATCAATCGCTGTCAGGGAAAGCTTACATGAACACCGCCAGCACGAATGCCCCAGAGATCGGGGTGGGGGGAAATCGACTATACTCGGACGCCGAGCGCGCGCGTCGGGATTCCACCAAATGGACGTTCGTTCAGGGTATCCTTGCGCCGTTCCAGTTCCTGGTCTTTCTCGTCTCGCTTGGGCTTGTGATCCGGTACCTGATGACAGGTGCGGGCTACGATGCCGCGACCCTTTCGATCGTCATCAAGACAGGCGTTCTGCTGCTGATCATGGTGACAGGCGCAATCTGGGAAAAAGTGGTCTTTGGGCAGTATCTTTTCGCGCCTGCGTTCTTTTGGGAAGACGTCTTCAGCTTTGCGGTTATCGCCTTGCATTTGCTGTATGTTTTCGCGCTCTGGGGCGACTGGTATGGCCCGACCCAGCTGATGTATCTGGCCCTCGCGGCCTATGGCGCCTACGTCATCAACGCCGGCCAGTTCGTCTGGAAACTCCGCATGGCGCGGCTGGATGCGGAGGGACGCAAATGAACGTACCCCTGACACCGTCGAACGGCGGCTGCCGCAATGCCCCCGTCCTCAAGGAACGCGGCCAGCGCGAGGTCTTTTGCGGGCTCACCGGGATCATCTGGTTGCACCGCAAGATGCAGGACGCCTTCTTTCTGGTCGTCGGATCCCGGACATGTGCGCATCTGCTGCAATCGGCTGCCGGTGTGATGATCTTTGCCGAACCCCGATTCGGTACCGCGATTCTCGAGGAACAGGATCTCGCCGGTATGGCGGACGCCCACCAGGAGCTGGATCGCGAGGTCGCACGCCTGCTCGAACGCCGCCCGGATATCCGACAGCTGTTTCTTGTCGGGTCCTGCCCTTCAGAGGTCATCAAGATCGATCTGGCACGCGCAGCCGAACGCCTCAGCAAGGTCCACGCGCCGCATGTCCGCGTGCTGAATTACTCGGGGTCGGGCATCGAAACGACCTTTACCGAGGGCGAGGATGCCTGCCTTGCGTCGATGGTGCCGGTCCTCAAGGACACCACCGCCCGCGAATTGTTGCTGGTCGGTGCCTTGCCCGATGTGGTCGAGGATCAGATGTTGTCGCTGCTCGACGCGCTGGGCATCGGCCCGATCCGTCTTTTGCCGGCCCGCCGGATCGACGAGACGACCGCTGTTGGCCCCAATACCGTTTTCGCGCTGACACAGCCGTTTCTGGGGGAAACCCATGCCGCGCTCGAGCGGCGCGGGGCCCGGCACCTGGCGGCACCCTTCCCGTTTGGCGAAGAAGGCACGACAGCGTGGCTGCGTGCGATCGCCCTCGAATTCGGGGTGAGCGAGGAAAAGTTCGAAGAAGTGACCGCCGCGCCCCGCGCCCGTGCCCGCAAGGCCATCGCGCAGGCAGCCGAAGCATTGCGCGGCAAGTCGGTCTTCTTCTTTCCCGACAGTCAGCTCGAAATTCCGCTGGCGCGCTTCCTGACCCGCGAATGCGGCATGTCCGCAGTCGAAGTCGGCAGCCCCTATATTCACGATGCACTGCATGGCCCCGACCTCGAGCTGCTGCCGGCCGGTCCGCAGATCGCCGAAGGGCAGGATGTGGAAAAACAACTGGACCGCGCCAAGGCCGCCCGCCCCGATCTGACGGTTTGCGGATTGGGCCTCGCCAATCCGCTCGAGGCCGAAGGCATGACAACGAAATGGGCGATCGAACTGGTGTTCACGCCCGTGCATTTCTACGAGCAGGCGGGCGATCTTGCAGGGCTGTTTTCGCGCCCCGTGCGTCGCAAGCAGTTGCTCAGGATGGAGGCTGCAGAATGACCGCTCTCTTCATCTTGGCAGATAAACTCCGGGGTTTGGGGCAGAGCCCCAAGCAGGTGGTGCGTCCATGAAACTGACAGTCTGGACATATGAAGGTCCGCCGCACGTCGGCGCGATGCGCGTCGCCACGGCGATGAAGGGTCTGCATTATGTGTTGCACGCGCCGCAGGGCGACACTTACGCCGACCTGCTGTTCACCATGATCGAACGACGCAACCACCGCCCGCCAGTGACCTACACGACTTTTCAGGCCCGGGATCTGGGCTCTGATACGGCGACGCTGTTCAAGACGTCATGTCACGATGCGGTTGACCGCTTCGATCCCGAAGCGATCATCGTCGGTGCCTCTTGCACCGCAGAACTGATCCAGGACGATCCTGCCGGATTGGCCGAGACGATGGGGCTTTCGATCCCCGTCATCCCTCTCGAACTGCCAAGCTACAGCCGCAAGGAGAACTTCGGCGCCGACGAGACCTTCTACCAGATCGTCCGTCACCTTGCCCAACCGCAAGAGCGAACGGCCAGGCTGACCTGCAACATTCTGGGGCCGACGGCGCTGGGTTTTCGTGCCCGCGACGATGTCGAAGAGCTGACCGGCCTGCTATCGGAGATGGGGATCGACGTGCATGTCGTCGCCCCGCTCAATGCGACGCCCAGCGATATCGCACGTTTGCCCGCTGCGCATTTCAATGTTCTGCTTGCGCCCGAAACGGGCGAAGCGGCCGCGCGCTTCCTCGAGCGCGAGTTCAAACAACCCTTCACGCGGATTGTGCCCATCGGGGTCGGTGCGACCCGTGACTTCATCGCCGAGGTTGCCCAGATCGCCGGAGTCTCGCCCAAGGTCGACGAAAGCCGTCTGCGCCTGCCGTGGTGGTCGAAATCGGTTGACAGCACCTACCTGACCGGCAAGCGCGTCTTCATCTTCGGCGACGGCACCCATGTTGCAGCCCACGCCCGTATCGCCCGCGATGAAATGGGCTTCGAGGTGGTGGGCATCGGCTGCTACAACCGCGAGATGGCGCGGCCGATCCGCACCCTGGCCAAAGAGTACGGTGTCGAGGCGCTGATCACTGATGATTACCTCGAGGTCGAGGCAGCGATCGAGCGTTTCGCGCCCGAAATGATCCTCGGTACCCAGATGGAACGGCATATCGGCAAACGTCTGGGTATTCCCTGTGCCGTGATCTCCTCGCCGGTGCATGTGCAGGACTTCCCTGCCCGCTATTCCCCGCAGGTCGGATTCGAAGGTGCGAATGTCATCTTCGACACGCTGATCCACCCGCTCGTCATGGGGCTGGAAGAGCATCTGCTGACGATGTTCCGCGATGATTTCGAATTCCACGACGACGCGGGCGCGAGCCATCACGGCGGCAAGGCCAAGCAGCGGATCGAAGCCGACCCGCAAGAGGCCGAACCGCAGGTGGCCGAAACCGCGACCGGCGATAATATCATCTGGCTTTCCGACGCCGAGAAGGAACTGAAGAAGATACCGTTCTTCGTGCGCGGCAAAGCCCGCCGCAATACCGAGAATTTCGCGGTCGAAAAGGGCCTGCGCGAAATCAGCCTCGATACACTTTACGAAGCAAAGGCCCACTATGCGCGATGAGGTTTTCCATAAGCCCTACCGCGTGGTGATCGTCACGCTGGATAGCCACGCGGCAGGTCCGGCGATGCGCGTGGCCGCACGGCTCGGCCCGGATTTTCCCGGCCTCGACGTTCAGGTCTTTGCCGCTGCCGAATGGTCCGAAAACCCCGAGGCCCTGACCGAGGCAAAAAGAGCGATTGCCGGAGGCGACATGATCGTCGCCAACCTGCTGTTTCTGGAAGAGCATGTCAGTGCGATCCTGCCTGACCTCAAGGCCCGTCGTGACGGTTGCGACGCGATGGTCGGTGTCATCGCGGATAGCGAGATCGTCAAACTGACGCGCATGGGCGACCTGGATATGTCGAAGCCCGCCAGCGGCGCCATGGCCCTGTTGAAGAAGTTGCGCGGCAACACGAAATCTTCGGCGGATTCGGGCGCCAAGCAAATGCGCGCGCTGCGCCGTCTTCCCAAGATCCTCAAGCTGGTCCCGGGCAAGGCACAGGACCTGCGGGCATGGTTCCTGTCGATGCAATACTGGCTTGGTGGGTCCGACGACAATATCGAACAGATGATCCGGTTCCTGATCGGACGTTACGCGAACCGGGCTGACTGGCAGGGGGTCAAGGCCGCACTTCCGATCGAATACCCCGATCTCGGTCTCTACCATCCGGACCTGCCGGATCATCATATCGTCACCGATCTCGACGAACTGCCGCAAGTACAGAACCCTGTCGCGACGGTCGGAATCCTGATGCTGCGATCCTATATCCTGGCTTCCGATACGGCGCACTACGATGCAGTGATCCGCGCTTTCGAAGCGAAGGGCATGCGCGTCATTCCCGCCTTTGCCGGTGGTCTGGACGGTCGTCCGGCGGTCGAGTCGTATTTTCAGGGTCGCGTCGATGCCATGGTCTCGCTGACCGGTTTCTCGCTGATCGGCGGGCCCGCCTACAACGACAGCGAAGCGGCCGTAGCGCTACTGGGCAAGCTTGACGTGCCCTACATCGCCGCACAACCGCTGGAGTTCCAGACGCTTGGTCAATGGGCCAACAGCGGTCAGGGCCTTGGCCCGATCGAAACCACTATGCTGGTGGCCTTGCCGGAAATCGACGGCGCGACGAACCCAACGGTCTTTGCCGGTCGTCATGGGTCCGAGGGCTGCAACGGCTGTTCGGCGGGTTGCGGTGCGCAGTCGGATTGCAAGGCGATGGCGCCCTGTCATGAACGCATCACCTCGCTTGCCGAAAAGACTTTGCGCCTTGCCAAGCTGCGCCGCAAGCAGAACGCCCACAAGAAGGTCGGTGTTGTCCTGTTCGGTTTCCCGCCCAATGCCGGGGCCGTCGGTACAGCAGCATACCTGAGCGTTTTCGAGAGCCTTTTCAATACATTGAACCGGATGAAAGACGAAGGCTATACCGTGGATGTGCCCGACAGCGTCGACGATCTGCGGGCAGCGATCCTATTGGGGAACTCCGCGCAATACGGTCAACAGGCGAATGTCGCGGCCCATGTCGACGCGGATACGATGGTGCGGACAACGCCGCCGCTGAAAGCGATCGAAGCCGTCTGGGGCCCGGCCCCCGGCAAGATCCAGTCCGACGGACGCGGCGTCTATGTGCTGGGCCATCATTTCGGCAACGTCTTCGTCGGCGTGCAGCCTGCCTTCGGATACGAGGGCGATCCGATGCGGCTTTTGTTCGAAAAGGGTTTTGCCCCGACCCACGCTTTCGTCACCTTCTATCTGTGGCTGCGCAATACGTTCTCGGCCGATGTGATCCTGCATTTCGGGATGCATGGCGCGCTGGAATTCATGCCGGGCAAGCAGGCCGGCCTCGGTGCGCGTGACTGGCCGGATCGTCTGATCGGCGAGATGCCCAATGTCTATCTCTATGCCGCCAACAACCCTTCCGAAGCGACACTCGCCAAGCGCCGGTCGAATGCCATTACGGTGACCCATCTGACGCCGCCGTTGACCACGGCGGGGCTCTACAAGGGTCTTGCCGAACTCAAGGACAGCCTGACGCGCTGGCGCGAGATGCCCGCCCATCACGACCAGCGCGACGAACTGGCGCTGTTGATCCGCGAACAGGCGACGGCCGTGGATATGGATGCTGCGGACATCGACGGGCTGTGGCTCAAACTGCTGGAGACAGAAGGGTCGCTGATCACGGAAGGCCTGCATGTCGTGGGCAAACCTCTGAGCGAGAGGGCCAAAGCCGAAATGCTCGCGCTGATGCCAGAGGGCGAGGCAACGGATGCCGCTGCAGCCCTCATGGGTGAAGACCACGAGCTTGCCGGTCTGATGCGGGCGCTGTCGGCGCAGTATATTGCGCCGGTGCCGGGTGGTGACCTGATCAGGTCACCCCAGATTCTGCCGACAGGCCGCAATATTCATGCCTTCGATCCGTTCCGGATGCCGACCGCCTTTGCGGTGGCCGAGGGCAAGAAACAGGCGGATCTGCTGTTGGCAACGCACAAAGGCATGCCGCGGACCGTCGCACTTGTGCTTTGGGGGTCCGATAACATCAAGTCGGACGGCGGCCCGATCGGGCAGGCGCTTGCATTGATGGGCGCGCGCCCGCGGTTCGATAATTTCGGGCGACTGGCCGGGGCCGATCTTGTCCCGCTTGCCGAGTTGGGGCGCCCACGCATCGATGTCGTGATGACACTGTCGGGCATCTTCCGCGATCTCCTGCCTTTGCAGACAAAGATGCTGGCCGAGGCGGCGCTGAAGTGTGCAACTGCCGATGAACCGCTGGAGCGGAATTTCGTCAAAGCCCATGCGATTTCCTATGCCCAGGACATCGGATGCAGCATCGAGGATGCCGCCTTGCGGGTCTTCTCGAACGCCGAGGGTGCCTATGGATCGAACGTGAACCAGCTGGTCGACAGTTCGGCCTTCGGGGATGAGGATGAGTTGGCCGATGCCTACGAGGCCCGCAAGAGCTTTGCCTACGGCGTGAACGGCAAGGCGGCGCAAAACCCCGCATTGCTGCAAAAGGCCCTCAAGGATGTCGATCTGGCCTACCAGAACCTCGAGAGTGTCGAACTGGGTGTGACCACGGTCGATCATTACTTCGATACGCTTGGCGGCATTTCCCGTGCGGTCAAACGGGCCAAGGGCGGAAAGGCCGCGCCGGTCTATATCGGCGATCAGACGCGCGGCGCAGCCAAGGTGCGGACGTTGCAGGACCAGGTCGCGCTGGAAACGCGCAGCCGCAGCCTCAACCCCAAATTCTACGAGGCCTTGCTGACCCACGGCCACGAAGGCGTGCGCCAGATCGAAGCCCAGGTGACCAATACGATGGGCTGGTCGGCGACCACCGGCGAGGTAGAGCCTTGGGTCTACCAGCGCCTGTCCGAGACATTCGTGCTGGACGAAGAGATGCGCAACAGGCTTGCCGCACTCAACCCCCAGGCATCGATGCGGATGGCAAACCGGCTGCTCGAGGCGTCGGACCGTGCCTACTGGACGCCCGACGAAAGCACGCTGGCCGCGCTTCAGGATGCGGCCGATGCACTCGAGGACCGTATGGAAGGGGTGGCTGCAGAATGAAGACGATGTTCCATATCCGAACCTTCGCAGGGGGCGCTGCCCCCGTCCCCGGGGAGCTTCCCCGTGGTATTTTTGAACATGAGAAGTTGATGGAAAGGAGGCTCCCATGAGCCCCAGAGATGAAGTTCCGAATCTGAAGGGTCTGGACGGAGAAGGTTCTGTTCAGGTGCATCAGCCCGATGACGCGAAGATCGAAGGTGCCAAGGTATTCTCGGTCTACGGCAAGGGCGGGATCGGCAAGTCGACGACATCGTCCAACCTTTCGGCCGCCTTTTCGATGCTGGGCAAGCGGGTGTTGCAGATCGGGTGTGATCCCAAGCATGACAGCACCTTCACCCTGACCGGGTCGCTGGTACCGACGGTGATCGACATTCTCAAGGAGGTCGATTTCCACTCCGAGGAGCTGCGTCCGGAGGATTTCATCTTCGACGGTTTCAACGGCGTCAAATGCGTCGAGGCGGGCGGTCCGCCGGCCGGCACGGGGTGCGGCGGTTATGTCGTCGGCCAGACCGTGAAGCTGCTCAAGCAGCATCACCTGCTGGAAGACACCGATGTGGTGATCTTCGATGTGCTGGGTGACGTGGTCTGCGGTGGTTTCGCAGCGCCCTTGCAGCACGCCGACCGTGCGCTGATCGTGACGGCGAACGACTTTGACAGCATCTATGCCATGAACCGGATCATCGCCGCGGTGCAGGCCAAGTCGGCCAACTACAAGGTCCGGCTGGCTGGCTGTGTCGCCAACCGCAGCCGCGAGACCGATGAAGTGGACCGCTATTGCGAGACCGTGGGCTTCAACCGGATCGCGCATATGCCCGATCTGGATGCCATCCGCCGCAGCCGTCTGAAGAAGAAGACCCTCTTCGAGATGCCGGATGACGAGGAAATCGTGCAGGTCCGCAAGGAATACATCCGGCTGGCCGAAACGCTCTGGAACGGGACCGAGCCGCTGGCGCCTGCGCCGCTGCCGGATCGTGAAATCTTTGAACTCTTGGGATTTGATTAAGTGACCGACTACGCCGCCACACGTGACCGGGTCGAGCATTATTTCGACCGCACCGCGACCAAAGTCTGGGAGCGGCTGACGTCTGACGCGCCGATTTCGGGTGTGCGGGCCACCGTCCGTGCGGGGCGTGACAAGATGCGGGCGCTGTTGCTGGCGCAACTGCCCGAGGACCTGCGCGGGGCGCGGGTTCTGGATGCGGGTTGTGGCACCGGTGCGATGGCGGTGGAACTGGCCCAGCGCGGTGCCGAAGTCGTCGCTGTCGATATTTCGCCCGCGCTGGTCGGGATCGCGGAAAATCGCATGCCGCGCGAATTGGCCGCGCAGATTACATGGGTGGCAGGCGACATGCTGGACGACACGCACGGGCGCTTTGACCATGTGCTCGCCATGGATTCGATGATTTATTACAGTGCCAGCGATATCGCCGGTCTACTGACCAAGGCAGCGCCACGGTTGAACGGCAAGTTCGCCTTTACCGTTGCGCCCCGGACGCCGGCGCTGATGGCGATGTGGCGGGTGGGCAAGCTTTTCCCCCGCGCCGACCGTAGTCCGGTGATGATCCCCCAGACGACCGCGGGCATCGCGCAGGCACTGCGCGACAGCCACAGCAAGGGCCGTCTTGCGGAAATCGACCAGGTGAAGTCGGGGTTCTATATCTCGAAAGCGCTGGTATTCGAGGGGGGTCGCGCATGATTTTCAAAGCCTCGGCCCTCAAGCGTGTTTCGACCAATCTGCTGCCTTTCGCCGATGCGGTCAGTGATGATCTGCCACTTGGGCAGCTGTTGCGACTGTCACTGTTCCAGGTCTCGGTCGGGATGGCGGCGGTCATGCTGCTGGGCACATTGAACCGGGTGATGATCGTCGAATTGGGGATCGGGGCCTCGCTTGTGGCGGCGATGATCGCCATTCCTGTGCTGGTCGCGCCATTCCGGGCGCTGGTGGGCCACAAGTCGGACAACTACAAATCAGCGATCGGCTGGAAGCGCATTCCCTACCTGTGGTTCGGGACGATGTGGCAGTTCGGCGGACTGGCGATCATGCCGATGGCGCTGCTTGTTCTGTCCGGGGACCGGACGCTGGATGTGCCGATCGCAGGGTATCTGGGGGCTGGTCTGGCATTTCTGCTGACCGGAGTCGGGATGCATATGACACAAACGGCGGGGCTGGCGCTTGCCGCCGACCGCGCCACCGAAGAGACCCGCCCGAAGGTCGTGGCCCTGCTTTATGTCATGAACCTTTTGGGCATGGCATTCGCCGCGATCATTATCGGCGCCTTGCTGCGGGACTATTCCCCCCTGCGTTTGGTGCAGGTGGTGCAGGGCACCGCCGTGATGACGCTTTTGTTGAACCTGATCGCGCTCTGGCGGCAGGAAAAGGTCGCACCCATGAACAAGGCCCAGCGCGCCGAGGCTTCGCCGAGGTTCCGTGACGCATGGCGTGATCTGGCGGATGGCGGTGATGCGGGCCGGTTGCTGGCAGTCGTCTTTATCGGGACGATGGCCTTCAACATGCAGGATGTGCTGCTCGAGCCCTATGGCGGCGAGATCCTCGGCCTTTCCGTTTCGGCCACCACCTTGCTGACGGCCATGTGGGCGCTGGGCGCATTGGTCGGTTTCGGTATGGCGGCGCGCTGGCTGAAGGCGGGGGTCGACCCTTACCGCATGTGCGCACGGGGAATCCTTGCGGGGATCGCGGCTTTCGCAACCGTGATTTTTGCCGCCCCCGTCAATTCACCCGCCCTGTTCTTTACCGGAGCCACACTGATCGGCTTCGGCAGCGGTCTTTTCGGGGTTTCGACCCTGACGGCCGCCATGACGATGCCCACGATCGGCAGCGCCGGTCGCGGTCTGGCCCTTGGCGCTTGGGGGGCCGCGCAGGCCACCGGCGCGGGGCTATCCATCTTTATCGGGGGCACCATCCGTGACCTCGTGAACCATGCCGCTGGGAACGGCACCCTGGGAGAGGCGCTTGCCACGCCTGCCACCGGCTACTCGGTCGTCTACCACACCGAGATCGGCCTTCTTTTCATCACACTGATTGTGCTGGGACCGCTGGTGCGGCTCAAGCCCATGAAACGAGAGGACACTGCCAAGCTGGGTTTGGCAGAGTTCCCGACCTAACCACCGAAAGGACATCAAAATGGTTGGCGTAGAATTCTTCGGTACATTCGATCTGGCAAGCTTGTCGATCTGGCTTTTCTGGCTCTTCTTTGCTGGGCTGGTCTATTACCTGCAGACCGAGAACATGCGCGAGGGATACCCCTTGCGTGACGACGATGACGAGGTTCCCGCAAATGAGAGCCTCTTCCCGCTTCCCAAGGAAAAGACCTTTATCTTGCGGGACGGCAAAGGGACGCTGACGGTGCCGTCGCGTGAATACGAGGATACCAAGATGCGCAAGGATCTTGCGCTGGTGCAAACCTCGACTGCGACCGGATCGCCATGGCTTCCCACCGGGAACCCGTTGGTCGACGGTGTCGGACCGGCCGCCTGGGCACCGCGCAGTGATACGCCGGAGCTTGATGCGCACGGCCATGCCAAGATCAAGCCGATGTCGCTGCTGTCCGACTTCAAGGTGTCTGCCGGGCGCGATCCGCGCGGCAAGGCGGTTGTCGGGCGCGATGGCGAGGTCATAGGCCGTGTCACCGACATGTGGGTCGATGTGCCTGAACAGATGGTGCGTTTCCTGACGCTTGATCTGAACCCCGAAGGCTCGGGCAACATGCGTCTCATTCCGATGAACATATGCCGGATCCTGCCTGACCGGGTGCTGGTCAAATCGCTGACGAAAAGCGCCTGGGAAGGAATTCCGAAAACCAAAAGCATGGAGCAGGTCACTTTGGCCGAGGAAGACAAGATCATGGCGTACTACGCTGGCGGCAACATGTACGCCTCCTGATCTGCGACTGCGATAAAAATCAGCGCCCCCGGCTCGCCAGCGGGGGCGTGACGAAAACGAAAGGGAACACACCATGAGTCATGATGACTTCAACTTCGAACCCATCCGGGGACTGCCCGAAAAGCTCCCCGAGGATGAGTATATCCTGTGGCAGGGCGCGCCCGATCCGCGCAGCCTGGCACGCGAAGCGCTTGGCGTGCGGTGGGTCGCGGCCTACTTTGCCTTGCTGGTCTTCTGGCGCGTCGGCGCGTCTGCGGCAGAGGCGCCTTTCGGTATCGCGCTGATGCATGGCGTGCCATTCATCCTGTCGGGCATCCTCGCCTGTGCGATCCTGTACGGGATCGCCTATGTGCAAGCCAAATCCACCGTCTACACGCTGACCAACAAGCGCGTGGCGATGCGGATCGGTGCCGCACTGACGATGACGCTGAACCTGCCATACACGTGCATCGGTACGGCGAAACTGGACCTGCGGGCCAGTGGTGTCGGCACACTGGCATTCGAACTGATCGGAGAGACCCGGATCTCCTACCTGATGTCCTGGCCGCATGTACGGCCTTGGCGCATGGCACGCACCCAGCCCGCCCTGCGCTGCATTCCCGATGCCGAGAATGTCGCCAAGATCTTTGCCGAGGCCGCCGAGACACGGATTTCCGAGCCGAAGGTCACGCGGATCCCCCAACCAGACGGCGACGCCGTCGCAGCGGAGTAAGTCTCATGTCACAACTCGAACAACAGATGCGCCATCGCGACAAGGAGATGGTCCCCCGTATTCTTGTGCAGGCGATGTTTGCACTCATGATTTCAAGCCTCGCGCTTGTGGCTTACGCCCAGTGGACCGATGTGCCGAACCGTGGCGTGCTGGTTGAAGCGCCCGTTGTCGCATCGCGTGATATCGTTCTGACCGGTGATCGTCAGGGCATCTACGAGGTGACGACGCCCGACGGCGTGCAGATCGCCTCGTCAGCGGATGATCTTGCAGGGTTCATCGGTGTGATGGGCCGTGTCATCGACCGTGAGCGTCTTAACCAGAATACCGTGGGTAATCCCCCGATCGAGGTCGTGCGCCGCGAGAACGGAAATATCGCCATCCTTGATGACGCCACCGGCCTGCGGGTAGAACTTATCGGGTACGGGAAAGACAACGTGGCGGCTTTCGCCAAGCTGCTGGACTGAAATCAACGGGCAGGCCAGCCACCTGCCTTTCATTTGAAAGGGAACTGAAATGGGACTTTTGTTTCGAGAAAAGGAGACCGCACCTTGCACGGTGACGATCTCGCATCGCTTCGAGGAGTTGTCGGCGCATGTCCGGCTGGACAACGGCGCGGTCATCAATCCCGGTGACACCGTTCAGGTGCAAGGACCGGAAATCATGGCAGCCTTCGGTGAAGTCATCGAAGAACAGCGCACAGCCATAATCACGCGCGCATCCAAGCTCGAGCAGCTCTGGACCCGTGCGACGGGCGACCTGGAGTTCATGGAGCTCTGCGAATTTTCGTTCAGCGAAGAGGTGATGTCATGAATGTACAACGCCCCGCACACTCTGCCGATGCGAGCACAGTCGAAGACGCTCTGGCCGCTGGCAACTATGATACGGTAATCGACAGCAAGACCGCGACAGATGTGGCTTTGCAGAATACCCTTCTGACACCGCGGTTCTACACCACCGATTTCGCCGAACTGGATGCGATCGACGTGTCACCCGTCCGCGAGGAATGGGACAAGCTGATCGGACAGATGAAAGCGGACCCCAACAAGGGCCACTTCAAGAAGAACGAAGACTGGGATCACATCGACTGGGAAGGCATGGAGCCCAAGCTGAAGGCCGAGTTCATCGACTTTCTGATTTCATCCTGCACGGCCGAGTTTTCGGGCTGTGTGCTTTACAAGGAAATGAAGCGGCGCGGGTCCAACAAGGATATCACCGAGCTTTTCCAACTGATGGCCCGTGACGAGGCGCGTCATGCCGGTTTCATCAACGATGCCCTGCGTGAGGCGGGTATTGCGGTGAACCTCGGGTTTCTGACGCAAGCGAAGAAGTACACCTACTTCCGGCCCAAGTTCATCTACTACGCGACCTACCTGTCCGAGAAGATCGGCTACGCGCGGTATATCACGATCTATCGCCATCTCGAAGCGCACCCCGAGCATCGCTTTCACCCGATCTTCAAGTGGTTCCGCGAGTGGTGCAACGACGAGTTCAGCCACGGCGAGGCGTTCGCCCTGCTGATGAAGACCGATCCCAAGCTCACGGAGTCATTCACCAACCGGCTTTGGATCAAGTTCTTCCTGACGGCCGTGTTCTCGACCATGTGGGTGCGCGATCACCAACGCCCGGCGTTCCACAAGGCATTGGGCGTAGATCCGGAATGGTATGCGCAGGAAGTGTTCCGCAAGACATCGCAGATCACCACACAGGTGTTTCCGATGACGCTGGACATCGACCATCCGCGCTGGCTTCCGACGCTCAAGCGCATGCAGGCGGCCAATGTGCAGATCGCCAATGGCCGAAAGCAGGGCGGTGTCGGCGGCTGGATCAAGCGTATGACCGGTTCTGCGCGGGCGGCGGTGGCGTTCGTGTCATTGATGACCATTCCGGTCGAAAAGAACGCCGTGCCCGACAGCCCACGTCTGGAGCCGGCTTATTGAGCCGGCCCATGCCGCATAAACGGAGGCGTGGTTGATGACGTCGCCCTGGGTTGCCTCTTTTCTTGCGATCTTCGCATGGTGGCTGTCGACCGGCGTGATCCTGATGGCCGTCCGACGCGCGGATCGCAAGGGCACCCACGGGATGACGGTGTTCATGGCATTGCCCATGCTGCCGCTGGGCGCATGGGCGATAGCTGCGTCCTTGAACGACATGTCGGCCATGGGCGCCTATCTCGGTTTCGCAGGTGCTCTTGCGATCTGGGGCTGGATCGAACTTGCTTTTCTGTCCGGCATCATCACGGGCCCTTTGCGCGATCCGTGCCCGGCGCATGTAGCCGGGCGCGACAGGTTCTACCGGGCCTTTCACACGGTCGCCTATCATGAACTCGCCCTTACGCTTGGTCTATGGGCGCTGGTGGTCGGTTCGGACGGGGCCGAGAACAGAATTGCGCTGGCCACCTATCTTGTGCTGTTCCTCGCGCGGATCATGGCCAAGCTGAACCTGTTTTTCGGGGTGCCGCGGATCAATCTGGAATTCGTGCCCAGTCCGCTGTCCCATCTGAAATCCTATTTTCGGCAAGCCCCGGTCACGATTGCCTTTCCCATCGCGATCACATTGCTGACCACGCTTCTGGCCATTTGCGCCGAGCGGCTATGGGGCGCGCAGAGCGAGGTCGCGCTTGTGGGCTTTTCCCTGCTGACAGCGCTGACAGCGCTTGCCCTCCTTGAGCACTGGCTGATGGTGATCCCATTGCCGGATGCGAAACTCTGGCGCTGGATGCTGCCCGCGCCCAAAACAATGACCAAAGAAGAAAGATACTCGGATGGACTTTGATGCCTTGTTTAACGCCCAGCTGGATCAATTGAAGGCTGAGGGAAACTATCGCTACTTTGCCGAGCTGGAGCGTAAATGCGGCAAATTCCCGAGGGCGGCGAACCACGGCACCGAGGGCGCGCGCGATATCACTGTCTGGTGTTCGAATGACTATCTGGGTATGGGCCAGCACCCCAAGGTGATCGGTGCCATGTGCGAAGCGGTCGAGCGCACGGGTACCGGTGCGGGCGGCACGCGCAACATCAGCGGCACGAACCGCGATCACTTGTTGTTGGAGCGTGAACTGGCGGACCTGCACAACAAGGAAGCCGCTTTGCTTTTCACGTCGGGTTATGTGTCGAACTGGGCCGCCCTCAGCTGCCTCGGCAGCCGTCTGAAGGATTGTGTGATCCTGTCGGACGCGGGCAACCATGCCTCGATGATCGAGGGGATCCGCCATTCCAAGGCGAACAAGGTGATCTGGCGGCACAATGATGTGGCTGATCTGGAAGAAAAGCTGGCCGCGCTTCCGGCCAACGTTCCCAAGATCGTCGCCTTCGAGAGCGTCTATTCGATGGACGGAGACATGGCGCCGATTCGCGAGATCGTCGAAGTGGCCGAAAAATACGGTGCGATGACCTACCTCGACGAGGTTCATGCCGTCGGCATGTACGGCCCCCGCGGTGGTGGCGTCAGCGAGCGCGAGGGGCTGGCCCATCGGATCACCCTGATCGAGGGTACCCTGGGCAAGGCTTTTGGCGTGGTTGGCGGATATATTACCGGTTCCGCAGCGCTTTGCGATTTCATCCGGTCCTTTGCTTCAGGCTTTATCTTTACAACGGCCTTGCCGCCAGCGGTCGCTGCAGCAGCCCGCACATCCATCGCCTACCTCAAGGAAAGCGAGATCGAACGTGCCCAGCAGCGTCGACAGGTGGCGCGCCTGCGCCGAGCGCTGGACATGGAAGGCATTCCGCATATGCAAAACGAGAGCCACATCGTGCCGGTCATGATCGGTGATCCGGTCAAGACGCGCATGCTGGCCGATTATCTGATGCGCGAGTGGGACATCTACGTGCAGCCCATCAATTATCCGACCGTGCCCAAGGGCACCGAGCGGTTGCGGTTCACCCCGTCACCGCTGCACACGGATGCCGATATCGCCCATCTCGTCAACGCGCTGCGCGTTCTCTGGCGGCAATGCGCCCTTGCCCACGCTGTGGCCTGATACGGATCGATCAATCTTTTGCATACAGGGGTGGACCGCGAAAACCGTTGTATTATGTTGATACGCGACTGGGGCAAACGGTCACCAACCAATATCGAAGAGGAATACGATCATGAAACTTTTTTCAATCGCGGCAACAGCCGCAGTTCTCTCTGCGCCGGCTTTTGCCCAGGGCCTTGCACCGACGACCGGTGATGCCGCCGCTGGTGAAGAACAGTTCAACCGTCAGTGCGTGGCGTGCCACGTCGTCGCCGACGAGTCGGGCGAAGTACTGGCCGGGCGCAACGCGCAAACCGGACCCAACCTTTACGGTATCGTCGGGCGTGCGATCGCATCGGTCGAAGATTTCCGCTACAGCGACGGTCTGATGGAACTGAATGAAGCAGGCGAAGTCTGGAACGAAGAGCACTTCGTCGGCTACGTACAGGATCCGACAGGCTGGCTGCGCGAAACTCTGGACGACCGCCGCGCCCGTGGCCGGATGGCCTACCAGGTGCGCCAGGAAGAGCAGGCATTCGATCTTTATGCCTATCTTGCAACCTTCAGTGACCTCGAGGCCGCGGAAGAGGGTGCCGAAGAGGGTGCTGAAGAAGGATAACCAGTACCGGACTTCCTGTCCGTGCTGCGGTTTCAGGGCCGCCGGTGATATCACCGGCGGCCTTCTTCATTTCAGGATTGCTTCCAAGACGGCTTGTGCGTCCTCTTCATGGGCCAGATGTCCAAGGCCCGCGATCTCGGTCAGTCGTACAAGACGCAGATCGGCGGCCGCATCACGGCTGACCTGCGGGGGCACGGCCTTGTCATCAAGGGCGGCGATCAGATGCACCGGCACGTCCATTTGTGGAAGCCGGGCGAGCAGGCCTTCCAATCGCCACTGCGCCATCATCGACAGGGTAGCATCGACATGACCCCTGTCCGAGGCCAATCGGTAGTAGAGGTCGAGGCCCTCGGGATCGAGGCGTGATCCCGTCCCCTCGATCAGGTTGCGCACCCCGCTTCGGGTCGTGGTACCGGCAAAAACGCTCGCAGTGAACGGCGATATTGCCAATGCCTTGGCGACCATCGGAAACAGCCAGCCTGCAACACCTTTGAAGTTCCCCAAGGCGGCGTTGATCCCGACGATCCCATCGTCCGGTCGCGCACCCAGTTCCCACATGCGCAGCGCGATCGCCGCACCGGCAGAATGCCCCACGATCAGCGAAGGTCTCCAGCCTTCGTGGCGACAAAGCGCCAAAAGATCCTCGGCCATATGATCCAGTCCGCAGCGCTGCTGGGCGCCAAGCGCCGTAAAGCCCTGGCCTGGCATATCGACAGCTACCACGCGGTGGGTTCGCGCCAGCAGGGGAAAGAGATGTCGAAAGCTTTGGGTCGCACCACCTGCCCCGTGGATCAGCAGCACCAGCGGGCCCTGACCGTCTTCCTGCACGTGCCAGCGGTGCGGGCGATGCAGAACCAGTCGCGAATGATCCGCCATCGGCCACCCGCGGGCGTCGGCAGGCCAACGCAACGGCTAGTCTCCCAGCACTGTGGCGACGGATTGCGACAGCCTTTCGGCGTCCGCACGTGGCATCGGAAGATAAGTACCATCGAGGATCTGCGCCAGATTGCGCAAGGCCGGTTCGGGGCGGTTCCCGGTGTCGATCAGGATGGCTTCGGTTCCCGCCGCCCGCAGGGATCTGCCGATCGTCTGTGCATCGGTTGCCGCCTGGCGGCGATCCGCACTGCCATCCAGTGCGATGTTGGCGCGGCCGTCCGTGAGGATGGCGACAGTGGGTGTCAGACCGCGCCGCGTAGCATGCTCTGCCTGTTCGAGGGCCGCAAGCATACCCGCCGCCAGGGGTGTTCCACCGCCACCGGGCAAGCCCGCCAGCCGCCGCTTGGTCTGCACCAGTGAACGTGTGGGCGGCAGCAGCAATTCGGCTTCGGTTCCGCGAAAAGCGATCAAAGCCACATGGTCGCGCCGCGCGTAGGCCTGTGCCAACAGGATCTCGACCGCGCCTTTCGCCTCGGCCAACCGGGTCAGGGCGGTCGATCCCGAGGCATCGACTGCAAAGATGAGAAGGCGGTCCGATTTTTCCTCGAACCGTTTGATGCGAATATCGGCCGGGCGGATATGCAGACCGTCGCGGCCCGTGGCAATGCGCCGGATCTTTTGCCACGGGGCTGCCGCCCGCAGCGTGCCGATGATATCGATCCGTGCCCCGTCACTGATCCGCCCGGCCCGCGATGGCAGGGGACGTCCGCGCCGGTTGCCCTTGCGTGCGGCCCCTGTCCCGTTTCCGCGCCCGGCCCGCGCCTTTTGCGCCGCGAGCTGATCGAGAAGGTTGTCGGGCAGCATCGCGCGGACCGCGTCGAGCAAAAGCTCATCGGGCAGATCCAGCGTGTCACTGTCACTGTCGCTGTCATGTTCGTCTGTCTGGTTCTCGGGCGGAGGCGGAGGGTCCTCCGGTGCCTCTTCCTGCGGGACACGGGTCGCACGGTGGGCGAGCGTCAGCGCGCAGGCGATTTCAACGTCCTCGGCCAGAACCGAGTCACGCTTGTTCAGTGCCGCATGTGCCTTGGCCGCGCGGATCGCGAACAGCGGTGCGCGCAGGCTGTCGATGCCCAGTTCTTCGGCGATCCGGGTGATCTGGGTCACGGTATCGGGCGCGATTGAGACCGACTGCGGCATAGGGCTATCGGCGTGGGGCGCGTCGGCTGTATCACCCAGCGCGCAATCCGACAGGTCGATGTGAAAGGCGAGGCGTTCGGAAAGCTTGGGATCCAGCGCTTCGTCCGGCTCCGCCCCTTCGTCCAGCGCGATCAATGTGTGGCCGCCCGCCTTGTCGAGGGTGACCGCCAGCCGCGCGGCAAGCCCGGTCGTGGCGCGCTCGGCCATGGCAAGCAGCAGCGTTCCGGGCGTGGCGAGAATGCCTTTTCCCTCGACCAACGTGCCAGTGGCGAGCGTCGCGGACAGATCCAGTCCGCCAAAAAGCGCCTCGTCCGAGATGGTCGGGTGGATACGGCGACTTTGATCGGGCACAAGGGCCAGAAGACGGTCACGGACAGGTCCGGCCCGTGCCCGTAGACAGATCCCGCCCAGTTGCGGATCCATCGCAAGCAGGCGCAACGCAAGTGTCGCGTGGTGCCAGACGTCGCTAACCAAGGACTTCTTCCACGGTTCGGGTGACGCGCGTGCCGCTGCCCGCCTCGTCGAGCGGGTCGCGGCGCAACCGATGGCGCAGAGCCATGGGTGCCACTGCGCGGATGTGGTCGCGGCTGATTGCCTTGTCGCCTTGCCAGACCGCATAGGCGCGGGCGGCTTTCAGCAGCGTCAATTCTCCACGCAGTCCGTCCGAACCGAGAGCAAGACAAAGCTCGGCCACGTCCGCAAGCACTGCATCGGGGGTCTGAAGCGTCTCGAGTGCCTTGCGCGCTTTCAGTATCCTGTCACGGATTGCGGCATCTTCTGCCTGCCAGCGCAGCATGAAGGCGGCGTTGTCATGCTCGAAGGCGTCGCGGCGCTTGATGACCTCGACCCGGGTGGCGACATCCTTGGGCGACGCAACCTCGACCGACAGACCGAAACGGTCGAGCAGCTGCGGCCGCAGCTCCCCTTCTTCGGGGTTGCCCGAGCCGACCAGAACGAAACGCGCCGGATGACGGATTGAAAGGCCCTCACGCTCGACAACGTTTTCGCCCGATTGCGCCACATCGAGCAACAGATCGACGATGTGGTCCTCAAGAAGGTTCACCTCGTCTATGTAGAGATAGCCGCGATTGGCGCGCGCAAGCAATCCGGGCTGAAACGCCTTTTCACCCTTGGTCAGGGCTTTTTCGATGTCCAGAGCGCCTGTGACGCGGTCTTCGGTTGCGCCAAGCGGCAGGTCGACGACGGGTGTCGGCATCTCTTCGGCCTCACTGACGGTCAGGCCCGCCCAGTCCGGCACATCACCGGCGCACTGGCTGTTCACGGGACAGCCGCGGATGGCCTTGATCGGGGGTAGGAGGGCTGCGAGCGCGCGGACAGCGGTGGATTTGCCGGTGCCACGATCCCCGAACACCAGAACACCGCCGATACCGGCGTCGATCGCAGTCAGGATCATCGACTGTTTCATTTCGTCCTGTCCGACGATGGCGGAGAATGGGAATGCGCTTGTCATGCGGCCTCCAGTTTCAGCTTGGCAAGGGGTGACACACCGTTCCATGTACCGCGGTCCGAGTGGACAGCGAAACGGGCGTAGAGTTCTTCGCTGAACCAGCCCTCTTGGCGCACGGCACGGATGGCTGCGGCATGGGGTCCGGTACGGGCGAAATCATCCATCGATTTCTGGTTCGGCCAGATCGAGAAGGTCACCTGGTGCAGCATCGGAAGCTCACCGATACCGATCTTGAAGGCGACGTTGGGATCCTTGCCGATCACTTCGGAGATATTCGGCACCCGCCGCCAGAAACGAGTGGCGATACGGGGTTTGATCGTTGCGCGGGTCAGGGCGGCAAGCGGGGCATTGCCCGGGCCCTCGTGGGCGACAAAAGGTTCGCGACCCGACCAGGCGCCGCGCACGGACTGCGTTTGCAAGAAGACTGTCCAGTTTTCCTGCGCCTTGGCCTGATACCGCGCGAAGATACCAGCCTGCGTGCGTGCGCGTGCCGTCTCGGCGTCGGGCCACACGGCAAGAATGGCGTACACGGCGGTGTTCGGGACAGGGGTGAAGCCTTCACCGGTCCCTGAACCGCACAGCTTCCAGAACCCGATATCGGGGGTGCGCGACAGGGGCAGCCGTGCGAAGGCCATCATGGATAGCGCCCAGAAACGCGCGGCGCTTCCGGCGAACCGATAGAATGAGATACTGACAATCTGCGTCACGAAGGGTCCCTGGCTCTTGCAGTCATACTGGCACATCCCGCCATCTTTGGGAAGATGTTGACATTATTAATTGTCAACTTGTGTTGACACTACTAGGTTGGTGTCATGCCAAAGGATATACATACCGATTCATCCCCAGCCATTGTGATCGGCGCCGGCCTTGGCGGCCTCGCTGCAGCGATGCGTCTGGGCGCAAAGGGCTATGCCGTCACAGTACTCGACCGGCTCGATCTGCCGGGGGGGCGTGGGTCTTCCGTGACCCAGGATGGTCACCGATTCGATCTGGGCCCGACGATTATTACTGTTCCCCAGGTCTATGAAAGCCTCTGGGCCGCCTGCGGGCGGGACTTCAGAAAGGATGTGGACCTGCGTCCCATGGACCCTTTCTATGAGGTCCGCTGGCAGGATGGTTCGACGTTCACCGCGCGTCAGGACACCGATGCCATGATCGCCGAGGTCGCCCGTCTCAGTCCCGGCGACGTGAAGGGATACAAGCGCTTTCTCAAAGACAGCCAACGCCGCTACGTCGTCGGGTTCGAGGGAATGGTCGCCAAACCGATGCACCGCATATGGGAGACGGTCAAGGTGCTGCCGGAGTTCGCGCGTCTCAGGGCCGATCGTTCGATCCTGGGATTGGCGAAGGCCCGTGTGAAAGACCCGCGCTTGCAGATGGCGCTGTCATTCCATCCGCTTTTCATCGGTGGCGATCCGCGCCACGTGACGTCGATGTACGCGCTTGTCGCCTACCTCGAAAAGGAATTCGGTGTGCACTATGCCATGGGCGGAGTGCAGGCGATCGCAGAGGCGATGGTCGGAGTGATCCGGTCGCAGGGCGGTCAGGTCCGGCAGGGCGTCGAGGTTGACGAGATCCTGATCGAGAACGGCGCCGCGAAAGGCGTCCGCCTGACCGGTGGTCAGACGATCCATGCCGATCTTGTCGTCAGCAACGCCGATGCGGGACATACATATCAACGTCTCCTGCGCAAAAGCCCGCGCAAAAGGTGGACCGACCGCAAGCTCAAGTCGCGTCGGTGGTCGATGGGCCTTTTCGTCTGGTATTTCGGCACCGAGGGAACAGCGGATATGTGGTCCGATGTGGGTCATCACACGATCACAAATGCCCCGCGGTATGAAGGCCTGCTGAAGGATATCTTCATCAAGGGCAAGCTTGCCGATGACATGAGCCTCTATATTCACCGTCCGTCCAAGACCGACCCGAGCGTCGCGCCGAAGGGCGACGATACGTTCTATGTGTTGTCTCCCGTGCCGCATCTGGGTTTCGACAATCCGGTGGATTGGCAGAAAGAGGCCGCGGTGTACAAAGCCAAGGTTCAGGCCGAACTGGAAAAGACCATTCCGGGCTTTGCCGATCACATCAAGACCGAGATGATACTGACACCCGAAGACTTCCGCGACAGGTATCTGTCGCCCAACGGGTCGGGCTTTTCGATAGAGCCACGCATCCTGCAATCGGCGTGGTTCCGACCCCATAACGTCAGCGAAGAGGCCAGCGGACTGTATCTTGTCGGGGCGGGAACGCACCCGGGCGCGGGTGTGCCGGGCGTTATTTCCAGCGCCGAGGTGCTGGCCAAGATGGTTCCGGATGCCCCGATGCCCGTTGCGATAAAGGTCGCTGCGGAATGATCAGGCCCGACGATCTCGAACACTGCCGCGAGGCTATCCGCCACGGGTCGCTGTCGTTTCATGCCGCCTCCAAGCTGTTGCCTGCGAAAGTGCGTGATCCCGCGCTGGCACTGTATGCGTTCT
>Ga0207419_1000506_pt1 | contig 34002 bp, 30 predicted proteins | sample ElkSloMetagenome_4_FD_184723 | JGI IMG/M metagenome (GOLD analysis project Ga0207419, IMG submission 184723) | Hot spring microbial communities from Elkhorn Slough, Monterey Bay, USA - MD2A (version 2) | ecosystem: Environmental > Aquatic > Marine > Intertidal zone > Estuary: Microbial mat ...
TTTAATTAAATTATTTTTCATATCGATTAAAAGTTTAGGTTTAAACCAACCATATAAGATTTTGCTTGAGGATAAAATCCATAGTCTATTCCTGAAGATAATGGATCTCCTCCGGAAAAATCAGGGTCAAATCCTCTGTATTTTGTTAAGGTTAACAAGTTATTGGCGGCAACGTAAATTCTGGCATTGCTTAAGCCTACCGCTTGCATTACGTTATTAGGCAAAGTATAACCTAGTTGTATGTTTCTCAGCCGCAAGAAAGAACCATCTTCAATGAAATAATCAGAAATCTGTGAATTATTATTCAAACCCGTAGTCAGCCTGGGGTGCTCGTTGGTAGAGCCTTCGCCTGTCCAGCGGGCAATTCGATAATCAAGCAAATTAGCATAAGGCAACTGTCGCTCGAAATTTCTCAATATATCATTGCCGATAGAGGCATAGAAGAAAGCAGAAAAATCGAAACCTTTGTAATCTACTCCTAAATTGAAACCCATGGTTACATCCGGAATTGGAGAACCAATCATTACCTTATCCTCGTCATTGCCAAACTCTACCGTGCCATCTCCATCAGTATCTCTGAAAATTAAGGCTCCAGGCTCAGCATATTGCTGCTCTACTCCTCTTTCTGCCACTTGCTCTTCTGTTTGATACACACCTTGTGTTTCATATCCAAAGAAGTAACCAATGGGGAATCCAACTTCCATTCGGGTAGCTAGCGCACCACCTACACCAAACGGTCCGCCTTCAAGAAAATCGACACCTTCCGGCAGAGCCAGTACTTCGTTATTGATTGTAGTGAAATTGTATGTTAAATTCACATTAAAATCGCTTGATAATTGCTGATTGTAGGCAATAGACAAGTCAATACCGCTGTTGCGCACATCACCGGCGTTAATTACCGGGGGAGCACTTCCAGCACCGTAAGCTCCCAATACTCCTGAAACGTCTGGTGTAAATAGTAAATCACGTGTAGTTTTAATGTAGTAATCAGCATCCAAATTGATGGCCCCTTGCAAAAAGCTAAGATTTAAACCTAAATTGGATTGACTGGTAGTTTCCCACTTCAAATCAGGATTACCCAGTTGACTGAAAGCTATACCATTGGCTAATTGGTCGTTGAAAACGTAAACCCCTTCTCCTTCCAATAATCCGCGATAGGCAAATAAAGGAATACGATCATTTCCGGTAATACCGTAGCTTGCCCTTACTTTAGCAAAATCCATAAAGCCAGGGTTGAAAAAATCTTCTTCTGAAATTACCCAGCCAGCTGATAAGGTAGGGAAGTAACCAATCCTGTTATTGGGGCCAAAATTGCTTGAACCATCTCTCCTGATAATGAATGAAGCTAAATATTTTTCCTGGTAAGAATATTCCGTACGCAGAAAGATAGACATCAACCTTGACCTGTTTTGCCAGGAGCTCGTATTATTTAATAAGTTGTTACCATCAGCTGCACTGATGTCAGCAAAATCCCAGGAATTATAAGGTACATCAAAAGCTGTACCGCTCACAGCAGAACTTGAGGTGCCAAATAAAGAAGTACCCAAGGTAGCTTTTATATTATGAACATCGTTTAATGTTCGCTGATAGTTTACAAATGCCTCGAAGTTATAATCAAGAAATGTTTGACGGGTTTCTGTGACATTGCTTAATCGTGGTATTTCTACATCTTCAGCTATTTCCACTTCTACTGGAGTCAAATTGGCATCCAAGGCTGTGTTCTGGGCTTTACCTGGACCATAAAAAACCAATGGAGAAAAGAATTTACCATCGTAAATGGCATAATTATAACCGGCACGACCTGTGACAGTAAAGTTATCATTGATATCATAAGTAATTTCCTGCTTACCTACAATTTTATTGGTAACGTTGTCATTGTAGGTGTTATCCATTTGGGCCAGCGGATTGATCACATCATTTACTAAACCCAGATAAGAATAGCTGCCATCTTGCTGGAAAATACCTTCCGTAGGATAAGCGTTGATCGAGTTGTAAAGCACTGAACCAATGGAAAACTCCGGCAATGTATTTCTTTGTTCATTGGTGTAAAGCAATACATTTTCCAATTTCACCCGGGGAGCCAGTTCAGTAACAAAATTCAGACGAGCGTTTAATCTTCTAAAGGAAGCTTGAGGACCGCCAACAATTCCTTCCTGGTCCAGATACGAACCACCGAAGGAATAACTGGTTTTATCAGAACCACCGGATACCGTCAAGTTGTAATTCTGAATTGGTGCTGTTTGAAAAACCTGATCCTGCCAGTCGGTTCCTTCCCCCAATTCTACATTGTTGAATGGTGGCGTTTGGTTACCGGCGGCAAATGCTTCATTCTTCAATATGGCATATTCTCTGGCGTTGAGTAAATCTAACTGATTGGAAGTTTCCTGAATACCATAGTAACCGCTGAAATTAAGCTTTGGCTTTGTATTCAATTTACCTTTTTTGGTAGTAATCATGATCACACCATTGGCCGCTTGTACACCGTATATACCAGCAGTGGCATCTTTGAGCACGTTGATAGATTCAATGTCATTGGGGTTTAATGCGTTGAGCCCGGCCGGATCATAACGTACCCCGTCCACTAAAATTAATGGGTTGTTATTTCCATTGGTAGTAATACCACGAATACGGATATTAAATGCTCCACCGGGAGAACCGGATGCTGCATTGATATTTACACCAGCTACCTGACCCTGCAAAGCCTGATCTACCCGCTGCGGGTTCAAAGCTTCTATTTGTTCAGAGTTGACCGCAGAAACTGCACCGGTAGCTTCTTTTTTAGTGGTAGTACCATAACCTACCACTACCACTTCCTGTAGTGACATAAGATCAGTCTTAAGCGTAACATCTATTTGGCTTCTGTTACCTACTGTTACTTCTTTGGGTTGAAAACCAATGTAACTGAATTGTAAAACAGCATCTTCACCAGGCACTTCAATAGTATAGGAGCCGTCTATATCAGTTACAACTCCACTACTGGTACCTTTCAAAAGTACGTTAACACCCGGCAAAGCTTCTCCCTCGCCGGTGACGGTTCCCTCTACTGTATTTTGGGCATACAGCCAAGATACTGAAAGAGAACAAATCAATGATAGAATAATTTTCTTCATGAATATGGGATTTATAATTTATTGATTAAATAATTACAGGAAATTGAAATATCGTTTCCTTAACCGTTGCAATTTTAACAGAATAATATCATGAAAGTTGTTTTTAGATTACTACATTAATACATCAATTGCTATATTTGATTACATCAAAAATACATCAGTGCATAAAATATAATAGTTTAAATACGTTTATAAGCTATATTGTAAATGATTTTACCTCAGCATAGAAATTATACAAAATGAAGAAATACAACTATTTGATTAGCTGCTTTTTTTTTATCACTCTTTCGATATCAATCTTACATGCTCAATCATCGTTGCAAAGCTTACCGCTTATTTCCTCTTATACTTCTGAAGAGTATGAGGGCGGCATGCAAAACTGGACCTTTGGCATTAGTAATGAAGGAATAGTGTATGTTGGCAACAACGCCGGTCTACTTGAATATGATGGGCAAGAGTGGCGTATCTCGCCGGTAGCCAATGGTACAAAAATTCGAAGCTTAGCCATGGACAACAACGGCAAAATTTATGTGGGAGCGCAGGGAGAAATTGGGTATTACCAACGAAATAAGGATGGCTTTCTTCAATATATCAGTCTGGTAAAATTACTTCCTTCTCAATTTCCCATAGATGAAACCTGGTCGGTATTTAAAATAGATTCGGCAGTATATTACTGTACTTTCCGGCATGTATTCAAGTATGAAAGTGAACAAATAACAATTATAGACCCCGCGCAACCGATAGGTTTTTCTTTCAATATCAACAATGTAATTTATGTACACATTCCTGAAAAGGGCCTTTGCCAATTGCAAAACAATGAGTTTAAGTTGATTTCCGGAGGTGAATTTTTTGCTAATTATAGTGTAAGAAGTATCTTGGCTGTAAATAAAGACCAACTTTTAATAGCAACCCATAGTAATGGAATTTTTTTATATAATCAAGGGGTGGTTAAGCCATGGAATTTATCTCTTAACCAGGAATTGCAAAAAAGCCTGATTAATTATACTTTGCAAATGCGTAATGGAAATATAGCCATTGGCAGCCAAAATGGTGGTATATACATTACAACCGGCAATGGCAATTTACTGCAAAAAATTAATGAGAAAAGCGGACTGGCTGATCAAACCGTGAATCATCTTTATGAAGATGAAATTGGTAATTTATGGGCTTCCTTGCACGAGGGTATCTCTTATATCGAGATAGGTTCTCCTTTTGGTTCTTTAGGTTCAAACCTGGGTATCGCCGGCTCAGGTTATGCAGCAATTTCTAAAGGAAACCAAATTTATGTGGGCACCAATAATTATGTATACCAGTGGAGTAGCCGAAACTACTGGCGGGACTTCACGCCTATACCCGGCACCGAAGGTCAATCATATGCCTTGCAGGTTTTTAACAATCAAGTATTGCTAAGCCATCACAATGGCGCTTTCAATATATCTGATGACGATCTGGAAAAGATTGCCGCGGTTGATGGCACCTGGATGTGTCTGCAACCTCAACAAAATCCCAATAAACTAATTGCAGGCCATTATACAGGTCTTTTTTTACTTGAATGGCAAAATAACAAATGGAACATGGTGAAAAAATATGATGAATTTAATGAATCATGCAGGGTACTTGTACAGGATGATAATAATAATTTGTGGATGTCGCATGGTTATAAAGGGGTATATCGCATTCATTTTAATGATGACCTGGAAGAAATTGAGCATGTAGATTATTTCAACAAGGAGGACGGGTTTCCTTCTAATTTTTTGATTAATGTGTTTGACATTAATGGCGAATTAGTGTTTGCCGCCGAGACAGGTATTTACTATTTTGATTCGACGAAAGAAAAATTCTTACTTCACCCCACACTCAACAATTATTTTTCAACAGATACCCACATAAGGGAAATGGAAACAGATGCATTAGGCAATATCTACTTTATAGCCAATGAAGAAGCAGGCGTTTTAAAAAGAAACCCGATGGGTAGTTACGAGAAAGATAATGCTGCATTTTTTCAAATCATGCCCTACCTTAACGATGCCCTGGAAAAAATTCAGGTTGTTAATAATAAAAATGTATTATTTTCAGCAAAAGAAGGCTTTATCACTTATGATCCCACTCGGCCTTATAACTTAAGTGTACCAAAAAAACCCTTGATTAGGTTTCTACAAACTATCGGAGACAGCACTCAATTAGTAAGTGGTTCTGTTGCTCATTTACCGGCAGATACCACTTTCACTTTCGATCATGACAATAATTCAATCAGACTTAGTTATGCCTCCCCCGTGTTTGGAGCAAATAATAAGGCCAACTATCGCTATCAACTGGAGAACTTTGACAAAAACTGGTCGGAATGGATACCTGTAGCCAATAAAGAATATACCAACCTGCGGGAAGGTAATTATACATTTAAGGTACAAACCCGTAATGTGTATGGTAAAATAAGTGACACAGCTGAATTGCGGATTAAAATATTACCCCCCTGGTATCGGTCACGACTTGCTTACGTAGTCTATTTTCTATTCATTGGAGGCGGCTTGTTTTTCCTGATAAGTTATATGGAACGAAGGCATAGCAGGGAAAAACGGCAACTGGAGCTTGATCAGCAAAAAGCACTGGCAAAAAAAGACATTAAACTGGATCAACTCAGCCGTGAGACCCAGGAAGAAATTGCACGCCTTCGCAACGAAAAATTAAGTGCAGAATTAGAACACAAAAACAAAGAATTGGGCAATGCGGCCGTACACCTGATCAGTAAAAATGAATTTATCAACCACTTAAAAATTAGCCTGAATGCTCTTTCCAAAAAGAGCAATAACCAAAGCCTGAAAAAAGATTTTGGCAAGCTGGTAAATGATATTGAAAAAAATATAGCTGCCGATGATGCCTGGGAACAGTTCCAAATTCACTTTGACAAGGTACACGGAAATTTTAGTGAAAGACTAAAGAATTATTATCCTGACATTACCCCTCAGGAAATGAAACTGGCAGCTTACCTACGTATGAATTTGAGTAGTAAGGAAATTGCACAGCTATTAAATATATCAGTAAGAGGAGTAGAAATTGCCCGATACCGGCTGCGAAAAAAATTGCAACTAGAGCGGAGTGATAACTTGAGTGAGTTTATCCTGAAATTTTAAAAAGATATAACCGGTATTGAACACCTTATCACCTATAAAAATAATTTGCCAATAAGGCAAAAAACCCTGCAAGCACGAATGCACTTTGCCGGGTTCTTTCAATTATTAACTTTATATTGTATTTACAACTTATATTTCAACAAAAGAATTGGCTACTTCACCCATTTGTTCGTTGTAGTTGACCTTTCTATCTCGCAATGTCCATGATAATATTTGATAATAATCTTTTTCTCCTTTCACTATCGTATAGTGGTAGTAAATATTAACATTATCTACTGCTCCCTCTATTTCCACAAATTTTGCCGGCATGCCATTGATAGTAATGTTTTCCGGATCCGATTTTGAAAAAACGTCTATTCCTTCTGAAAATGTATCAATTAGTAATGAATAATATCCGTCAAGATCTGTACTGTATACTTCCTGAAGTTCATTATCAATAATTGCATTATTAAAGGTTTCTATATTTTCGTCAATTACAATGGTATAAAACTCCTTTATTAAATTTTGGTATTGTAAAGAAGCTTCATCATTTAAGCCATTGGCCTCAGATAAATAACCGGGTAACGAAAGTGAAAACTTATCGTCAATTTGCACTTTTTGATAGGAGGTGTCCTCGCAAGCTACAATAGCGAAAGTGATTAAAATTATTAAAAAAAACTTTTTCATCTAATTTACCTTTAAATTTATTGCCCAAGTTAATAAATAAGCCGAATTTCTCTTCTGTAAAGAAGAGCCAAATCTTACATTCATTTCCAGTACTGAAATTTAATAACCAAAAATGATGAAATGAACATTGCAAAAAAGGGATTTTAGATTAGATTTAGCCATTCCCTTACATCTGGTTTTATTAAAGTACTGGTATGGCTATCTTTATTATAAAAAAATATAGCCTATGTACTTGAAGTTGTTTTGCCTGGTGTTTTCTAGTCTTTTTTTCCAACACTATGCTTTATCGCAAGGCTTGCCTCAACAAATTAAAACCTCATTTTCCCGCTACCCGGTTAAAGCCGGTGATTGTACAAAAATCACTCACACATCCGGTAGTATTATTTATATAGAGGAAGGTGCTATCTCTTCAGGGCTTGATTCGGTTATTATTCACTATCGCGAATTGCACACGCCATTGGATATGATTGTACACGATATTCAAATGCACACCATGCTTGGTGATAAAATATACCTGGAGTCTACCGGTATGTTTGAAATATATGCTTTGGCTGGAGGTGATACGATAACGATTGCTCCGGGTAAAACCATCGAAGTGCGCATGGCAATTACATCGCGAAAAGTAGACCCTCGTGTAGAAGGTTATATTTATGATCGGGAGCAAGAACACTGGCAAAACTTTACCAACCAAATCAATATCCTGAAAATTGATGATGACGATAATCTTTGGGGAAGCCCACCAGTGAGCAATGCATCAGCAGTTGATAATAACCTACCTGCCGAATTAGAGGAGGGCTGGGGAACTGGTGAGCCCAACGCGAAATTAAAAAAGGTGCTGCAAACCATGTCTATCAACCAGTTTGGCTTATACAACTTTGATAAGATGCTGGGTGGCTTCAATTATACTTATGTAAAAGCTGACTTCATTGATAATAAAAGCAAACCTGTTCAATCTACAATTTACCTGGTTTATAAAAACATAAATTCGGTTTTTTATTTTCCACCCAGCAGCTGGCAGAGCGATTTCTTCATTATCCAAAATCAGCCTTACAAGCTTTTTACAATAAATAAAGACGGAACTGTTTTACAATTAAGCAAATACCCAACGCTTTCAACAATAGCCAACAAGCAATATATTTTTGCCCTTGAAAATATTGGAAAGCCAGCAAACAGAAGAGACCTTTCATCAAAAATTGGTATACAATGAAACATATAACAGTCTATTTTATCACCTTTATTTCAGCAATTGCTACACTACATGCCCAAAATGAAATTATTATTTCCAGGGTTTTTAGCAGTGAAAAGCAAAATGCCATGGCCAGTAAAATTCCAGGTATTTTGCTGGAAGCGTATAGTAAAGGTGAAATTATGGCTTATTACCCGAAGAATATGAACATCCCGGTCAATTTTGTGCAAATGCTGCACCATTTTGGCGCAAGCCAGGAAGCGGAAGAAATGTTAAATGCCCATCCGTGGTGGTACTGCGAATCTTCAGCTTCTGCATCAGTGAGTAGTGAAATGAAGCAATGCTTCAGCCAATATTTTGAAATCGGGGAATTGAAGCAAATTAACCGGATCACTCGTATGCCGGAGTTGAAATTTCATTTCATACGATTAATATTTGCCAATGATTGCAGTGCTGATGGCTTTGAAAGAGAAGGACCAGTTTTTAAAATAAAAGACATTGCTAAACTGGATAAGCAAACATACCGGCTGGTCAATCCTCGAAACCCGGTTTATAAATACAAGATTATCGATTACCTGCGATTAAGAACTTATTCTGCCAGATAGTAAAAAAGACAGTCACTATGCAACTGCCTTTTAAAAATCTATGGTTAATTATACTTATTATTCTTCTACTGCAACAGGTTTGCGAAAAACCATTTTACCTTCAAACATGTCCAGTACTACCTCTGAGTTTGTAGTCACGTTACCCGCCAGCATTTCCTTGCTCAATTCGTTGAGCACCTCTTTTTGAATCACCCGTTTGATTGGTCTGGCGCCAAACTGTGGATCAAATCCAATGGCGGCAATGTAATCCAAGGCATCGTCCGTGGCAGTTAATCGGATAGTTTGCTTTTGCAAAAGCTTTTGCAGGTATTGCAACTGCATCTGTACAATATTCCTGATATTGGACTGACTCAAAGGCTGAAACATGATCAAATCATCAATCCTGTTAACAAATTCAGGACGCAAACTGCGCTTTAATAAATCGAAAACTTTTGTACGGGTAGCTTCAACAATTTGCTCCCGGTTGCCATCATCAATTTTTTCAAAGCTTTCCCTGATAATATCAGAACCCATGTTGCTGGTCATGATAATGATGGTATTTTTAAAATTGGCCACCCGGCCCTTATTGTCTGTAAGGCGTCCATCTTCCAGTACTTGCAGTAAAATATTGAAAACATCGGGATGTGCTTTTTCAATTTCGTCCAGCAAAATAACTGAATAAGGTTTTCTCCTCACTGCTTCTGTCAATTGACCACCTTCATCATACCCCACGTAGCCCGGAGGCGCTCCCACCAATCGCGACACTGAATGACGCTCCTGATATTCGCTCATGTCGATACGAGTCATCAGGTTTTCATCATTGAAAAGAAACTCTGCCAATGCTTTAGCCAATTCCGTTTTACCTACGCCGGTAGTACCCAGAAACAAGAAGGAACCTATTGGTCGTTTTTCTTCCGATAAACCGGTTCTGCTACGGCGTACGGCATCTGCCACTGCTTCAATGGCTTCCTCCTGCCCTACTACCCGCTGATGCAATTTATCTTCCAGGTGTAGCAGCTTTTCTTTTTCACTCTGAAGCATCCGTTGCACCGGTATGCCCGTCCACTTACTTACTACTTCTGCAATATCTTCCGAATCAATTTCCTCTTTTACCAGCTGAGTACCTGATTGCTTCATTTCATCAATGGCCTTATGCTTTTGCTCCAATTGCTGATCCAACTCTACCAGCCTCCCATAGCGGATTTCAGCAACTTTGCCATAGTCTCCATTTCTTTCCGCTTGCTCAGCGGAAAATTTGAGCTCGTCAATTTGTTCTTTGATCTGCTGCACCTCGTTTACAATATCTTTTTCAGCATTCCACCGAGCTCTTATGCCATTCCGCTTTTCAGTCAAATTGGCCAGTTCCTGGTTGATAGTAGCCATCCTGGACTCGTTGTTTTCAATTTTAATGGCTTCCCGTTCTATTTCCAGTTGCCGAATTTTTCTTTCTACCTCATCCAACTCTATTGGCATTGAGTTGATCTCTATCCTAACTTTCGATGCTGCTTCATCAATCAGGTCAATCGCCTTATCGGGCAAAAATCGATCAGTAATGTACCGGTTGCTTAACTGCACTGAAGCAATAATCGCGTCGTCTTTAATCCGCACCTTGTGGTGTGCCTCGTAGCGATCTTTGATGCCTCGCAAAATGGAGATAGAGTCATCCTCGGCCGGTTCGTTGATCATCACCATCTGGAAACGACGCTCCAAAGCTTTGTCTTTTTCGAAATATTTTTGGTATTCACTTAAAGTAGTAGCCCCAATGGCACGTAACTCACCACGGGCAAGTGCAGGCTTTAAAATATTGGCGGCATCCATGGCTCCCTCACTTTTACCCGCTCCCACCAGGGTATGTATTTCATCAATAAAAAGGACAATTTCGCCATCTGAAGCAACCACTTCTTTTACCACAGATTTCAACCGCTCTTCAAATTCTCCCTTGTATTTGGCACCGGCAATTAAAGCCCCCATGTCTAAGGAATAAATCTTTTTAGTTTTGATGTTCTCCGGTACATCTCCCTGTACTATTCTTATCGCGATACCTTCGGCAATGGCGGTTTTCCCAACACCAGGTTCACCAATTAAAATAGGATTATTTTTGGTTCGGCGAGACAAAATCTGCATCAAACGTCGAATTTCTTCATCGCGACCAATTACCGGGTCCAGCTTATTACTTTCAGCCCTTTCATTTAGGTTGATCGCGTACTTGTTAAGAGAATTGTAGGTTTCTTCAGCGCTATGACTAGTCACCTTGGCTCCTTTTCGCAATTCTTGAATCGATGATTTCAAATCTTTTTCTGTTACACCATTATCTTTTAGTAACTGCGCGGTCTGGTCATTGGTGGCTAATATACCCAATAACATATGTTCCAGCGAAACGTATTCATCTTTGTATTCTTTCTTGAATTTATCTGCTTTAATAAGTGCATCATTGGCCGCGCGTGATAGATAAATATTGCCACCGCTTACTTTTGCATAAGAAGTCACAATTCGGTCCAGTGCTTGTTTCAATACATCAATATTTACTCCCAGCTTGGCAAAAAGAAATGGAAGTACATTCTCATCCACTGCAAACATACCCTTAAGCAAATGAGCGCATTCCAATGACTGCTGATCATTGCTTTGAGCTATGGTTTGTGCCTGCTGTACAGCCTCCTGCGATTTTATGGTAAAATTATTCAAGTTCATTTTTGAAGTTCCTTTAAGTTTTTGATTAGTTTTTGACCATCATCATTTGAACAAATATTGAACTATCTTAAGAAAAAGATTGAAAATTGGTAGATTTGTCAGTATTTTAAATAATTTTAAATGAAAAGCAGACAAAAAGTCATATTTGTGGAATCGACAACAAAACAATGGTTTAGTTACTGGTTCTTCGGCGGGATTTACCTTACCTAATGGAGCCGTGAAACTATAATAGCTGATCTATTTTGCCGGGTTTCATGCTTAATTTGGAAAAATCAGCTTTTTCAGATTAACTTTAAGCCAAAAGTCAATCGAATGATTCTCGGAATTGATATTGGCGGCACCACTACAGATATCGTTTGTTTCAAAGGCAAACAAGCAGAAGGTTTTCTTTCTGTAAAAGCAGACGATCCCGTTACTTCAGCATCAGGAGCTTTGGGTAAATTTATTAACCATAAGCAAATAACCCTGCAAGATATTGAAGCTATCGCGATTACTGGTGTAGGTGCCTCAGCATTGGGTGATAACTTATTTGGTATTCCCGTACTACTAACTGATGAATTTGAAGCCATCGGACTTGGAGGTTTATACCTTTCTCAATTAGACAAAGCCATAGTGGTAAGTATGGGTACTGGCACTGCATTAGTAGAAGCTGATGGACGACAGCAAAAACACCTGGGCGGAACCGGAGTAGGCGGTGGTACTTTAATTGGGTTGGCCAAATACATGATTGGAGTAACTGACTTTGAGACATTACTAGAAATGGCAGAAAAAGGTTCGTTACAAAATATAGACCTCTCCATTGCCGATATTGCCCAGGGTGAAATTGGCAATCTACCGGCGGATGCTACCGCCTCCAACTTTGGCAAACATAACGACAAAGCAAATGCCAATGATCTGGCATTGGGAATTATCAATCTGGTTTCACAAACCATTGGCATGATGTCAATATTTGCCAGCCGGCAAAATGGCTACAAAAAAGTAGTATTGACGGGTAAAGTGGTGAAAGTGCCTCAAACCCGAAAAATATTTAATAATCTGAAAATGATGTTTGATGTAGATTTCATCATACCTGAACATGCTGAATTTTCGACTGCGGTGGGCGCGGCTTACGCGCAGGTGTTGAGGAAAAGATAAAAAAACCTCCGGTGGTGGTTTTAAACCCCCGGAGGTAATTGATTATTACTTCAAGGTCTCTTGAATTTGATTCATGATAGCTTCGGTACGTACATCAACAGGAAATGTTAGGCTCACATTTTCCCATTCCATAGTAACGTGTGCTTCTGTATTATCAGTTGCAGATATCATGTAACGCAAACGCTCTACCTCATTTTTGGTCTCTTCCGGAGCTACCTTGATACTAGCGGCATTATCAGCTAGTATTGCAGCTTCATCAATTTTACCGTCTTTCATATAGGCAAATACACTTTTGTCTTCGCCATTAAAATGAACCGCCCACTCTCCTTCTTCCATGGGAGTGATGAATACATTATAAGTTCCAGCTCTTAGCATTTCACCTCCAATAGAAACACCGTTACTAAAAGTAATTGCAGTAGGTGCATTGGCACCGGCTCTCCAGGTGGTACCGTAAGGTAGTAATTCACCAAATATATCTCTTCCTTTTACTCCCGGAGATGAGTAATCAATAGTTATTTCTGTAAAGCCAACTACTTGAGATACCGAAGCAGTAGGGCTGGCTCTGGGAACTTCTATTTGCGCATAAGCAGTTGAAAACGAAAATAATAATGCAAAAAATAAGGTTGTAATAATGCTTTTGTTTTTCATGTCGATGAAATTTTATTTTGATTAAAAATTATTATCTGCTAAAATAAGCAAATACTAAGTTAAATTGAAGATATGCTACTAACTCTTTTGAATACCTGCTTTGAACAGGCTTAGGGCTTTACAGTTGAAAGTTTATGAAAGTAACCGCGTTAATTCTTTTCGTTTTAGTATTTATTGGAGGTTGTAACCCATTTTTAAAGCAAGTAAAAGATATTCCGATCAATCGGATAGAGATGCCCGATGGATTTGAGATTTCAATTTTTGCTGAAAATGTACTTGATGCCAGATCGATGACAAAGGGTGAGCAAGGAACCATATTTATCGGGTCGAGAGATGAAGGTAATCTCTACGCACTGTATGATAATAACAATGATCAACGTGCTGATACCACTATAATAATTGCTTCTAATTTAAATACTCCTAATGGGGTTGCATTTTATCAAGGAGATCTTTATGTGGCAGAACCTACTCAAATTTTGAAGTACAAAGACATTGAAAATCATTTAACCGATAATCCTACTTATGAAGTTATCTATGATGAATTTCCCGATCAAGACGGTCATGAATGGAAATACATAAGCATAGGTCCCGATGGTAAATTGTATGTTCCGGTGGGCGCCCCGTGCAATATTTGCAATCGAGAAGATGAAATATATGCTACCATAACCCGAATGGACACTGATGGCGAGAATTTTGAAATATTTGCCCATGGTATCCGCAACTCGGTTGGTTTTGATTGGCATCCTGTAACAGGTGAGCTTTGGTTTACTGATAATGGCCGGGATTGGCTTGGAAATAACCGTCCTCCAGACGAATTAAACAAAGCAACGGAAAAAGAGCTACATTTTGGCTACCCCTATTGCCATGGGGAAACAATTCAGGATCCGGAATATGGTGAGGATAAAGATTGTGGCGATTTCGTTCAACCTCAAATGAACCTTTCACCTCATGCAGCAGCTTTGGGCATGCTATTTTACACAGGAAACATGTTTCCCCAACAGTATCAAAACAAAGTATTAATTGCAGAACATGGCTCCTGGAATCGTACCACACCTATTGGCTATAGAATAACTCAAGTTGGTATTGAAAATAATCAAGCCACTAATTACGAGGTTTTTGCTGATGGCTGGCTAGATGAAATTCGTGCCTGGGGAAGACCGGTAGATTTGTTGCAACTGGACGATGGATCCTTGCTGGTTTCAGACGACTTTGCAAATATTATCTATAGAGTTAGCTATAACGACTAGTAAAGCTCTTTTAGCTCATGAAGCTAAAATGGCTATCTCGTTTGATCTACTTTTATTATTAGCGCACGAGATAGCCATTTCTACTAAATATTGTTTTATCATTTATTGACAGGAGGCCACTCTAGTTTGCCATGATGTGGCTTATACCAAGGGATATAATCAGTGCCTACTGATTTGGTCTCTCGTACTAAGCGGTCATAAGCAGGAGTTTTCCTAAATTCACTCGGACCCGATGGATAAGGATGAGAGAAAGAATTTAAAAATTGATTGTGCAAATCATCTCGCATTTGCTCTAACAAATTTGCATATTCACCGGAATTTGCCAGATTATTTACCTCATATGGATCTTCTTGCAAATTGTACAGTTGTTCAGATTCAAAATAATGAGGATAGCTTTCGATAGCTATAGATGAATGTGCCTGTTTTTTAGATCCTAATTGATTAGGGGCAAAATTTAATTCACCGCTTTTCATCGAATCTATTATATGTTGAGGGTAATAAAATGAAATGTATTTCATTTTTCCATCAGTTATACTGCGAGCATAGCCAGCTTCTGCATACGCATATTTTCGATGAGTAGCTTCCGGGTTTTGCAAAATAGATGACATGTCCAATCCATCCATTTTATGATTTTCGGGCTTTGCAGCATCTACAATATTTAGCATGGTTGGAAACACGTCTACTGTTTGTGCAACAGACTCACTTACACCCTCTGTCACCCCTGGCCCGGCAATTATCATGGGTATATGTATTCCCTTTTCATAGCATGTAGCTTTACCCGGTTCCACGTTGTGATCAGACATGAACATGACGATGGTATTGTCTAATTCGCCTATTTCTTTTAAAGTACTCATCACTGTTTTTACATGATGATCTAAATAGGCCATACCCGCTATCTTGTGTTTCTTTGGATTTGATACTGAGTCGATTGCATTAATTAGCGAATCAACGTTAGGATTGTAATTTGCTACTTCAGGCATAATGCCTTCAGGAGTTAGAGCTACATCTTTGTGTAATGCTTCATGATGACCAGGTCCATGAATACCGGTGGTAGCCACGTAAAGGAAAAATGGATTCTTACCATCTTCCTGCTTACGCAAAAAATCAACAGCCCCTTTGGTAATCCATGGTATATTATGAAACTTTAATTGAGGATGCGGAAACCCATCAAAATTTCCAAACAGCACACTGTTGGTTTCCTGAAAACCGCCATCTTCCTGCACGATCTGCTGTACCAGGCGTTGATACTTTACCAGTTTTTGCAATGTCTCCGTTTCATGCAAACTATCGGTTTCACTGAATGATGGTCTTTGGGCACCATCAGGCAGACTGCTAATATGCCACTTTCCGGCCATTCCTGTATTATAGCCAGCTTCATTTAAGCTTTTAGCGATCGTTGCTGTTTCGGGAGTTAAATGTAAATTCCAGGCTACAGAATAAGGAACATCACTTGGGAAATTTTCCTGAAAATCTTCCGATTGACTCCTGCCGGGATATTGACCCGTCATAAAGGAAAATCTACTGGGCGTACACATAGAGGCTGGTGTATAAGCATTTTCAAACCTGATACCGCCAGCCGCTAACTGATCAATATGAGGTGTTGGCATATCGCCTCCATAGCAACTTAAATACTCAGGTGACATTTCATCAGTAAAGAACACGACTAAGTTGGGTCTGGTATCCGCTGTTTCATCCGCTGTTTCTTGCTGCTTTGGCTGACAACTAATAATAGAAATAATTGCCAGAAATAAAATTAAATAATTGGTCTTCATAACTTTGGGGTTAAAAATCTCATATTTTATTCTACTTTAATCAAATAATAATTCTTTTTACCTTTTTGCACCAATAGGTACTTTTGCTTGAGTAACAAAAAATCTAAAGAAGCCTCTGCTGAAGTTACTTTTTCCCGATTGATGCTCACTGCATTTTGCTTTATCATTCTTCTGGCTTCACCTTTGGATGGAAATATGATCCCATTAGTAACTTCCGAGAGAAGATCAGTTACATTAGCAGTATTATTGTATTTTTCAAGATTTACTTCTGCCATGGGTACACCTTCAAAAATTGACAACAAAGTTTTTTCGTTAAGAGATGCCAGGTCTTCTGTTGTTGATTTGCCAAATAAGATTTGTGATGCTTTTACTGCTTGATCATAGTCTTCTCTACTGTGAACACGCACGGTTATCTCCTCTGCTAATGCTTGTTGGAGCACTCTTTTTTCGGGCGCTTGATCGTGCTCTTCAATTAGTGCTTCAATTTCGTCTTTACCTTTTAAGGTGAAAATCTTAATATAGTTTTTCACATCCTCATCGGAAGCATTGATCCAATACTGATAAAATTTGTAAGGAGTGGTTCTTTCCGGATCTAGCCACACGTTACCTTCTTCAGTCTTACCAAATTTAGTACCATCGGCTTTTCGTATCAAAGGAGTGGTTACTGCATAAGCTTCTCCCCCATCCATGCGGCGAATGAGCTCTGTTCCGGTCACAATGTTGCCCCATTGATCGGACCCTCCCATCTGCAGCAAGCAATTATTGTTTTTGTAGAGATGATAAAAATCGTAGCCCTGTATTAATTGATAACTAAATTCGGTAAAAGAAAGACCGGTTTCAAGTCTGTTTTGCACCGAATCTTTGGTCATCATATAATTTATTGTAATGTGTTTACCTACATCCCGAATAAATTCAAGAAAGTTATAATCTTTAAACCAGTCATAATTATTGATCATTTCCGCTGCATTTTCTCCTTCAAAATCAAGAAATTTCTGCAACTGACTTTTAACTCCTTCAATGTTGTGGTCAATTTCTTCTTTACTCAGCAAGTTTCTTTCTTTAGACTTTCCAGAGGGGTCTCCCACCATTCCGGTGGCGCCTCCTACCAGAGCCACCGGCTTATGCCCGGCCTTTTGAAAGTGCACCAGTATCATTATTTGCACCAGACTGCCGATATGCAACGAATCGGCCGTGGGATCAAACCCTATATATCCGGAAGTCATTCCCTTTTGCAGCGCTTCTTCTACACCAGGCATCATATCATGTATCATGCCTCTCCATCGTAATTCTTCTATAAAGTTTTTCATATTCAAATAATTTGCGCGGCAAATATAAGGTGGTATACCGGAAAAGGAAAAGTAATTACAAGCCGAAAATAAAAAAAGCATCTCCGTATGAAGATGCTTTTTTTGCTATAAAAAATTTTTTATTTATTCAGCTACTACTTTAAGCATTATTTCTTTTTTCACCTCTTTGTGTAAATCAAGAACAGCCGTGTGTTCGCCTATGTTTTTAATATCTTCTTTAAAGCTTATTTTCTTTCTATCTACTTCAAAACCTTTTTCTTTTAAGGCATCAGAAACCTGAAGTGTAGTAATAGCGCCGAAAATTTTTCCGCTTTCACCGGCTTTTGCTGGAATTGCAATTTCCATATCGCCAATTTTATCAGCCATAGCTTGTGCGTCATTTTTCATTTTTTCTGCTTTGTGCGAAGCTTGTCTGATGTTTTCCTCAATCATCTTCAAATTAGACTTGCTAGCTACAATTGCAAAGCCTCTTGGTATCAAGTAATTACGAGCATAACCAGGCTTTACAGTAACCAAATCATTTTTATAGCCCAATCCTTCGAAATCCTGTTTTAATATAATGTCCATTATTAAAATCGATTAAATTATTTTAAAGAATCGGTTACATAAGGTAGTAAAGCTAAATGCCGAGCCCTTTTTACTGCCTGAGAAACCTTTTTCTGATACTTGGCACTCGTACCGGTAATACGACGAGGCAATATTTTACCTTGCTCGTTTACAAATTTTAGTAAGAAATTAGCATCTTTATAATCAATGTATTTGATACCATGCTTTCTAAATCGGCAATACTTCTTTTTAGTATCACCTCTGTGAATAGGTTCGTTCATTAATGTCATGATGCAGCCTCCTCTTTTTCTTTGTTAGATTTGTTAAACTCTCCTCTTTTTCTTTTTTCGTTGTATTCTACTGCATACTTATCAAGTGAGGTGGTTAAGTAGCGCATAACCTTCTCGTCTCGTTTATATTCAAGTTCAAGTGCCGCTACAATTTTAGGATTAGCTTTAAATTCCATCAAATGATAAAATCCGGTAGATTTGTGATGAATTGGGTAAGCTAATTTTCGAAGTCCCCAGTTTTCTTCATGCACAATTTCTGCTTCATGCTCTTTTAACACGTTCCTAAATTTGTCGACAGCATCCTTCATCTGAACATCAGACAAAACGGGAGTTAAAATGAATACCGTCTCATAACTTTTTATTTCCATAAATAAATAAATTGAATGTTTTTTAAAACAAGGCTGCAAAGATAACATTATCACTTCTTTTATCAAAAGAAATATAAAATAAAATAGTCTGCAGCTATTGTATTAATGGAGAAATGGGAGGTTTATAATTATTTATTTAGATACTGGGAACTGTGCCGGTTTTTTCAAAAAGATAGTTTTGTAATTCATCTACACTCAATATGGTCATTCTTTTCTTATCGTTGCTACTTATTTCTACTAACCTATAAGAAGATCCAAACTTTTCAATGGTTGTTTCTACATTAGTGTTGTTAAAAACACTTCCGCCCTCTTTAAAGCCAAAATCTTTTAACCAATTCTCATCCAGACGCACTTTATATAGTTTTTCTTTGCGAATTTTAATTTCTTCGCCGTCTTCAGTCAACGCTCTGAAAAATTCCGGGCGATTAGGCAATGCGCCTTCAATGGTAATTATCTTTTCTCCATCGGTATAATAAAAACCTTCTCTGATTGCTTCTACTCTTTTCATTAATTTTAAAAATTAGAAATAAGGTCGCTAAAATAATGAATTATTATTTATTGTTTTTAATGTATTCTCTATTATTAAAGGCAATTTAGTACCAATGAACCAAATTATATTAAGTGATAATTAATCCGACATTTGATTGATCTTATGTTTTAATCCATCAGCCATTTCCATTAACGCTTGCTGCGAATGTTTTTCTCTTGTATCACTACTATCAATATTTACTTTTTCATTATGTTGTAAGGCAGGATACCAGTCACCAGGAGCGGGAAAGTCATTCTTGTACCTTGGTATTAAATGCAAATGTAAATGCATGACCGTTTGCCCGGCTACACCACCATCTTGTACTGTCCAATCAAAGCCATCGGCATTAAATATCTTTAGTAGTAACCTTATAGCATGCAAACTTAAATTCATAAGTTCATGCGAATAAGCCAAGGGCAAATCAAGTAAACTCTGAAAATGCATTTTGGGGATAACCAATGAATGTCCCGGAACAATAGGTGCACGGTTGCATATAACATAAAAATTGGGTGAGGATAAAAACGAAACATTCTCTATTTCAGTATTACAAAAAGGACATTGATCTTTCATGAAAAAAGGTATTATTATTAGCATATTACTAACTTATAATCCTAAATTATAGTTACCAACTTATTAATATTGATAAATATCTTTTATATCAATTTTCTCGAGGTATGGTTTTAAACACTTTGAGGTGGTGAAAGGAAAAATATTAAATACCTGATTGTCTGCATCAATCCATATTTCAGCAAAAAATTCATCGACAAAATAAAGCTTAATAGTATATTTTAGAAAATTACGATAGCACAAATATTGTCCTTTTCTGTTTAAATAGTCAATTTTTTTATTAGCTGAAAGCTTACTGTAGTGATAAAATGATAGCATAATTACTTAGTTGAACTTTTACAATATTAAAACAATAAAAAAATCCATGATGCTAATGATTACTCAAAGATAATATAAATTTATCAATAATGCATGAAATATTACACCAAAATAATAAATATATTTGATAAAAAATGCTAAATTATTAAAAAAATAATAGCAAAATATTGAAGATCAATTATTTACACAAAAAATAAAATTTAAAATATTACATTAGAAGCCCAAATTGAGTTAAATAGTGTCAATCATATTTATTTAAATTGTAAAATGCTGATAAAACTCCTGCCTTACCCTATTAAAGCAGGAGTTCAACATTTGTCATTATTGCCAGTATCTAAAAAGCCGCTGTAAAAATATCATATTGCTCATTAATATTCTGTTCTTCTAATTCACTACCAGAGTGAATGATGATTCTATGGCGAAAAGTCACGCTTTCTTCGGGGTTTAATTTATAATTCAACTCATTTTCGCCTTCAGAAAAAACTTTTTGCCCCAAAGGATTAGCCGCAAACAAACCATAACCTCTTGCATGCCAATAAGTTGGATAGCCAATATTGTCCGGATGGTCAAGTATTGTTATTGAAACAGGTTCATCATTTATTGTGCTATAAAGTTTTACCCATTTAGCTCTGGTTCCCCATACATCGCCCCCCGTGAGTCCTTCGCTGCTTAGGTAATCACCATTAACACCTTCATTATTCATTTCCGGTACATCAGTAGCTTTGCCAGAGGCATCTGAAAATACAGCCGGTTTATCGGATGGTAGCTCCAAGGCGCGGGTAACCCTTACCGCTATCATACCTTCCTTATTATCATCAAAAGAAACCGTGGTATCTTTAGCAGTAAGGCGTGTAATTCGATCAATGAAATAACTGTTGTTGGCAGTATCAACACTAAATTCGAAAGTTGTATTTTCATCAATTAATACTCTACCATCAGGGGCTAACCATTCACTGATTGTTACCAATTCACCCTTCTCGTTTCCACTTGATGTTTTGGCAATGTCTTTTAGTTTGATGGTACCGTAGTGATCTTTCTTATCTTCCGGAATAGCCGAAGAATTATTCCAAAAGTCCAGCCCGTTTACATCGCCATAATTTAACCAAATACCTACATGATGTGGATGGTCTACCCGTTCACCAGCTTTTGATTCCAAAGGAAAGCCTCGTGTAAGCGTAGTGCCACTAAGCGTTTTTATGGGATAGAGCACTGGTTTTTCATCCGTTGATATTAAGGAAGTGACTAATTGTCCGTTGATAATTACATCCACCTTATTTTCATTTTCCCGGGGTATTACCTGCACTAATTCCAGCTCTTGCTCACTCATATTTTCAGCATTTTCCTGGCTACCTTGCTTACAACCAGAGAGTAAGCAACCAGTAATTAATAGTATTATTAAATGTTTCATATTTCAAATTTCCATTATTGTTTTTATAAATTTTTAAAGTAGTTGTCATACGCGTGATTACCAGCGAATGACAACTTGCAATAGAATATCGAGGAATGGAGTATTAATATTTAAACACCTTACCACCAGCTAATACTTCCTGATTCTTATCATCAAAAGTAACATACTCACCTGTGCGCAAGGCAGCCGTGACCATTATATTGGCGATGGAATGATTGTAGCCAGCCATCACACCAGCATGTGGCTGCTTACGATCCCGTACGCTTTCCATCCAGTTGAGCATGTGCATTGAAGTCATGTTATCAGCTCCCGTGTCGGCACTTGTCACTGCTTTAGATTTGCTTTCAGAAAGTGAAAATGGTTCTAGTTTATTAGGCTCCATGTCCATAGCAGAAGCGTGTCTTTCATCAAGCCCTCCCTCATCGGTTACCATGTTGGTTGCAAGATTTAAGGTGCCACCATTGGAGTAGTAAATTTCTTTAACCCCACCGGCAGAATTGGTAAATCGGGAAGAATAAACAACCTGAAAACCTTTGCTCTTATCGTCAAGTGGACCATAGTCAAAAACAGCGGTCATGGTATCGTAGTTGGTTCTGCCATCCTTCCAGAGGTAAATTCCACCATTGGCAGCTACACTTCGTGGATGCGGAAGACCTGTAAACCAATGCACAGTATCAATCTGATGAGACATCCATTGGCCTGGAATACCGGAAGAATAAGGCCAAAATAAACGATACTCGAGGTACTTTCTCGGATCCCAATCTTCATAAGGTCTGTTCATCAAATAGCGTTTCCAATCAGTATCTTCCTTTTTAATTGTTGAGGTCAAATGTGGTAACCTCCAGCGGCCAGGTTGATTTACATTCCAATTCATCTCCACTTTCACAATGTCACCAAATTTTCCTGACTGAATGTAATCGGCAGCATTGTGATAGTTGCGACCACTTCTTCGCTGCGAACCAATTTGTACAATTTTACCTGACTTTTTTACAGCGGCAAGAGCCTCACGGTTGTCAGCCATGGTTTCGGCAAATGGTTTTTCGCAGTAAACATCCATCCCTGCCTCTACGGCTTGTTTTGCATGAAGTGCGTGTTGAAAATCTGCTGTACTGATTATAACTGCATCTATTTTTTCTTTTTCGTACAGCTCTTCATTGTTGCGAAAGGCTTTAATTTCTTCTCCGGTTTTTTCCTTCATATACGCCTGGCATTCATCTCTCCTGCGATTCCAAATGTCAGACATAGCTGTGATCCGGAAATTTTGTTTTTCTGCTAACCCCAAAAAGGCCGGGATCAATGCTCCCTTGGCACGATTGGAAAAGCCCACTATGCCCACGTTGATACGGTCGTTAGCACCCAAAATGTTACCATAGCTTTTCGCGCTAAAACCAACAGCTAGTCCGGCAGAACCTAGAGCAGCTTTCTTCAAAAAGTTTCTTCTATCTTCCATAATTACTATAAGTTTATATCGATTTTCAATTTTTTTGATAAAATTAAATAAAAAATAGCAATGCACACGTAAACAATTGCCACAATTTTCATATCATCCTTTAAACGAATAAATGAGATTTCTTAAACAAACGATGTTCACCGAGTTTTAAGATGTAAAATTTCCTTTCTAAATGTAATTTGTATAACTATTTTTGCCATCTAACCTCACAATTATGCATAAAGAAATAAAAGTTGCTGCTTGTCAGATGTACATCGAACCTGGAAATCCGGCGATTAATACAAAAACTATAATTGAAGAGATTGCTCATGCGAAAGCCAATGGAGATGATATTATCGTTTTTCCGGAAATGGCAGTGCCGGGGTATTTGTTAGGCGATGAGTGGGAAAATGAAGCATTCGTGAGGGATTGCATTTTATTTGATCAGGAAATAATAGCAGCTACAGCAGGCATTACCGCTATTTGGGGAAATGTATCCATAGATGAAGAAAAAGCAGGAGAAGACGGAAGAGTGAGAAAGTACAATGCTGCTATAGTAGCTCAAGATGGAAGACAATTAGGCATATCGTATAAAACCCTAATGCCCAAATACAGGGAGTTTGATGATGAACGATATTTTTATTCTTTACGCAAAATGGCACAGGACAGTAAGCGTACGATCAGCGAATACCTCAAGCCCTACCATATCGAAATAAAAGGTAAGCAGCGAAAAGTTGGCATAAGTCTTTGTGAAGATATGTGGAATGACGATTATACCTTAAATCCAATTCAGACTTTACTTGATAATGGTGCAGAATTTATTATCAACATTTCATGCTCTCCCTGGACATGGCGAAAAAATGACAAAAGGCACCGGGTAGTACGGCAGAGAATAAAAAGCAACCCGGTACCTTTTATATATGTAAACAATGTAGGCACCCAAAACAATGGAAAAAACATATTCTTGTTTGATGGTAGCAGTACCTTTTACAATCCTGACGGAAGCCTGGCCAAAGTAGCTGCCGGATATAAGGCAGAGCAGCTGAGGCATACAATTTTCGCAAAACAGCAAAAAGCAGATACAAAAGTACAGCTTAGCTCCGGACAGGATAGAGAAGAGCTTTTGCAGGGTTTAATCTATGGAATTCGTGATTTTTATAAAAAAATAAGAGCGAAAAAAACTGTAATCGGTATTAGTGGAGGGATCGATTCTTCTTTAAGTGCAGCATTATTTGCCCTGGCTTTAAGTGGCGAAAACATCTATGCTATCAACATGCCATCAAAGTATAATTCTGAAACTACTAAAAGTGCTGCTCATAAATTAGCAAAAAATCTTGGGCTAAATTATGCCGTTATTCCTATTCAACATTCCTATGAATATACTATAAATCAACTTAATAATGCGGAATTTACACGTTTAGACGGATCTGATGTTATCACCAAAGTACAACTCTCACAGTTGAATAATGAAAATGTACAAGCAAGGGACAGGGGCTCGCGGATATTGGCCGGAGTAGCCTCTGCTTTGGGTGCCGTATTTATTAATAATGGCAATAAAACCGAAACAGCCCTGGGCTACTCTACCTTATATGGAGATGTAAATGGTGCATTGGCCCCCTTAGCTGATTTATATAAAATTGAGGTGTATGAATTAGGAAAATACATCAATGAACGAGCAGGCAAAGAATTTATACCGCAGGAAATTTTTGATATCCCCGCCTCTGCTGAACTGAGTGATGAACATAAAGTAGATGAAGGCAAAGGTGACCCAATTATTTACCCCTATCATGATAAGCTTATTCGAGCCTTTGTGGAATTTAGGTTAGATCCTCAACATATGCTGGAATTTTATAAAAAGGGCATATTGGCTGAAAAACTTCATTTTGACAATGCACTTTTACAAAAGCATTTTGACACTCCGGCAAAATTTATTGATGATCTTGAACACAAATGGAAGTTATTTAAAATTAATTATTTTAAGCGGATTCAGGCTCCTCCAATATTTGCAGTGAGCCGGCGTGCTTTCGGTTTCGATTTAAGAGAGTCTCAAAACAATGTTTATTTTACCCAAAAATATTTGCAACTTAAATCTGAGCTATTAAAATAATTGCTTCAAAGAGTATTTATTGCACCTTGCGGTATTCTCCGTCAAAAATAGTTTTCCAGGTATCGCCGTCATCATAACTGATTTCCCAATGTTGTTGCACAATTTTGTATGATTGAGGGGTCCATGTAATACGATTAATGTATTCATTTCCTTTTCGACCCTCCCTCCTGGCTCCTTGAAGCACCATACTTTCGGAAGATAAACCCCCAGTCAAATTGAGATGCTGCCCTTGATTATCGATCCAGAGTTGCTCCCAGTTGCCGGTAATTTTATTGTAATAATTATAACTTGTACCAGAATAAGGTGATTTTGCTGCTTGCCAATTTTCCTGTAGCACACAACTATCTTGCATCAACTTGATGTGATTGCGGCCGATGATTTGATCATTGGTGTCATATACCTCCCATAATCCCAACCAAAAATCAAATTGTCGATACTCCGGAGTACAGCATGGAAAGGATTGTGCCCAAGAATAAAATGAAACGGTGGTTAATATTAATAAGATCAATAGTTGTTTTTTCATATAGCAAAAGTCCTGATTATTGCTAATAATGGAAATCCCCCTATTTTCAGTAAATTATGATTGAAAGAATTAATGACTATTAAATAAAATAACTGAAGTTTCGCACCAGATTTGCATTTGGCAAATATCATGGCTTTACGTTTTAAAAAATCATTTAGTTATGTTTAGTTCTTTTAACGAGGCTACCACCTTATCTGCACCATTTTGTTTCAATTTATCATGCTGACTTTCATCCTTTTCCATGCCCACTACTAAGGCAAAATCTCCTTTTTCGCCAGCTTTTACGCCAGCAATCGCATCTTCTACAATAAAGGCTTGCTGGCTATCTACCTGCAGTTCGCGAGCAGCCTCCAAAAATATATCAGGTGCAGGCTTGCCCTCAATATTTCTTCTTTCAGATTCAATGCCATCAACTATAGCATCAAAAAGGTCAATAATTCCTGCTTGTTTTAATACCGGCTTGCAGTTTTTGCTGGATGAAATTACAGCCACCTTTAACCCTTTTGCTTTCCATTCTTTTATTTTTTCAACGGTATCAGGAAATGGTGAAACACCCTCTTCTTCCAGTGCCTCTTGAAAAAACTTATTCTTCCTGTTACCTAAGCCACAGATTGTTTCTTGCTGTGGGTCATCATCTTTTTTGCCATAAGGTATTTTTATAGCTTGCGATTCTAAAAAAGAACGAACTCCTTCGTATCGTGGCTTCCCATCAAGGTATTTTTTATAATCATTGTCTATTGAGAATTCGGGATATGATGACTTGCCAGCCTCTTTTCGCTGCTGATTATATTGATCAAAAAGTTTTTTCCAGGCGTTGGCATGTATGCTGGCTGTTTGAGTAATTACACCATCAAGGTCTAGTATAGCGGCTTTAATTTTATTGTTCATAGTTGTTTTTTATAATTTAACCTAAGCCAAGAACGATTGTTAATGGTTCTAAATGAGATTCTGTGGATTATAAATTTTAGATTATCAAATTAGATAGGATGATAAATCAAATGTAATTGTAATATTTAACAAATGTCTTTAGGTGGGCTGTAACTTAATTTATGAATTGTAGATTCTGGGCTTTCTGATTTTCAACCACCCCCTAGACCACTTGCGGTCTCCTTTTCCCCTCCTTATTCACGTGTATGACTACTGGCGGAAGAAGTATGCTCTTCCACACGAATTCATATAGAGCCTTGTTAATATTACGACATTGGTAATGTTTATTTTTTGTGCCAAAAAACAAATAGGTGACGTATCCGACTCAAGCGGATGACGATTGATAGAAAACTTTGCTATAGTGCTTTTGGATGGAGATTTCTTGCTACCAATCCTTATCGGAAAATGCTTCGCAAAAGCGGCCTTACAATGACATTCAGTGAGATTCAGACTCCCAGGCCGGAATGACACCGTTTTTCAGTGAACGTCATAACCTGTTTTTTCACTTGGAGCAGCCAAAGATAGGGACTCGAAAAGACGAGTTGGAGGGTGTGGGCTACGTTAATAAAAAAAAGTCATTGGAAGAGCTGCCATTTAAAAGCAAATTATTCTATTAAAATAAGTAAATTCAAGAATCATCATAAATAAATACCTGTATAATATGAAGCTGTTTTACTATATTTGCAGCCATTTTTAACAATAAAAAAAACAATAATGGGAAAAGGTGATAAAAAAACTAAAAAAGGTAAAATAGTGGCAGGTTCATACGGTAATAGCCGCAAAAAAGACGACAATAAGAAAAAGTCGAAAAAGAAAAGTGTAAATAAGGAAGGTTAATTTTTAACAATTTCAAATCTTGCACAAATGCCTCTCGAAATTGAAAGAAAATATTTGGTGAGTAACTTGCCAAATAAGTGGCAAGATCAACGACATGAGATTATAGCCCAAGGTTATCTTTTTAATTCAGAAGCCGGAGTGGTAAGAGTAAGAAAAAAAGGTAACACTTATTACCAAACAATAAAAAAGAGGGGAAAACTAGTACGCGAGGAGATTGAGTTTTCTCTTTCTGAAAGCCAATTTCAGTATCTTTGGCCTTACACAAAAAACAGCAGGATAAGTAAAACACGCTACTATTTTTCTTTTCAATCCTACACTATTGAGTTGGATGTTTTTGCTGGTAATTTAAAAAATTTGGTTATTGCTGAAGTTGAATTTACCAGTGAAGAGGAAAGTAATGTATTTGAACCCCCTGATTGGTTTGGCAAAGAGGTAACCCAAGACCAACGATATCATAACAGCTACCTGGCAACTCACGGACTTCCAAGATAAAGAAAAAAATATGGCAAAACTTTTTAATTCACCCACTCGCGTTCAAGCCGCAGGTAACAGGCCAAAAATAATTGATGAATTTATTGGCAGGGTAAACTCCAACCATGACAAGTTAAGTATTGCCCGCATGCAAAGCCCGAGTGGATGGCTTGAACCAGCACAAACTCCTGAATTTGACGAGTACACAGTTGTAATTAAGGGAGCGCTACAAGTAAAAACCAAGGAACAAACTATAGAGGTAAATGCTGGCCAGGCTATCCTGGTATCAGCCGGCGAATGGGTGCAATATAGCACTCCCCATCCCAAAGGAGCAGAATACATCGCGGTATGTTTGCCGGCTTTCTCTCCTGATACCGTACACAGAGAAGAATCATAATGAATTTTTAACAATAATTGCGCGTTACTCGTTTACAACCGAAAAAAGGAGAAAGAATGATTACAGATATAGATCAACTGGTGGAAAAGCATGGCTATGTAAAGCAAAAAACCAGAGATGATGTTGACTATGTAGCAGCAATAAAACAACTGAAAGAAGAAAAAAACGCAGTTATTTTAGGGCACTATTATATAACAGGTGACCTGCAAGATATTTCTGATTTTTTAGGCGATAGCCTTGCGCTGGCTCAACAAGCAGCTAAAACTGAAGCTGATATGATTGTATTTTTAGGGGTACATTTCATGGCCGAAACAGCTAAAATTTTAAATCCAGACAAAAAAGTAATTATACCTGATTTAAAAGCAGGTTGTTCCTTAGCAGAAGCAGCTCCGGCAGATAAATTTGCAAAATTTAAATCACAGCATCCCGGGCATGATGTAATCAGTTATATTAATTGTACAGCTGCCATAAAAGCCCTTTCTGACGTAATTTGCACCTCATCCAATGCGGTAAAAATAGTTGAATCATATCCTAAAGATGCTAAGCTTATTTTTGCCCCCGACAAAAACCTTGGAAACTACATCAATAGCTTGACCGGTAGAAACATGGTGTTATGGGATGGAGCCTGTATGGTACATGAAAAATATTCGTTGGAAAAAATATTAACCATGAAAGAGCAACATCCTGATGCCGAATTTATAGCCCACCCTGAATGTGAAAAGCCTGTGCTTTTGGTTGCAGATTTTATTGGGTCTACTACTGCATTATTGAATCATACACAAAACAGTACCCACAAGAAATTTATTGTAGCTACAGAAAGCGGGATATTGCATCAAATGCAGAAAAATGCACCGGAAAAAATTTATATTCCGGCACCATCTATCGATGCAACTTGTGGATGTAATGATTGCGCTTTTATGAAATTGAATACAATGGAGAAGCTTTACCTGAGCTTAAAATATGAAAAGCCGGACATTAATCTCTCTCCTGAAATAATGGATCAGGCACGTAAACCTATTGAAAAGATGCTTGCTTTAAGCTAAAAAGTAAATAATTGAAGTTTCGGACCAGAACACTATTTGGTGAAAATTGAAATTGAAAAAATAAAGCACCAATGACTCTCCGCCAATGGGCGGAGGAGGCAAAGGAAGGTGTTAAAAAAAAACCAAAGCTTAAGTGATAGGTAATTTAATGGTAAATTTACTGCCTTTTTCCAATTCACTTTCTACTTCCACTTTACCATCATGCGCATCTATTATCTTTTTTACAATTGCCAAACCCAACCCACTCCCATTTCGTCTGGAATGAAAAGTAGTTTCTACTTTATGAAAAGCATTGAAAATTTTGGTTAGCTCGTCATTGGGTATTCCCGGGCCACAATCTTGTACAGAAAATACCAGGTAATTATCAATAGCCGCGCATTCTATTGTGATTGTGTCATCAGATTTGCTGTACTTAATAGCATTGTCTACTAAATTATTGATCACCTGTTCTATCCTATTACGATCCATTTTTATCGCAGGCAATCCATCTGCTATATTGGCTTTTAGCATTAGATTGTTTTGGCGAAACATGATGGTATAGTTATTCAATAAGTAGTTAAAAAATGAATTGAAGTTTTCATCCTGCAAATAAAGGTTCAACTTACCTGCCTCAATTTTTGAATAATCGAGCAAATCACTGATAAGTTGTAAACTATATTGCGATTTAGTAAAAATAATATCGAGTAAGTCTTTTTGGTCATCTTCTAATTTATCGTTCAATGCTTTCATAAGTAAGCTGCTACAGGCCTGCATAGTGGCAATAGGGTTGCGCAGATCATGGGAGGCAATGCTAAGAAACCTGTTTTTTTGCTCATTAATAGCAACTAAATCAAAATTTTGCTTCTCTAGTCTTTCTTTTTGCTTTTGCTGATTAGTTATATCTTCGATGATAAGCATTATCATATCTTCCTCTTGATACTTTACCGGATGGGCACTAAATAAGAACGTGCGCTCGATGGAATCACCATTTATTCGTATGGTACGATTAAAGTACTGATTTTTAGTATTTTGTTTGCTGATTATTACTTCTTTTAATGAATTTCGCAGATCACATAATTCACATTGAGGCATTTTGCCGCACAGGTCATCATTGGTGATAGCGTAAATGCAATTGATGGCATTGCCAATATTTTTGTTAGGAAAAAGCTGATTGGATAAATTGTGTTCGAAAGATTTATTGAAAGCCTTGATCCTAAGGTTTTCATCTAAAATTACCACCGATGCATTAATATTATCCAGTAGTGTATATAAAAAATTTCTAATATCCGAAATTTCCGGTTTAATACTTTGCATAAGCGACATGTCTAATTCTTACTAAATTAATAAAATAAACTCCTTTATTACAATCCATGTAAGTTTAATATCTTTTAACTCAAAAAAGTAACTGATCAAAAGAAAAATGTTTATCGATGTACATTAAAAAATTATTACTTATCTATTGAATATGAATTAGTTAGTTTCTCTCTTTTAAACAAAACAATTTTTAGATAATTAATTAGGTAGAAGTAATATTTAACAACATGATACGCCGAACAAATTTAAAATTAGCTATCAATCTATCTTACATTACAGGATTTTTAGCTTTATTGGTCTCTTTAATAAGTGTTTTTTCCGGAGAATTTTATTATTTATTCGTTTCCGAGGCCAGGGTGGCTACTTATCAGGGTCAAGATCTGTTAACATTAGTGTCTGTACCTATTTTTTATTGGGTTGTTTATTTGGCAAAAAACGGTTCTGCCAGAGGTTTATTTATTTGGATGGCAATATTAACTTATTATTTATATATTAATGCTGCTTATGCCTTTAATGGCATTTACTCTGACCTGTTTTTGTTTTATATTACCATTATCAGTACCTCATTTTTTTCTATAATAAGGTTAACCCATTCAATCGATTATGAGGTTTTATTAAATATGTATAGCAAAAAAAAACCTGAAAAAATAATTGCAATTTTCTTTATTCTTATTGCTTTAATACAAGCCATTATCTGGGTTTCAATCATCAATCAACAGATGAGTGCTAATGAACCTGCTGCTGCAAATGCAATATATGTGATAGATCTGGCTTTTCTTTTACCTACTTTTATGTTATCTGCTTATTGGCTATGGCGTAAGCACCTAGCAGGTTATATTATATCACCTGTGCTGCTTATTTTTACATTTATATATGGATTAGCACTTATCAGCGGGCAGATATTTAAAAATTTTCGCCAGGTTGAATATCACGCGTTACCTACCTATATACTCATTATCTTTACATTTATAGCATTAGGACTAAGCCTGGTTTTTTTAAATAGCAGAGAAAACAAAGTAAGAAAATCGGCTAAAAAGAAGTAGTCTTTTTACTTTGTTATATTTTTTTGAACGATAACTTCAACATAATTATCACTACTAACGCTATAGACGCACTATGCTTGGTAAATAAAAAAATGAAGGAGCTCCCCTTTCAGACCAATTACTTGCTACTATAGCTCACAAAAGGCTGGAGGACCCGATTTTGTGATGTTTACCATAGTTTATAATATTTGCCTCTAGTTTTGTACATAGCATAACCAGTGGATTATTGGTAAAGATGCATAATTAGTAACAGAGAAATAAAGACCCGGTAGATAGAATCAGCTTATTAAGTTTTGTAACACGTTATCATCCTCTTTATATCCACCCGAAAACATGATGGCTGTTTCAATCATGGCCAAATGAGAGTACCCTTGAGGAAAATTACCCAAAAGTCGTTTGGTTTCAAAATCCATGTCTTCGCTAAGTAATCCTAGATGGTTAGTATTTGCAATTAAATTATCAAACATTTCACGAGCTTTTTGCTGGTCTCCTATTTTGTACAGGCTCCTGATCATCCAAAAGGTGCAAATTGTGAAGGATGAACTTGGTAAGCCAAAATCATCCTGATTTTTATAGCGATACATCATGCCTTTATGGGCTAGCTTATCGTAGGTTCGCCTTACAGTACTTATAAATTTTGGATCGGTAGGCTCTATAAAGCCATAATATTCCATTAGCAAGTTGGAGGCGTCCATGTATTCATTTTCATAAGCCTGCGTAAATGCTTGTTGTTCCTCATCCCAGGCATTGGAGTAAATATCCTCTTTAATACAATCGGCTAGTAATGTCCATTGCTCTACATAATCCGGCTTTTGCAGCAATTTGGCAATTTTCTTTCCACGATCCGCGGCTACCCAACAAAGCACCTTTGAAAAGGTGAAATGTTTCTCTTCATTTCTAAACTCCCAAATACTTTGGTCGGTATTTTTCCAGTTAATCTCTACGGTGCGCAATATCCCCCTGGTTATAGTCCACAGGTTTTCAGCATCATCGAGGGCCACGTGAAAGTTTTTCAAGTCTTGATAAATAACGTCTACCAATACTCCATATATATCGTGTTGCTTTTGATGGTAAGCAGCATTACCAATTCTTACCGGTTTTGAATTTTCATAACCTGCCAAATGATCCAGCGTAGATTCTGTTAATTTTTTCTCTCCTCTTATGCCATACATTATTTGAATGCGGTCGTCTTTGCCAGGTACAATATCGAGTATAAAATTGAGAAAACGATGTGCCTCATCTCTATAGCCCATTTTAATTAAAACGCTTACCATCATGGCCGCGTCTCTTATCCAACAAAAGCGGTAATCCCAGTTTCTTTCTTCTCCAATAGTTTCGGGAAGTGAGGTAGTAATGGCAGCTATAATTGCCCCGGTTTTATTGAAAGTGAGCAATCGCAACACCAACGAACTTCTAATAATCTGCTGATTATAAGACTTAAATTTAAAACCTTTGTCAACCCAGTTAAGCCAATAAACCTCCGTTCTTTGTAGTTCCAGATTGGCTTTTATTACCGTGGGTTTTATTATTTTCTCATTATAGCTTATCAGAAAAAAGGCATCTCTATCAAGGGTAATAAGGTCGCCATGACATATTTGATCATAATTTAAATCGCTATACAAATAAATGGATTCGTAAGCCCCGTTGATACTAAAGCTTTTGATATAATGAGGCGCTACAAAGGTGCTGGTTTTATTTTTGGCATAGTTGAGCTGGGGGTTGTACTTGCATTTAAATTGTGGTTTACCGGAGATGTATTTTACGTAGCGAATGACATCTGCAGGATAGTAATAATCACCACTTTCATTTTTATAAATGGGCATAAAGTCCCAGAGTTCAAATACATTTTCTCCTTTACTAAAATTAGTGACTAATATATTGGTATTGTCCCAATATCTTTGCTTGATTTGATAATCTTCCGCAATTATTGCGAATTCACCTCCCTTTTCTTTATCAAGAAGTTTTGCAAACTGTGAGGGGGCATTGTACTCTGGCAAACAGGCCCATTCTATTGAACCAAATTGTGAAACTAAGGCAGCAGTTCTACCATTTCCGATTACGCCATAATTAAGATTGTCCATGAATTAAGGATTGGATAGAATCACAAATATAGAACTTAATTTAATTACAATTAAAATTAACCAGGTATTAATCATTTGATATGTTACACTGGTACTGAAATAAAGTAAGCCATAGTGAATAAAAATAAAAAGATTCTTCCAGCGAATAAAGCATCATATTTTTTGTTTTTTAATGGGCATATGCCTAATATTACATAATTAAAATGAGCTTATGCCCAGAAAAAAATGTTTACGATACATAGCCAATAATCCGGGAGTTAGTTATTACAAACCAGCTGGGGTTCCAATGAAAAAACTTCAAGAGGTGGTGCTTTCACTAGATGAGTTTGAAGCTATACGCCTGGCAGATGCAGAA
>Ga0207419_1000507_pt1 | contig 33954 bp, 25 predicted proteins | sample ElkSloMetagenome_4_FD_184723 | JGI IMG/M metagenome (GOLD analysis project Ga0207419, IMG submission 184723) | Hot spring microbial communities from Elkhorn Slough, Monterey Bay, USA - MD2A (version 2) | ecosystem: Environmental > Aquatic > Marine > Intertidal zone > Estuary: Microbial mat ...
CTTAAAGATCTCAATACCTCTATCGCTATGCATGTAGAATCTCCCTTTTTCCTTACGCGCCCCATATACTTTATCCACCTTCAAGCTATCGCATTGACGCTCCAACTCCATTAGTTTAAAATTACAGTAGGTATTATCCTCTACATAAGAGATTACCTTTTCCAGCATCTGCGGGTTTTTTAGTCCCTTTATGGGAATCTTTTTGATGTAGGTGCCAAAGTGGTCGAATACATAGATTCCTGATTCAGGTTCATTTAGATACAGCCGGTTATTATATTGCTCCATGTAATTGGGCTCCAACCTTCTGCCAAACCACTGGATGAAATTTACGGTTTCGTGGGTAACTCTGAAGTTGGCGTCCAAGCGCATTGCTTTTTGGCGCAGTTGATCAAACACCCAAAAGCCTGTTTCTTGAGAAAGACACACCAAAGTGGCTTGGTCAAAACCAAGTTCTTGCATATCTCTGGGTGGGCCATTTTCGCTTAAAAAATTATCCAAATAAAGGATCACATTGAAGTCTTTAAAGAAAACCAGAATTTGGTAGGGGTCTGAACAATCTACAAAATGGATCTCTCCGTAGCGTTTGGTATTAAAGGCCCGAAGTGAGTCGCCATCGCGATTATACATCCAAATGTCGTTGCTATTCACCACGTAGAGATTCCCCAGTCGGTCGGTGGTAATGAAATCAGCAGGCTTGTTGATCTTTTTGACCGGCTTTTTGAGCACAGCCTCCGCCACATCCTGTCCGTTCGCAGAATTAAGCAGAAGGCTTAAAAGTAGTAGGGTCAAAAATCTCATCGATTTACCAATTGTGGTCCTTTCTGTATCAAAATCCTTCAGTGTTTTGCTCCTTGCAACACTTCTGGACTGTTCAAACGCAAGATGGCTTCCAAATATTCTCTTGAGTTGCTTAAACGAGGCACTTTATGCTGTCCGCCAAGCTTATCTCGGCTCTTCATCCATTTGAAAAAGCTTCCTTTTGGCATTTGATGGATCAAAGGAAATTTTAACGCCATGTCTCCATTTCTCTTGGCGTCGTAATCGGAGTTGATTTTCCTCAAATGCTGATCAAGTAACTGATCAAATTCTTCTTTGTGGTCGGGTTCTTTCTTGAATTCAATCAACCATTCGTGTCTACCTGCTTCTTTGTTGGTGAGGAATACAGGTGCTGCGGTGTATTCTTCGATGATGGCTCCGGTTTTCCGGCATGCCACGGCTAAGGCTTGCTCTGCATTGTCAATGATCACCTCCTCTCCAAAGGCATTCATAAAATGCTTGGTTCTGCCACTTACTTTCACCCGATAAGGGTCTAGTGAAGTGAATTGAACGGTATCGCCTATTTTGTAGCGCCACAACCCCGCATTGGTGGTGATGAGCAGCGCATAGTTGGTCTTCAGTTCCACCTCATCCAATCCCAAGGTTTCCGGTTGGTCTCTTTCCCACTGATCCATGGGCACGAATTCGTAGTAAATTCCATAATCGAGCATCAGAATGAGTTCTCCTGGATGATCAGGATCCTCGATGCCAAAGAAACCTTCAGAGGCGTTGTAAGTCTCTAAATAGGTCATTTTACCGGAAATGATCGCCTCAAATTGCGGCTTGTAAGGAGTAAAGGCTACTCCGCCATGGAAAAAGACTTCCAAGTTGGGCCAGATCTCTTTGATATCGGTCTTCTGATTCCTTTCCAGGATCTTGTTCAATAAAATCAGATTCCAGCTCGGTACTCCAGAAATGCTGGTCACATTTTCATTGGCGCAAATCTTGGCCATCTTTTCCAGCTTCTTCTCGAAATCTTCCATCAAGGCGGTTTCCCGGTCGGGAGTTCTCCTGATTTCTGCCCAGAAAGGTAAGTTTTTGATGATGATTGATGAGAGGTCACCATGATAGGTGTTATTATCGGGATCAATGTATTGAGAACTTCCGCCCATCATCAGGGTTCTGCCGGTGAATACTGAGCTATCTTCTTGATGAGAGCAATAAATGGAAAGCATGTCTTTGCCTCCTTTGTAATGGCATTCTTCCAGGGCTTCCTTACTTACCGGAATGAACTTCGAGCGATTGCTGGTGGTTCCGGAAGATTTTGCAAACCACTTGATCTCACTGGGCCAGATCAAATTTTGTTCTCCGTCCATGATGCGATCTACGTAAGGCTTCAAATCGTCATAAGCTTGGATCGGCACCTGCTGTTTGAAATCGTTCCTGGTTTTAATGTGTTTAAAACCGTGCTTCAATCCAAATTCAGTATCCACTGCACTTTTGATCAATTGCTGGAACCATTCCTGCTGCACTTCATTGGGGTACTTCAGAAAAAGTTCGATTTGGTGAATTCGCTTTTTCATCCACCAGGAGAATATGGTATTGAGAATCGGCATCCTTTGTTTTCTGAAAATAAAATTAACCTAAAAAGTGCAAAGCCCTAACCCGAGCATTCGAATTAAGGCTTTAGCAACAAAGTGGTATTTTCGGTAAAGCTAGTTGAAGATGATGTCTACCGGAAGTCTGGTGTAGATGCCCTCAGTCTCAAAAGTGCGCTCCAACACCCGGTAGTATTTTTCGGCCTTGGTTTGCATGGGCAAGCCAAGGATCTTCACATAACTTTGGTTGGCGAATTCTTTCATTAGCTTCATCATGGGGTCTTGTCTTTTCGGCAACTCCTTGAGTTTATAGTGCTCCAAATCGGCCATTTCTGCGGCATGATTAATGGCCGCTTCCAAACCACCCAATTCATCCACCAATCCGATTTCAAGGGCATCCATGCCGTTCCAAACCCTTCCCTGGCCGATGCTATCTACATTCGCCTGACTCATGTTTCTTCCAACGGCCACCTTCGAAGTGAAGTCGTCATAGATGGTCTCGATCATATCCCGAACTGCCGATCGCTCGGTTTCGTTAAGCGGCCGGAAAGGGGTTAAGCCGTCCGCATTGCGATTAGAATTGACTTGATCTACGTAGATTCCCATTTTTTCATTTAACAGGCCTTGCATGTTTGGAATTACTCCGAATACCCCGATCGAACCGGTGATGGTGGATCGCTCGGCAAAGATCTTATCTGCCCCACATGAAATGTAGTAGCCACCAGATGCTGCCAAGTCGCCCATCGAGACTACCAACGGTTTTTCTTCCCTGGCCAGGGTCGTTTCTCTCCAGATCACCTCTGAAGCTAAAGCTGAACCGCCGGGAGAATTCACTCGCAATACGATTGCTTTGACCTTGTCGTCCTCTCTGGCTTCTCGAATGGCTTCAACCATGGTCTCTGAGCCCATGAGGTCTGCATCACTTTTTCCACTTACTATTTCTCCCTCCGCATAGATCACGGCTATCCGATCTCTGCTTTTACGCTTTTCACGGATCACATCCTTATCTTCTCCTTGGGCATACTTAAGCTTGTTGAGGTCGTTTAGGCTAAGTAAATTTAAGGCAGGATCGGTCTTTTCTTCCCGATCTTCCGACTCGATTTCAGAGGCCACCGCGGTACTGTCGGTGTTTTTTTGGGGCTGATCCTCTGTTTCCGACTTCGAGAGATTGCTTTTGCCGATCAGGAGTGCCTTTACTTCATCTTCATATTTCAATCCGTCTACCATTCCGTAAGCAAGGGCATCGTCTGCCGTTCGGATCAAAAGGTCATCGGCTATTTGATTTAGTTTTGTTCCGTCGATTGAGCGTGATTTGGCGATTGCCTTCCATTGGGTATCCCACACGCCTTGGATCAGTCTTTTCAATTGCGCCTCATTTTCCGCACTCATGTCGTTTCTGATGAAAGGTTCAATAGCACTCTTAAACTTTCCGTGCCGGATCACTTGCATGTCGATATCTATTCGCTCTAGCGCATCTTTGAAAAACATCAGTTGGGCAGATAACCCTTTAAACGTGATTCCACCTGCGGGATTCAAATAGATCTCGTCGGCTACCGAACTTAAGTAATACTCGGCTTGTCCGTAACTTTCACTGTAGGCGATGATGAATTTTCCGCTTTCCTTGAAGCTTTCAAGAGATCTTCTAATGGCCTCAAGGCTGGAAAGGTTGGCTCGCAACGACTTTAAGTTGAGGTAAATGCCATCGATGCGTTCGTCTTTAGAAGCCTTTTCAATATTCTCAATGATGCCCTTAAGAGTTAAGGGCGATTCATCTTCTAGGGTGGCAAAATTGAAGGTCTCAAAAGGATTATCAGAACCACGATCCTTGATCTGTTTATTCAATTTCAAATGCAAAATGCTCGATTCTTTGATGGCGGGCTCCTTGTCTTCACTAGCGCTTGAGGCAATTCCTGCAAGTATTCCACCTCCCACTAAGAAAAGGATGAATAGACTTAGAAATATTCCCAGCATGCTGGCGAACATAAATTTGAAAAACTGTTTCATAATTGTGAACTGCTAATTGTGGTTACTTTGATATGGCTGCGATAGTCTTAGAATTCGCATGGCACAGGACAAAGATATGACCAGTGCATTCAATTTCAGTTTAATTTTACAGCAAAGGTTTCTTTAAATGATAATTGGATGGTGGCAAAGGTGTTTCTTTCTCTAGGCTCCAATGAAGGAGATCGTATCAAAAATCTGCAGCAAGCGATCGATCTGCTAATCGAGGGCGGTGCAAAATTGATCAATAGCTCTTCAGTTTACACCACTGCTTCATGGGGAAATGATCAGCTCAGCGATTTCTACAATATGGTCATCCACATCCAAATTCAGCTGGAACCATTAAAGCTGTTGCAGAAGATCGAAGAGATTGAGCGCAAGATGGGAAGGTCAAAAGCGCGCGTTTTCCGGAAGACTGAGCGAGAATATCAAGATCGGCTCATTGATATTGACATTCTTTATTATAACGACCTGGTGCTTGATAGTGATACCTTGCAGATACCGCATCCGCGAATGCATCTGAGGAATTTCGTGCTGGTTCCTTTGCTTGAGATCGCGCCTGATCTCGTGCATCCTGTGATACGAGAAGACGGCCACTCACTGATAAAAAACTGTGCGGATGTGAACAAAGTCGAGATACAATCGTAAGTTAGTTCACGACAAGTGCAAAAATTAGTATTGGTAAAGGGCTTTAGTCTCCTTTTAAATCTAGCTTTTTTGTGTGAATTAACATTATTAACTAATATTGCAGGAATAACTAAACAAACCTGTTAGACTTAAAACAAAGATGAAAAAACAGAATTTAAGATCATACGCTTTGATTGCGGTTGCAGCGGCTACGACGGTAGCTTGTAATCCATTGAACAATATGACCAAGAGAGCTGAGGAGGTCACCTACTCAGTAACTCCCGACCCGCTAGAAATGCACGCAGATAGTATTGAAATCAGTATTTCAGGTGCGATTCCACCACGATTTTTCAATAAAAAAGTATCTGTAGACATTACACCTGTTTTAAACTATCAGGAAACTGAGACTTCATTTCGCAAGATTACCTTGGTTGGTGAAGATTCAGAAGTAGAAGGAATTAAGATCGCTTATGAAGGTGGTGGTAATTTCTCACACGTCACTAAGATCCCTTACCAGGAAGGAATGGATCAGGCTGTATTGAATGCCGTGGCAGTAGGAAAATACAAAGGAAACGAAAAGACTTTCGATCCAAAGCAAATTGCTACCGGTACCATCGTGACGCCAATGTGGGTAGAAGACGATTACGTATTTGCATTAGGAGCGGATCAGTTTCAGAAAACCTATCCGAAATCAAATTCTGCAGAGATCAATTATTTAGTGAATAGCTCACAAGTGCGTTCTTCCGAGTTGAGAGATGAGGATGTAAAAGCGCTGAATGAGTGGATCAAAGAAAATGCAGATCACCCCATGTTTGCCTTTAAAGGTGGAGAAGTGGTGGCTTATGCCTCTCCTGAAGGGGAGCTTAGCATTAACGAGAACCTTGCTGAGGACAGAGCCAAGTCTGGATCTTCTTCTGTAAGAAATATGCTGAGAAGAGCCGGTGAAAAGGAATCTTCGAAAGAAGGATTTTTCAAACTGTCACCGAAAGGAGAAGATTGGGACGGATTTAAAAAAGCCATGCAAGCTTCCGACATCAAGGATAAAGATCTCATTCTTCGCGTGCTGGAAATGTACGAAGACAAATCAAAGAGAGAAGAAGAGATCAGAAACCTTGCAGAAACGTTTGAAGTCCTAAAAGATGAAATTCTTCCCGGACTTAGAAGGTCAATGATCACCGTGAATGGTGAAATGACCAGTTTCTCTGATGAGAAGATCATGGAATTCTCGAAATCAAATCCTGATACTTTGTCTGCTGAGGAATTGCTTTATGCAGCTACCATGACAGATGATCTTGACGAGAAAGGAAGAATTTACAAGAAATTCTCTGAGTTGTTCCCCAACGACTGGAGAGGTCCGAACAACGTAGGATACATCATGGCCTTGAACGGAGATATGGATGCTGCGAAAGCAGAATTCGATAAGGCAGCAAGCCTAGAGCCAGAAAACGGAGTGATTTTGAACAATTTGGGTGTTTACGCACAATCTACCGGAGATGTAGAGAAGGCCATGGAGCATTACGAAAAGTCTGGAATCTCTGAAGCGGGAGCAAATGCTGGAGCCATTCATATCAGCCGTGGAGAGTACGCTGAGGCAGTGAACAGCTTTGGAACTTTGAAATCATTCAACAGTGCCTTGGCAAAGACCCTAAATGGGGATTACCAAGAGGCAGTGACTACCATTGATGAATCTCCTTCTGCGGAAGATGCGAAAAGCGCTTACTTGAAAGCGGTGATCGGAGCAAGACAAGGAGATAAGAATGCAACTGTAACTAACTTGAAAGCGGCAGTAGCTGCAGATGCTTCTTTGAAAGCAAAAGCAAAGACCGATGCAGAATTCACTGCATATTTTGATGATGCAGAATTCCAAGCAGCAGTGAACTAACAGGAAACTTTAAGTTTATAAGGAAACCTCGACTTCGGTCGGGGTTTTTTTATGCCTCACAGTAGTTCGGAGCCTGGAGGATGAAGTGAAGATTTTAGAGCAGAGGATGATCCTTCGACTGAGCTTAGGGACCAAGATTAAGGACGGCATTCAGTTTCGAAACCTTGCTGTGACCTTTGTGTAAAGCGAAGCGCCTTTGCGAAGCCCCGTCCCTCGATACCCGCTAGCAGTCGGGCAGGCAATTCCGCAGAGTGGAATCAATCGGGAACCATCGGGGCTTTTGTGGTAAAAAAAGAGAGATGACTAGAATAAGTAGGGCAAATATTTTTCAAATGCTAACTAATCTCTAAAATCTAAGCTCTGAGCTCTAGAAGAAAATCCGCTTTAACCACAAAGCATACTAAGTTTACTCACCAAGTGCACAAAGGATACTTGCTCAAAAAAAATAGCCGTCAAGATTCTAAACTCTAGGCGCTGCCCTGAGCGGCCTTTCCTGAGCGCGTTGTTCTGGGCCTGTCGAAGGGAAGCCGAAGGGAGTCGAAGGGTTCTAGGCTCTCTCTCCTACACAACTATGTTGACGATCTTGCCGGGCACCACGATCACTTTCTTGGGGCTCTTGCCCTCCAGCCACTTTTGAGCAGATTCATGTGCCAATACGGTTTCTTCAACCTTTTCTTTTGGCATGTCTGTGGGTAGCTCTAGCATAAAGCGCATCTTGCCATTGAATGAGATGGGGTATTTTATTTCATCCTGTTTCAAATACGCTTCATTGAATTCCGGATAATCAGTGTTTGAAATCGATCCTTCATATCCCATTTTTGCTGCCAATTCTTCGCTGATGTGCGGCGCAAAGGGAGATAATAGTATGCATAGCGGCTCCAGAATTTCTTTCTTATTGCATTGGAGATCCTGCAGTTCGTTTACACAGATCATGAAAGCGCTCACTGCTGTATTGAATGAGAATGACTCAATATCCTGACTTACCTTCTTAATGCATTTGTGAAGGCTCCTCAGCTCCTTCTTGTCGGCTTTTTCTTCAGATAAGTTCAGTTCATTCTGATCGTTGTGATAAAGCCTCCAGAATTTCCTCAAAAAGCGATGTACCCCTTCGATGCTATCGGTGTCCCAAGGTTTAGACTGCTCTAAAGGTCCCAGGAACATTTCAAATAACCTTAAGGTGTCTGCTCCGTATTGAGCTACAATGTCGTCTGGATTCACCACATTCCCGTAGCGCTTACTCATTTTTTGTCCGTCTTCGGCAAGGATCATGCCTTGGTTGATGAGCTTCTTGAACGGTTCATCCACTTTCAAATAACCTCTGTCGAAAAGGAATTTCGTCCAGAACCGGGAGTAAAGTAGGTGCCCGGTAGCGTGTTCTGCCCCACCAAAGTACAGGTCGACTTGCTTCCAATAGTCGAGACTTTCCGTTGAGGAGAAGCCGTTCTTTCTTTCCTGGTCCATGTAACGGAACAAGTACCAACTACTGCCAGCCCAGCCCGGCATGGTTGAGGTTTCGATGGGATGGCCTTCATGGCTCCAATCCTTAGCCCTTGCTAGCGGCGGTTCACCGTTCTCAGTGGGCTTATATTCATCGATCTCAGGCAATTTCAGAGGAAGTGCCTGCTCGGGAATGGCTTTGGCTATACCATCTTCAAAATAGATCGGGATGGGCTCTCCCCAATATCGTTGACGCGAAAAAACAGCATCTCGGAGACGATAGTTCACTTTTTTAGTGCCCAAGCCCTTTTCCTCGAGTACTGTAATGCTTTTACTGATGGCGTCTTTTACGCTTAGGCCGTTCAAGAATGCTGAATTGACGAGTTTGCCATCTTTGCGGTCATCTGCCCCTTCACTTACTTCTTGTCCGTCGATCACCGGAGGAATATCCAGTTCAAATTTCTTGGCGAAGTCCCAATCTCTTTGGTCTCCTGAGGGTACAGCCATTACTGCTCCGGTGCCGTAGCCGGCCAATACATAATCGCCGATCCAGATTGGAATACGCTCTTCAGTAAAGGGGTGGATGGCGTAGGCGCCCGTGAATTCTCCGCTAACCGATTTCACTTCGCTCATCCGCTCTCGTTCAGAACGAGAGGCGGCATATTTTTGATAGGCCTTTATCTTTTCAGACTGTGCTTCGCTGCTGATCTCATCCACCAGTGGGTGCTCGGGCGCTAGTACCATGAATGAAGCCCCAAATATGGTGTCGGGGCGGGTAGTGAACACTTCGATCTTTTCCTTGTGGTCGGCTATTTGGAAATGAATACTTGCTCCTTCACTTTTGCCGATCCAGTTTCTTTGGATCTCTTTGAGTGCGTCGCTAAATTCAATACGGTCCAGACCTTGTAGGAGTCGTTCTGCATAAGCAGTGATTCGCATGCTCCACTGCTTCATTTTCTTGCGTTCAACCGGATGATTGCCCCTCTCTGATCTCCCGTCTTTGATCTCGTCATTGGCGAGCACCGTGCCTAATGCCGGGCACCAATTCACGAAAGAGTCTGATAGGTAGGCCAAGCGGTAATTCATTAGAACTTCAGCCTGCTCCTTATCGCTCATGGCTTTCCAGTCTTTAGCCGAAAACTCAACTTCATGGTCGTGATGGGCGTTTAATTGTTGGTTGCCCTCTTTATCGAAATGATTGATCAATTCTTCGATGTCTTTGGCTTTATCGGCCTCTATGTCATACCAGGAGTTGAATAATTGCAAGAAGATCCATTGGGTCCATCGGTAATACTCAGGATCGGAAGTCTTTACTTCTCTATCCCAATCGTAAGCAAAGCCGATCAAGTCGAGTTGTCTGCGATAAGTGGCAATGTTTTGCTCGGTGGTGATCCTTGGATGCTGCCCGGTTTGAATAGCATATTGTTCTGCCGGTAAGCCGAATGAATCGTAGCCCATAGGGTGGAGTACATTGTATCCAAGATGGCGCTTATGGCGCGATACAATATCAGAAGCAATGTAACCCAAAGGGTGGCCTACATGCAATCCGGCTCCTGAGGGATAGGGAAACATGTCGAGCACGTAGAACTTGTCTTTTTGACTGCCTTCTTCTGCAGCAAAAGTTTTCTGCTTGCTCCAGTAGTTTTGCCAGCGTTTTTCGATCTCTGAAAAGTTGTAATCCATTACTTGCTTTTGAGACTGCAAAAGTAGCACGAATTGGGGATAAAGTAGCGAGGTCGACCGTTTTCAATGCAATTATGAAACCCAGGTGATGTATATACGTATTAGCAATATTAAAGCTGTCTGAAACGACTTCATTTAAAGCAACTCTTTGAAATATAGACCGATAGAGAAGATCATCGATGAAATGGCAAAAAATTCGATGAATTAGCGATTAAAAGCAATGAAGTATGTAAAAATATCGATATATTTGTTATGCGAACCTAAGTTAAGGTTGAACCTAAGAGTAACCAATACGAAGCTTGTCATCTTCTTTTAGTGTTTGACAGTCTTAACTGAAAAGCCATCATTAACACCATAATGATGGCTTTTATTTTTTCCGCATAGTGGTCAGTGAAGCGAAATGGAGTAGTCCCGATTGGTTTGCTCGATCAAATTCCATACATCTTCCTTGCCGATTTTGCTTTCAGAAGAGGTGGTGATGATGGGCGGCAGTTCAGCCCATTCTTTGAGCATTGTTTTCTTGTAGTCAGCCAAATTCTTATTCAGGGTAGAGCTGCTCAATTTGTCGATCTTGGTAAATAACATTACAAAAGGAAGTCCTTTCTTACCCAGCTTGGCCATGAATTCCAGGTCGATCTTTTGAGCAGGTAGGCGACTGTCGAGTAATACAAAGGTGTAGAGAAGGTTGGGCCTTTGGTTCAGGTAAGTGTGAATCATTTTCTCCCACTTTTCTCTTTCTTTTTTAGAGACTTTCGCAAATCCATAACCAGGTAAATCTACCAGATAGATGTGCTCATTGATCAAGAAGTGATTGATCAGTTGGGTTTTGCCGGGGGTGGTTGAAGTTTTTGCCAGCTTTTTGCGCTCGCACAACATGTTGATCAAGGAGGATTTACCCACATTGGAGCGCCCGATAAATGCATATTCAGGAAATTTAGCTTCCGGACATTTCCTGTGGTCGGTATTGCTGATCAAGAACTCGGCTGAACGGATCTTCACGCTAAGAGGTCTTTGAGCTCAGCCACTTGTCCAAAATCTGATTGAACTCGTGAGGGTGTTCCATCATTGCCGCATGTCCACATTTGTCGATCCAATAAAGCTCAGAATCGGGCAGTTTTGCATGAAATTCCTCGGCCACTTCCGGAGGCGTCACGTTGTCGTTTCGGCCCCAGATCAGGCATGAAGGCATATTGAATTTTTGCAGATCGTCTCCCATATTATGGCGAATTGCCGATTTCGCCATGGCGAGGATCCTGATCAATTTATTTCGGTCGTTGACGATCTTGTAGACTTCATCCACCAATTCATCGGTAGCCACTTTTGGGTCGTAAAAGGTAACCTCGATCTTTTTTCTGAGGTATTCTTTGTCTTCTCTCCTCGGAAAAGAACCCCCAAAAGCGTTCTCGTACAATCCAGAGCTTCCGGTTAGCACCATGGAATGGGTGTTTTCCGGCATATCCAATGCGCAGATCAAGGCTACGTGCCCGCCGAGGGAATTGCCCAATAAGGTGATGTCGTTAAGCTCCTTGTATTTGATGAACTTCTTGATGTACTTAGCCATGCTACCCACACTGGTTTTGATCAAGGGTAGACTGTATAAGGGCATGATCGGTACTACGACGTGATACTTTTTAGAAAAATCGTCGATCACCTCTTTGAAATTACTCAACGCCCCGAATAGGCCGTGCAGAATCAACAGGGTATGACCTTCCCCTTTTTCCAAATATTCGAATTCCTTTTCCTTCTTGATGTAGTCCTGATAGTCCATAGGTTATGCTTCAAGCCAAAAATAGCCATTTAATCCAGTTTCCCATGCCTGCTCAGCTAGTAAGCTAGTGCAGATGCACTGATAGTCGATTACTCACCTCCCACCAAATTCCTATTTCTAGATGCAAGACCAATTCTGCTCTACGGCCTTTCTCTGGGGGTAAGACGATCAAATTTCGCCCTAAAGTTATCAACAAAGTGGTAGAATGTGGTAAAAAGTGGTAAAATAATGGATATTTTTACTGATTAATTGCTGAATCCCCCGTCAATAAAGGTTATGTCGAGCTTTATAGGAGAATTTGATTGTAAACTGGATGCCAAGGGCCGCCTAATGGTTCCTACGGGTCTGCGCAAGCAATTGGAGCCGTCGGCTAACGAGAGCTTCGTGCTCAATCGCGGCTTTGAGCAGTGTCTCGTGCTTTATCCTAAGAATCATTGGGATCAGGTGTCTGCAGAGGTCAATAAGCTGAATCAATACGTAAAGAAGAACCGCGAATTCATTCGCTATTTCTACAGAGGAGCTACGGAGCTTACGCTTGATGGAACCGGGCGTTTGTTATTGCCGAAACGCTTGCAAGAGTATGCGGAGATCGGGAAGGAAGTGGTGCTTTTCGCTTATTCGGACCGCATTGAGGTATGGAATAAAGACAAATACGAGGGCCTCCTTACGGATGAGCCGGAAGATTTTGCAAACCTGGCGGAAGAGGTGATGGGAGATCAGCAGCAAGAGGGAGATTCTTGAGCAAGAGGGAGATGAGTAAATCAGAAATCAGAAATCTGACATCTCGACTCCGCTCGATGTGACAGATTAGAAATAGGAAATATGAGATGTGAGATGTGAAAGCGATTTAAAGTCGAATTACCGACCATCGGTCAAAACGAAAGGTGAAAAGAACAAGGATTAAAATTGATAAGGAATAAGTTGAGTAGTAGAGAATATCATAGACCCGCCCTGCTGGAAGAGAGTCTAGAGGGGCTCTCGATCAATGCCGATGGAAGGTACGTAGATGTCACCTTTGGCGGCGGTGGCCACTCTCGCGAAATACTTAAACGGCTTTCTGATCACGGAAAGCTGTTTGCTTTTGATCAAGATCCTGATGCCCTCAACAATACGATCAACGATCCGCGCTTTACGTTGATCGATCAAAACTTTTCTTATCTCAAGAACTTTCTCCGCCTGCATGGAATGATCCCGGTTGACGGAATTCTAGCCGACCTGGGGGTCTCCTTTCATCAGTTCGACATCGCCGAACGGGGCTTTTCTTTTCGTTTCGACGGTCCGCTAGACATGCGCATGGATCAGAAGCGACCTCAAACTGCAGCGCAAATTCTCAACGTTTACGCAGAAGAAGATCTGGCGCTTTTGCTTAAGAATTACGGGGAGCTAAGGCAAGCCAGAGCAATTGCCAAGAAGATCGTTCAGAAGCGAGCCGAGGGAGAGATCAAGCAAATAGCCGAGCTCAAAACCTTGTTGAATGGCTTTGTACCCGAGCGTCATCAGCACTCCTTCATGGCTCAGGTTTTTCAGGCCCTCCGGATCGAAGTCAATCAAGAGATGGAAGCGCTACAGAGCCTGCTGGAGCAGAGTAAAGAGGTTCTGGCGGAAGGCGGTCGATTGGTGGTGATCACATATCACTCCTTGGAAGATCGTATGGTGAAGAATTTCTTTCGGTCTGGAAATATTTCCGGCAAGCAAGAAAAGGATTTTTACGGCAATCTTATTAGACCCCTGGAGCCGGTGAATCGCAAACCGATCACCCCAAGCAAGGAAGAGGTCTCTGCAAACAATCGCTCAAGAAGTGCAAAGCTTCGCGTGGCGAAAAAATTGGTGGCGGATCATGAATAAGTATAAAGACATAGAAGAGCAAGAAGAGCCCAAAAAGGAGAAAAAGGGCGGCTTGAAGAGTGTCTTAAGCGGCCAATTCCTTGATCGAGACCAAGCGGTGAGAGGTCTTCCATTTATCCTCTTCATGAGTTTGTTGGGGATCTTTTACATCGCCAATGGGTACCAGGCAGAAAAGTTGATCAGGCAGATCTACAAGACCAATAATCAACTAAAGGAGTTGCGCTCAGAGTATATCACTAATAAATCGGACCTGATGTACATCTCCAAGCAATCTCAATTGGCTCGGGCCACATACGGATTGGGGTTAAAAGAGCTGACCTCTCCGCCAAAGAAAATTGTGCTTACCGAAGAAGAAATGGAGGATTATCGCCATGAATGAGGTAAAGAAAGATATCGCCTGGAGGGTTTACCTTACTTATTTTGGGGTGTGTCTGTTTGGCTTGGCTATTCTAGTCAAGGCTGCCACCATTCAGCTGGTGGAAGGTGACGCCCTTAGAAAGAAGGTTCAGAACTATACACTCACGGAAAAGAACATTGAGGCAGTTAGAGGAAACATCTACGCCACAGATGGTAGCTTGCTGGCCACCTCGGTCCCGATCTACGAGGTGCGCTTCGATCCCAATGCAGATGCCATCACAGACGAGCTTTTTTACCAGCATGTTGATTCACTGGCTTGGTACTTAAGCGACCTTTTTCAAGATAAACCCATGGTCGCTTATCGGCGTTCACTGATCAATGCGCGTAAGGAAGGGCAACGTTATCACCTGATCAAAAGAAAGGTAAAATATACCGAGCTAAAAGCGCTGAAGAATTTCCCAATCCTCCGTCGGGGAAAATACAAGGGGGGGTTGATCTACATCCAACAGAACAAACGCCAACGGCCCTTCCAAAAGTTGGCTGCCCGAACCATTGGTTACGAGAGAGAGGGCGCCAGTCCGGTTGGTCTTGAAGGAGCTTATAGCGAGGTGCTCAGTGGGGTGGACGGGAAACGCATGATGCAAAAGATCTCTGGAGGGGTGTGGATGCCGGTCGGTGATGAGAATGAGATCGAACCTGAAGACGGTAGGGACATTTACACCACCATTGATGTGAATCTGCAAGATGTAGCTGAATCGGCCTTGATGAACCAGCTTCAAAAACACAAAGCTGATCACGGATGTGTGGTGCTGATGGAAGTGAGTACCGGTGCCATTAAGGCAATCGCCAACTTAAAACGCTTCAAGAACGGCACCTACTACGAAGGGTATAATTATGCGATTGGAGAAAGCACCGAGCCCGGTTCTACCTTCAAACTTCCTGCCCTGGTTGCAGCCTTAGAGAACGGCTATGTTGATATGGAAGATATCGTGGATTGTGGCGATGGCAGCAAGCAGTACTACGACCGCACCATGTATGATTCCAATCATGATGATGGCGGTTGGGGAAAGATCACCGTGCAGCGCGTTTTTGAAGTTTCTTCCAACATCGGGATGGCTGAGATCATACAAAGAGCCTATGCGCAAGAGCCCCAGAAATTCATCGACGGACTGGATGAGATGGGCCTCAGAAAAGCATTGGGAATAGAGATCGCCGGAGAAGGAAAGCCGTACATCAAGGATACGGATGATGAAAGCTGGTCGGGAATCTCCCTGGCCTGGATGGCCCACGGCTATGAGGTGCGTCAAACTCCGCTGCAGATCCTCACTTTCTATAACGCCATTGCGAATGATGGGCGTATGGTGAAGCCCAAATTCGTAGAGCGCATCACCAAAGGAAGAAAAACGGTAAAGGAGCTCGAAACCGAAGTGCTGGTTGAAGAGGTATGTTCGAAGGAAACCATTGATAGGGTGAAAGAGGCGTTGGAAGGGGTGGTTGAAAATGGCACGGCTTCCAACCTTAGAAATGCGGATTATAAAATTGCCGGCAAGACTGGCACCGCCCAGATCGCCAACCGTAATTACGGCTATTCCTATCAATCACGAGTGAGCCATCAGGCTTCTTTTGTGGGCTATTTCCCCGCCGATGAGCCTCAGTACTCTTGCATTGTTGTAGTAAATGCGCCAAGCCAGAATGTCTACTACGGAAACCTGGTCGCCGGACCGATCTTCAAAGAAGTATCCGATAAGGTCTATGCCAATAGCTTGGAAATGCACGAACCGCTTCAGCAGCAAACCACCTATTTGGCGGCCTCACCGATTCCTTACTCTAAGCACGGCAAAAAACACACCATCGAAAAGCTTTTTTCTCAACTCAATATTCCCGTGCAGTCTGAGGCTCAAGATGCCGATTGGATCATGACCCAAACCGGAGATAGTGCAGTGACCATAAGCCCCCGGCAGATCAAGAAGCGGTTAGTGCCCAATGTAGTAGGAATGGGATTGAGAGATGCAGTCTTTCTTCTCGAAAATCAAGGATTGCAAGTGGCGGTGGAAGGTCGCGGGATGGTGAAAAGTCAATCGATCAAAGCCGGGAAAGTCGCAAGAAATGGAATGAAGATCAAATTGTATCTGTCGTAATGAACATACTGAAGAACATATTATATGGACTGCCATTGCAGCAGGTGGATGGGCCCACCGACCGACCGGTCAAGGGCCTGAAATTCGACTCCAGAAAAGTGGAAGAGGGTGATTGTTATATCGCCCAGCGCGGCACTCAGGTAGATGGGCATGATTTCATTTCGCAGGCTATAGAAAAGGGCGCCAAATGCATTGTCTGCGAAGAATTGCCCAAGCTCGATGTGAATGACGTCACCTTCATACAAGTGGAAGATTCTTCTCAGGCATTGGGTGAGATGGCCAGTAATTTCTACGGACAGCCATCAGAGCAGATCAAACTGATCGGGGTGACCGGCACCAACGGTAAAACGACTACCGTAAGTTTACTTTACGACCTATTTACCTCTCTTGGAAAGCGGGCGGGCTTGATCTCTACGGTAATGAATCGAGTTGGTGACAACACCCTGGCGACTACCCACACCACTCCCGATGCGGTGCTGATCAATCAGCTTTTGGCGCAAATGGTAGACTCTGAATGTGAGTATTGCTTCATGGAGGTGAGTTCACATGCAGTGGTGCAGCAGCGGATCGCAGGATTGCAATTTTCCGGGGCAGTCTTTACCAATATCACTCCTGAGCACCTCGATTTTCATAAGACCTTCAAAGAATACATTGCGGCCAAGCAATTATTTTTCACCGGTCTGAACTCCATGGCCTGGGCGCTTTCTAATCGCGACGATAAGAATGGGGAAGTCATGCTGCAGAATTCCAAAGCGAAGAAGCATTACTACGCCCTTAAGAAACCGGCAGATTTCAAGTGCAAGATCATCGAGAGTAGCTTCGACGGCTTGCAACTGAAACTGGACGAGCATGAACTGTGGAGCCCCTTGGTGGGGAGGTTTAATGCCTACAACCTCACTGCGATCTATGGGGTGGCCATCTTGTTGGGTCAGGATAAGCTCGAAGTGCTCCGACTGCTTTCTCAGCTGAAATCAGTGGCAGGCAGATTTCAGTTCATTGCAGTGGCTAAAGTTTCAGGTATCGTCGACTATGCCCATTCGCCGGATGCCCTAGAGAATGTGTTGAATACCATCAAAGAGATCCGCGGCGGTAACGAGCAGGTGATCACCGTGGTGGGCTGCGGCGGAGATCGAGACAGGAGCAAACGTCCACTGATGGCAGAGATCGCTTGTAATTATTCAGATCGGGTGATTCTTACCTCAGACAATCCGCGATCAGAAGACCCCGATGCCATTATTGCTGAAATGATGAAGGGAGTAGATAAGGTGGCCCAGAAGAAAGTGATCAGCATTAGTAACCGTCGGGAGGCCATCCGAACGGCCAGCTCCCTATCAAATTCAGGAGACATTGTGCTGGTAGCCGGTAAAGGGCACGAAACCTACCAAGAGATCAAAGGAGAACGCAAGCATTTCGACGACCGAGAAGAACTCTACGAATCATTGAAAATCTTCCACAGCCAAGAAAACGCCAACTGATATGCTCTACTACTTATTCCAATACTTGAATGAACTTGATTTCCCCGGAGCGGGAGTCTTTCAATACATCACCTTTAGAACGGCCGCCTCGGTGATCGTCTCTTTGCTGATCAGTATGGTGTTTGGCAAACGCATCATTGCGCTGCTTCACCGAAAACAGGTCGGTGAAACCGTAAGAGACCTCGGTTTAGACGGGCAAAATGCCAAGCAAGGTACGCCAACCATGGGAGGATTGATCATCCTGGCTTCCATCTTGATCCCCACCTTGCTCTTTGCCCGATTGGACAACATCTACATCATCCTGATGCTATTGTCGACCGTTTTTCTAGGATTGATCGGCTTCATTGATGATTACATCAAGGTATTTAAAAAGAACAAAGAAGGCCTGGCCGGAAGGTTCAAGATCATTGGGCAAGTGCTGGTAGGCCTGCTGGTTGGTGCAATCTTATTCTTCCACGAGGACGTGAAAGTGATGCATAAGGTAGAGGCTAGCTATCAGCAGGTGGAGGAAGCAACCAATGCCCAGGTGGATGCCACCATCTGGCAAGAAAGCAAGGATATGGTCACCACCATCCCTTTTGTGAAACACAACGAATTCGATTACGGTTGGTTGATCGATTGGTGTTGCGAGAATGCCATGGATTGGATCTGGTTGATCTTTATTCCCATCGTGATCTTTGTAGTTACCGCCGTTTCTAACGGGGCCAATATGACCGATGGTCTGGATGGCTTGGCCACGGGTACATCGGCCATCATTGGCGTTACCCTGGCGGTCTTTGCCTACGTGAGCGGGAATACCATTTTCGCCGATTATCTCGACATCATGTACATTCCGAATTCCGGCGAGCTGACAGTTTTTATTGGGGCTTTTGTTGGGGCGTGTGTAGGGTTTCTATGGTACAATTCTTACCCTGCACAGGTTTTTATGGGCGATACCGGCAGTCTGGCGCTCGGGGGGATCATTGCGGTGTTCTCTCTTGCCATTCGCAAAGAATTATTGATCCCTGTATTCTGCGGGGTTTTCCTTATCGAGAATGTCTCGGTAATGATGCAGGTGTTCTACTTTAAATACACTAAGAAAAAGTTCGGTGAAGGACGGCGCATTTTTCTAATGGCGCCGCTGCACCATCACTACCAGAAAAAAGGGATGCATGAAGCGAAGATCGTTGCACGATTTTGGATCGTAGGCGTCATGCTGGCCATCTTATCCATTGTAACCCTTAAGCTTAGATGAAGACCAAAGTCGGCATATTAGGCGGAGGCGAAAGCGGAGTAGGGGCAGCCCTACTGGCTCAACAGGAGGGTTATGAGATCTTCTTGTCGGATGCCGGTAAGCTGAAAGCGAAGTTCCGCAGGGAGTTGGAAGCGGTCGGAATCAGCTACGAAGAAGGCAGTCATGAACAGATCCTTCAATTCAGTCCGGTAATGCTAGTGAAGAGTCCGGGTATTCCTTCGGAAACTGATGTTGTTCAGAAGTTGATCGCGGCGGGAGCAGAATTGATCTCCGAGATCGAATTTGCGTACCGGCATACTGAAGCGTATCTGATCGGGATCACCGGAAGCAATGGCAAAACCACCACGGCTCATTTACTTTATCATCTGCTTCATCAGGCCGATTTGAAGGTAGGTTTGGCAGGCAATGTGGGTAAGAGCTTTGCCCGCATGCTTACTGAGGCCACTCATGATTATTATGTCTTAGAGATCAGTTCTTTTCAATTGGATGACATCGCCAAGCTGAAGCTGCCGATCGCCATTTTGTTGAACATCACTCCTGATCATCTGGATCGCTATCAACAGCGCCTACAACTTTACGCAGATGCCAAGGCGAAGATTGCTCAGAACTCAGATGAAGAAGATTATTTCATCTACAATGCCGACGATGAAGTGGTTGCCGATGCTATGCGCCGCAATCCTTCCAAGGCCAAAAAAATCCCCTTTAGTCAGAAGCGCGAGCTCGCTGAAGGGGCCTTTCTTAGATCAGAATCACTCAATATTAATTTCAATAACCAATCATTTATTATGTCCATACACGACTTAGCCCTACAGGGCAAACACAATTTGTACAACTCCATGGCAGCCGGAATCGCCACCCGTATTCTAGATCTGCGCAAGGAAGTGATCAGAGAGAGTCTTTCCGACTTTCAAAATGTAGAACATCGCCTGGAGACTGTGGCTTCAGTGCACGGGATCGAATTTATCAATGATTCTAAGGCCACCAACGTAAACTCTACCTGGTATGCACTCGAAAGCCTGAGCAGACCGGTAGTTTGGATCTTAGGAGGGGTAGATAAAGGCAACGATTATGCAGAGCTCATGGCCTTGGTAGAAGAGAAGGTGAAAGCCATCATCTGCTTGGGTAAAGACAATCAGAAGATCATCGATGCGTTTAAGGGTAAGATCCAGATCATCGAAGAAAGTAATTCAGCAGAAGATGCGGTGCGAAAAGCTTATGAGATCGGGGTAAAAGGAGACGTTGTATTGCTATCTCCGGCCTGCGCCAGCTTCGACCTTTTTGAGAATTACGAAGATAGAGGGCACCAGTTCAAGAAGGCCGTAAAAGCACTTTAATGCAGTTTTTGCTCAAATACATTAAAGGAGATCGGGTGATCTGGGGGGTGTCTACCCTTCTGGCGCTATTTTCCATTTTGGTGGTCTACAGCTCGATCGTCACCCTGGCCTACAAGTATCAAGACGGGAATACGGAATTCTATCTATTGAAGCATAGCATCATCCTTTTGATTGGTTTTGGATTGATGTATTTCGCTCATAAGTTGAATTATCGCTACTACTCCCGCATGTCTCAATTGGCACTCTATTTGGCCGTTCCTCTGCTCTTGCTCACTTTAGTGACTGGCGCCAGCATCAACGACGCTAGTCGTTGGCTGGTGATACCGGTGATCAATCAAACTTTCCAAACTTCCGACTTGGCGAAGTTGGCATTGATCATGTTCCTAGCGCGAATGTTGTCTAGGAGGCAAGACCATATCAAGGATTTTAACGGGGCCTTTGTACCCATTATGATTCCGGTTTTGCTGGTTTGCGGATTGATCCTGCCGGCAAACTTCTCCACCGCAGCGATGCTTTTTGTCACCTGTTTGGTCTTGATGTTTATTGGGCGAATCAATCTGGCATACATCATTTCATTAGTGTCGATCGGCGTTGTGGGTCTGGCCATATTTATCGCCATCGTCTTGAACTCCAATGTCGACTCGCGAGTGGGCACTTGGAAGGCCAGGATCGAAAATTTCGCAGACGGAGGTTCCCAGCTTAATTATCAAGCTGAGCAATCAAAAATTGCCATTGCGACCGGGGGAGTGGTTGGGAAAGGGCCCGGAAGGTCTACTCAAAGGAATTTTCTACCCCAGGCTTATTCCGATTTCATTTTTGCCACCGTAATTGAAGAATATGGCATGTTGGGTGGCGTCTTTATCGTACTGCTCTATTTGATCTTATTTTACCGCGGTATACTGATCGCGCGAAAAGCCCCGAGGACGTTTGGTTCACTGTTAGCAGTGGGGCTTAGTTTTAGTTTGGTGTTTCAGGCCCTCATCAACATGGCCGTGGCAGTAAATCTCTTTCCGGTCACTGGCCAGCCACTTCCAATGGTCAGTATGGGTGGCACCTCAATTTGGTTCACCTGCCTTGCTTTGGGGATCATCTTATCGGTGAGTCGCCATGAGGAATCATCAGATCATACGCTTAATACCTACAATAATGGCTAGTATAAGAGTGATCATCAGCGGAGGCGGAACGGGCGGACATATCTTCCCGGCAATCGCCATTGCCAATGCCATCCAGAAAAAGGATCCCCAAGCCGAGATCTTATTTGTAGGGGCTGAAGGCCGCATGGAGATGGAAAAAGTTCCTAAGGCCGGTTACAAGATCGTTGGGTTGCCGATCATGGGTATTCAGCGAAGCTTTACTTACAAGAATTTGAAATTCCCTTTCAAGCTCATGAAAAGCCTTCGCAAAGCCAGGAAGATAGTCAAAGAATTTAAGCCCGATGTGGCGGTAGGAGTAGGTGGCTATGCAAGTGGTCCGCTCCTGCGGGCGGCTTCAAAGGCCGGTGTGCCCACACTGATACAAGAGCAAAATTCCTACGCTGGATTGACCAATAAGATATTAGGGAAGAAAGCCGCTAAGATCTGTGTGGCCTATGAAGGCATGGAGGAATTCTTTCCGGCCAATAAGATCTTACTGACAGGGAACCCGGTAAGAGCAGAGGTGGTCAAATTGGAAGGGAAGAAAGAACGGGGAATGGAGTTCTTCGACTTGGATCCAAATAAAAAGACCCTCTTGATCGTGGGGGGTAGTTTGGGAGCATGGAGTGTGAATGAAGGAGTGGCCAATGCCCTTGATCAATTTGAGGATGAAGGGATTCAGTTGGTTTGGCAATGTGGGAAGACCTATCTCTCAAAGGCAGAAGAAGCAGCCAAAGACAGAGAAAATGTGAAAGTTCACGAGTTTATTTACAGGATGGATCTTGCGTATGCGGTCTCCGATTTGGTAGTTTCAAGAGCGGGAGCTTTAGCCGTATCTGAACTTTGTCTGGTAAAAAGACCTACTATTTTCGTACCACTTCCGTCTGCTGCCGAAGACCATCAAAATAAGAATGCAGGCGCCCTTACTTCGCGAAATGCGGCCTATTTATTAGCCGACAAAGCGGTAGGAACGAAGCTAGGCGATATGGTCTGCAGACTGATCAATTCTGAGGAAGAGCTTGCCAAAACAGTAGCGAACATCAAACCTTTGGGCTACGAAGATGCCGCCGAAATTATTGCCGATGAGGTCATTAAACTCCAGAAGCAGAAGGGATGAATGCGCAGCTAAATAAAGCGAAAGTGTTTTTGATCGGAGCCGGAGGCATCGGTATGAGTGCGCTTGCCCGTTATTTCAATAAGCAAGGTAAAGAGGTAGGAGGATACGATCGCGCCGCTACCAAACTCACCGAACTTCTGCAGTCGGAAGGCATTTTCCTCACCGACGTCAACCAGGCTGATGCAATTCCCGAGGCATTCACCAATAAAGAGGATACCCTGGTGATCTACACTCCTGCCATCCCTAAACAGAATCCGATCCGGGCTTTTTTCGAAGCGCAAGGCTTTCGGCTATTCAAGCGGGCAGAAGTACTCGGCCTACTTTCTAAAGATCTGCAAACCATAGCCGTAGCCGGCACCCACGGAAAGACTACCACTTCTGCAATGATCGCCTTTCTATTGAAATCGGTGAAGACCCCCATCAATGCTTTTTTAGGAGGGATAAGTACCGATTTTGGCAGCAATCTCATGCTGGAGGAAAATGCCGAGATCATGGTGACTGAAGCGGACGAGTTCGACCGATCATTTCTACAACTTGAACCGGATGTAGCGGTGGTAACCTCCCTGGATGTGGATCACCTTGATGTCTATGCCGACCGGGAGGATATGTTAGCCACCTACCGTCAGTTTTGCAGCCAGTTGAGAGAGGATGGCAGTTTGGTTTACAAGAGCAGTATTGCTTCTGAGCTAAACTGGAGTCATTCGATCGATGGGTTTACCTACGGCATCAATGACCCGTATGCCTTCTATTCAGCTGAAAAAATTACCGTAGTAAATGGAACTTATCAGTTTGACCTTCGCTTCAAGGACCATTGCATCGAAAAATTAAGTTGTGGTTTAGCGGGGATCCATAATGTAGAAAATGCCGTAGCCGCTTTGGCCGTCTGTGATCAATTGGGTCTTGATGTCGCCCAAATGAGAAAACCCTTAGCTGAATTTAAAGGAGTGTTGCGCCGTTTTGATGTGCACATTAAGCGAGAAGATTTCGTGTACATCGACGATTACGCTCATCATCCCAAGGAAATTGCTGTCTTGCTTCAGTCGGTAAGGGAGTTATATCCCGGAAAGCATATCACTACCGTATTTCAGCCCCATCTATACAGCCGTACGCGAGATCTTGGGGCAGAATTTGCCGAATCCTTATCTGAAACGGATGATTTGATCCTATTGGAACTATATCCGGCCAGAGAAGAGCCAATAGAAGGCATAGATTCTCGTTGGTTAGGGAGTCAAACCACACTGAAAGACGTTCCGGTTTGCAATAAAGCGCAATTGATGGATGAGCTGAAAGAAAGAAGAATGGAGGTTTTACTCACGGTGGGGGCCGGGGATATTGACACCTTGGTGCCAACAATTCATACTTACTATCAATGAAAAGATCATTGATCAATACGGTGATGTGGGCTGTGGTGCTGTTGCTTACGGTAATCGCCTTGGGTTTCGTAGAGAGCGAACAGGATGATCGCGCCTGCACCAACATTAAGATCTTCATCGATCACAGCAATGGGAACTTTTTTGTGAATGAAGAGGAAGTCAACGCCATGGTCTATCACGAAATGGATACCGTTCTCGGCCGGCCGATCTCCCGCATTGAAGCCGGAAACCTTGAACATAAGCTGAACAATCACCCGAATATAGCACGAGCTGAAGTCTATAAGACCTTGCAAGGAGAGCTGGTGGTTGAAGTTTCCCAGCGAACCCCGATCGTGAGAATCTTCAATTCCCTAGGTGAGAGTTTTTATCTGGACAGCACTGGAAAGGTGATGCCTCCCTCTAAAACATACACTTCACGGGTTTTCGTAGCTAATGGAGAAATACCGGATAAGTTCGTGGATGTGAATCAATTGAATGCAGCCTCGCTAAGCGATTCGCTCGCTGAGATCAGTTTGATCGATGACATTTTCAGATTTGCAGATTTCATCCGCCAAGACCGCTTCTGGAGCCTTCAAATTGAACAGCTTTATGTTAATAAAGATTCTGAGCTTGAATTGATACCCCGCGTTGGAAATCATAGAATTGTATTTGGAGATGCCACTGCACTCGAGGGTAAATTTAGGAAGCTGAAGATCTTTTATGAGAAGGGCCTTTCAAAAACAGGCTGGAATGAATACAGTGTCATTAACCTAAAATTTGCCGACCAGGTGGTCTGCACAAAAAGAAATTGATATGGAAGCTTCTGGAGATATAGTTGTCGGACTGGATATTGGAACTACCAAGATCGTTGCTATGGTGGGTCGTAGGAACGAGCACGGCAAGTTGGAGGTGTTGGGTATGGGGCGCGCAGAATCCTTGGGTGTAAGTCGCGGGGTAGTCGCTAACATTGAAAAAACCGTACAATCGATCAAAACGGCTGTTTCTGGCGCTGAAGAGAAATCTGGGGTGGATGTGCGCATTGTGAATGTGGGTATTGCCGGGCAGCATATCAAGAGTTTACAACATCGAGGCATTAGAGTCCGGAACACCTTAGAAGACGAGATTGGTCAGGAAGATATTGACTTGCTGATCAATGACATGTTCAAGTTGGTGACCCTACCCGGAGAAGAGATCATCGATGTCTTGCCCCAAGAGTTCATTGTGGATAATGAACAAGGCATCAAGGATCCCATTGGCATGTCTGGAATCCGCTTGGAAGCCAATTTTCACATCATTACCGGTCAGGTAGCGGCAGCCAAGAACATTCATAAATGTGTGCATAAAGCAGATCTCGAAGTTCAAGATGTGATCTTAGAGCCTTTGGCTTCGTCTGCAGCGGTATTGAGCGAAGAAGAGAAAGAGGCCGGTGTGGTCTTGGTGGACATTGGTGGAGGTACCACAGACGTAGCCATCTTTCAAGACGGGATCATTCGACACACGGCAGTGATTCCCTTTGGAGGGAATGTGATCACTGAAGACATCAAGGAGGGTTGCAGCATCATTAAGAATCAAGCAGAGCTGTTGAAGATCAAATTCGGTTCTGCCTTAGCCAATGAAAGTCAGGAAAACGAGATCGTATCCATTCCCGGATTAAGGGGGAGGGAACCGAAAGAGATCAGCATCAAAAATCTGGCACACATCATTCAGGCTCGTTTGGAAGAGATCATCGAACACATTTATTACGAGATCAAGAATAGCGGATATGAGAATAAGTTGATTGCTGGGATGGTGATCACCGGCGGAGGCGCTCAGATGAAGCACATCGGTCAGCTGTTTGAATACGTGACCGGCATGGATACTCGAATCGGTTATCCGAATGAGTATCTGGCACAGGGGAACTCAGAGGAGATCACATCGCCCATGTACGCTACAGGAGTAGGATTGATCCTGAAGGGATTTGAGAAGATCGATAAGCAGAAAGGTAAGCTGCGGGATAACAGCCATGGAGAATCGATCAAGGTGCGACAAGGCGATAAGACCAAGAAAGGCTTTTTGCAAGAGATCGTGGATCGGAGCAGACAGTTCTTCGAGGAAGATGAGAGGTAATTAGGAGGAGAACAAAGAGAAAAGAGTATTTATTCACTTCTGCTTCGCTCATTGCGGCGCTTTGCTCTTTGATCTAACATAAATAAAATAAAGAAGAGAAAGCTCATTTATTGAACTTTTTCAATTGAAAAATAAAATCTAGAAAGATGGAATTTGATTTGCCCAAAGACCAATCATCAATCATCAAAGTCATCGGTGTCGGTGGCGGTGGTAGTAATGCGGTCAACCACATGTACAATCAGGGAATAACTGGTGTAGACTTTGTGATCTGTAACACCGATCAGCAAGCCTTGGATATGTCGCCCGTGCCGAATAAGATGCAGTTAGGATCTACCTTAACGGAAGGAAGGGGGGCCGGCTCGAATCCGGAAGTTGGAAAAAATGCGGCCATTGAGAACGTGGATGAGCTCAAAGACCTTTTGGAAAAAAACACCCAAATGGTGTTCATCACTGCAGGAATGGGTGGGGGTACCGGCACTGGTGCAGCTCCGATCATTGCGCAAACCGCCAGAGAAATGGGCATTCTCACAGTGGGCATAGTCACCATTCCGTTCTCTTTCGAGGGAAGAAGAAGAAAGGTACAAGCCGATGATGGCTTGGCGTCACTGAGGGATAATGTGGACACTCTGCTGGTGATTTGTAACGACAAGCTAAGAGAGATGCACGGTAATTTAAAAATTGGCGAAGCATTCTCTAAAGCAGATGACGTCTTAACCGTTGCCGCTAAAGGTATTGCTGAGATCATTACCGTAGCCGGCTACATCAACGTGGATTTCGAAGATGTCAAAACCGTCATGAAAGATGGGGGGACGGCAATTATGGGCTCCTCTGCTGCAGAAGGAGATAGCAGAGCCGTGAAAGCCGTTTCACAGGCCCTAGCTTCCCCACTATTGAATGATAACGACATCACCGGAGCCAATTACATTCTTTTGAATATCACATCAGGGGAAGAAGAAGTGACCATGGATGAGATCGACGAGATCACCGACTATATTCAAAATGAAGCGGGAAATACCGCAGATATCATCTGGGGTAACGGAGTGGATGAGAGTTTGGGGAATAAAATTTCCGTCACCATCATTGCTACCGGATTTGGAGCCCAAGAACCACAAGGTTTTCAGCTGGATAAAAAGCCAAAGAAAGTAGTACGTGACCTCAATGATGAGGTGAAGACTGAGATCACCCAATCTCCTAACGAAGAAGCATCTAGCAAGACTTCAGAACCAGAAACAGATAATCCGGAGGAGCCTTATTTAAAAAAGCAAGATGAAAGCGAGGCGGAAAATCAGGCCAGTTTTGAGTTTGAGATTAGGCCCTCTTCCTCCAGCAATAAAGACCTTGAAAACGATCCCCCTAAGGTGAAGCGATTTAGTCTTGATGACGAGATGGAGGGTGATACGGATAGCGAGGAGTTGCCTTCTGATCAAGAGATCAAACAGCAATCCGCAGAGGATCATGTGTCTGAAAGACAAATGAACGAGGAAGAACAGATCAAGAAAAGTCAGGACCGCATACTTAAACTTAAGGCCTTGAGCTTAAAAATAAAGACCCCAGGAGGGATCAACGACTTGGAAGAAGAACCGGCCTATAAGCGACGAAATATCAAACTTGATGATACGCCTCATTCTTCGGAGTCCAACGTGAGTCGCTACACACTGGGAGAAGACGAGGAAAAAAAAACGACCTTGAAACAAAATAATTCGTTCTTACACGATAATGTCGATTAACGATTATTGGTTAGTAGTAAAGTCGACTAGAGAGGGGAAGCAGCTATGCTTCCCTTTTTTTATTTTTTAATGTCATGTCCTTAGACCCTTCAGCACCGCTTAGGAGAACTGAAAAGAGCTAAGCCTGCATGCCAGCAGGAATCACGGCTTCGCTTCCTTCTGTTGCCTTCTTCATTTTCTTTTATGTGAAAAGAAAACGAAGCAAAAGAAAGCACAACTTTTGCGAGAAATTTTCTTTTGATACTCATTGTGCACAATCAAGTGCTTTAGAAACCAAAAGAAATCGAAGCCAAAAATTGGCGCTTCGCTGTGTCTCCAATCTTTTGTCTTCTATTATTGCGCAAAAGTGCATACTGCCTTCGGCAGAATTAGGTTGGTCTTTCGTACACCATATTAAGTCGGCTTCACAGGAAATTGCTGTTGGAGCGATTTGTAGGCTTAGTTAAGAGAAAAGCTCCAAGGGAATCCTTGGAGATCCTTCGGCCTAACTTAGACTACAAGAGTGCCTGCCCGCCGAACGCTAGCTATGGTCACGGCAGGCGGGGAAACAGTAATTTTCTGTGGCCTGGGCTTTTTGCTCTACTTTTTGCCCATCAAAAAGTAGAATAAAAAAAGAAGATAGAGGGGGAAGCATTGATGGGTTCCTTCAATAGGCTCAGGAAAACATTAGATTTTGCTCCACTTTGACCTGTGCTTGTCAGAGCCGAATAATCAAGCAAAAGTGGAAGATAGAAGAGGAGGCGAGAGTGAATTTTATAGCGCCCAGACTTTTTTGGTTTCCGCCAGCAGGCGGACAGACACTTTTGTGTAAAGTGGAACATCCCGAGACATCGGGAACAAAAATTAACAGAGAGCAAGAAAGCAGCAATGCTTCCCTTTTTTGTTGGAGATCGGAGACTGGAGCCTGGAGATCGAGGAAAGCCGCATCGCAGGATCTCTGATCCTGCGGTGCTAAAAGGCTTTTAGAAATGAAATGCCCTCCGTGATCCTCTGTGTCTTCTCTGTGAAAGCCCGACAAAGTCGGGGTCTCAGTGACCCAAATAAAACGTTCATTTGATTTCTCTACTATTCTTTTTATTTTCAACCTCAATTATTAACTAAGCAAAATCAACTGGAAATCATCGACCAAAATTATAAGCCACTATCTACTACCGACTGGTTCATTACCATACTAATCGCCTCAATTCCATTAGTGGGCTTTATCATGCTATTTGTGTGGGCTTTTGGCAATAATGCCCATCCTTCCAAATCAAATTGGGCCAAGGCCACCTTGTTATGGTATGTCGTCGGGGTTGTTTTTGTGGGCATTCTGCTTTCATTCGGTGCGCTAGGTGCGTTAATTGGTATGGCAGATCAAATTAATTGAAAGCTTGAGTATGAGTAAACACCTCAGTAATCTTGCTGTTAGAACAATAACATTTAAAAACATAACAGGATGAGTTTAACCGATCAGATCAATGAGGACATCAAGTCCGCCATGAAAGAAAAGAATAAACCCAAATTAGAGGCACTTAGAGCCATCAAATCACAGTTGATATTGGCCTCTACCGAAAAAGGAGCAGGGGAAAGTACCGAAGCTGCAGAAGTCAAGATGCTTCAAAAATTGGTAAAGCAAAGGAGAGATGCGGCAGACATTTATACGAAAGAGAAACGAGATGATCTGGCTGCTGAGGAATTGGAGCAAGTCACCATCATTGAAAATTACCTTCCCGAACAAATGACCGAGCAGCAAATTCGCTCAGAAGTAGATGCCATTATTCGAACCACCGGCGCATCAAGCATGAAAGATATGGGTAAAGTAATGGGACAAGCCAATGAAAAGATGGCCGGCAAGGCGGATGGGAAGATCATCGCTCAATTGGTGAAAAGAGCGTTGGATCATAATGAAATTTAAGTAATTACGAATTACGAATAGCCTTCGTTGTTTATGTTACCTTCCTCATTCTCGTCTTTTCATTCTCCGCAGCTTGAAAAGCGTTAGAGCAGAATAAAATATAGCTAATCGCCTACTTTAAATCAGTGATTGCATAATAATTGGTAAAATTGGAATTGAATTGCTTCTATTGAACCATTTTAATATAATCTTTATGTTACGACGAGTTTCTTTTTTCTTGTTTATTGCTGTTTTACTTACTTCCTGTAGTATGGTTAAGCACAGCCCTTCTGCAAGCTTTAAGAAGGTGAAATATAACTCACATTTGAAATTTGCTAAAAAGAATTCCCCTGCCAAAATAGATGAAATGGCATATGATCAGGTGCAGAAGGGTCAAGAGAATGAACGATTTGATTCAACTTTGTCTGAGATTCCCAAATCAACCTACAAGTTCAAAGAGAAAAACAGATCTCACCTCAGGAAGATCAGAAAAGTAAAAAGATCCGCATCTAATTTGGCTGCTTTAATGTCTGGGAAAAAAGCGGTTGAAAAATCTCAGCATAAAAATGCGCAACCCTTTAACCCTCCAGTTCCAAATTTCACCGACCGAGCAGTAAATCATAGTCTTGCTCCTCTCGAACCTATTGCTGTTGATGATAATGATGTACTTGATCTCATTTACATTATTCTCCTTGTGCTGTTGGTTTTAATTGTTGTGGGCTTTATCATCGACCTCTCCGGGGGTTTGCTTGGCACGCTTATCGCAATTCTCTTGATCCTATTGATCTTGCATTTATTGGGATTGATCTAACTGAGAGGGCGAGAATGAGGATGCAATCCTTCAATTAGAGTGTCACTCAAGTCTCACTCCAGCATCACTTAAAATAGCTTTCCAGATTAAGTAATTTAAATATTGTTTTCGTACTCACTCTTAAACCATACGGTAACAAAAAACCCCGACATCGTCGGGGTTTTTTATATTGGTAGGTATAGAAAATTACATCATTCCACCCATGCCGCCCATGCCTGGCATTCCGCCACCGCCGGCTGGCATTCCACCACCGCCATCGTTCTCATCTTCTTCATCAGAGATCACGCATTCAGTAGTAAGTAACATTCCGGCAATTGAAGCCGCGTTCTCAAGAGCTACGCGAGCTACCTTGGTAGGGTCGATAACCCCGGCTTTTAACAAGTCCTCATACTCTTCAGTACGCGCATTGTAGCCGAAGTTCTTCTTGCCTTCCTTGATCTTTTGAACCACTACGGATCCTTCTCCTCCGCTGTTGGCAACGATCTGACGAAGAGGTTCTTCCAAGGCTCTAGTCACGATCGACATGCCTGTGGTCTCATCTTCATTTTCTCCTTCCTGGCCATCAAGTGAGGATAGAGATCGGATAAAGGCCACACCTCCTCCGGGAATGATTCCTTCCTCTACGGCCGCTCTGGTGGCGTGAAGGGCATCATCCACTCGGTCTTTCTTCTCTTTCATTTCCACTTCAGAGGCTGCACCTACATAAAGTACCGCTACTCCACCAGCCAGTTTAGCCAGTCTTTCCTGAAGCTTCTCACGATCGTAATCAGATGTGGTATTCTCGATCTGAGCTTTGATTTGTTTTACTCTACCTTGAATATCGTCTTTCTTACCTGCACCATTCACGATGGTAGTGTTATCCTTATCGATGGTGATCTTCTCACATTCTCCTAGATCGGCCAGATCGGCGTTCTCTAGTTTATACCCTCTCTCTTCAGAGATCACGGTACCTCCGGTAAGGATTGCGAGGTCTTCCAACATGGCTTTTCTTCGGTCGCCAAAGCCTGGAGCTTTTACCGCAGCAATCTTCAGTGAACCTCTGATCTTGTTTACAACCAAGGTTGCGAGCGCTTCGCCCTCTACATCCTCAGCAATGATCAATAACGGGCGACTGCTTTGCGCTGTTTTTTCCAGTACCGGAAGCAAGTCCTTCATGTTGCTGATCTTTTTATCGAAGATCAAAATGTAAGGATTCTCTAATTCAGCTTCCATCTTATCGGTATTGGTTACGAAGTAAGGCGATAAGTAACCTCTATCGAACTGCATACCTTCTACTACTTCTACAGTAGTTTCGGTTCCTTTTGCTTCTTCCACAGTGATTACACCTTCCTTCTTGACCTTGGCCATCGCTTCAGCGATCAACTTACCGATCGAACTGTCGTTGTTTGCAGAGATGGTGGCTACCTGCTCGATCTTCTCGGAATCTTCGCCTACGGTCTGAGAATTTTTCTTCAATTCCTCGATAACCAATTTTACAGCTTTATCAATTCCTCTTTTCAGATCCATTGGATTCGCACCGGCAGCCACGTTTTTTAAACCTTGGCCGATAATTGCCTGGGCGAGGATGGTAGCAGTGGTAGTTCCGTCACCTGCGTCGTCGGCAGTTTTAGACGCGACTTCTTTTACCATTTGTGCCCCCATATTCTCGATGGGATCTTTCAATTCAATTTCTTTCGCTACCGACACACCGTCTTTCGTTACGGAGGGAGCGCCAAATTTTTTGTCGATCACTACATTTCTTCCCTTTGGACCCAAAGTTACCTTCACGGCATTGGCCAATTTATCTACCCCACTTTTCAGGGTGTTTCTTGCTGTAGTGTCAAAAGTGATTTCTTTTGCCATTGTATTTAAGTTTATTTTTTAACGTTTGATTATGATTTAGACGATAGCTAAAATGTCTGACTCACGCATGATGAGATAGTCATTGCCTTCGATGTTCAATTCAGTACCAGAATATTTTCCATAAAGCACCTCATTGCCAACTTTCACGGTCATTGGCTCATCTGGCTTTCCATTGCCAACGGCAACGATCTTACCTTTTTGTGGCTTTTCTTTAGCGGTATCCGGGATGATAATTCCCCCGGCAGTTTTTTCTTCAGCAGCAGCTGGTTCTACCAACACTCGGTCTGCTAAGGGTTTTACGTTTACTGACATGGTTTTCTATTTTAAATTAGATGAATTAACTCTATTTGAGAGTTCTCCATGTCAGATTTTATGCCAAAACGGTCTGCTTAATGGATTTGGGCAGTTTTGGTAAATATTGGCAGGATCCCCGCTTTTAAAGCAAAAAAAATGTCAGCCTGTATGACAGACTGACATTCATAAAAGTCATAAGATGCCTTTACTCTTCCGTTTCCTCTCCGTCGCCTTCTGGCAATAATGGATCTGCTCCAGCCGGGGCAGTTCCCTCAGTAGGCACGCCCTCTTGGATCATTGGGGCTTGACTTTGTGGAATAACGGTTTGGTTGGCCTCATCGGTAAGCTCAGACTGGTTGCTGATCACTTCAGAGGAAGTTCCTCCGATCAATGAGGAAGAGATCACCGAAAGGATCAAAAGGGCAATCCCTAGTGTCCAGGTCGCTTTTTCAAGAAAATCTGTGGTTTTGCGAACTCCCATCACTTGATTAGAGGCGGAAAAGTTTGAAGCTAAACCACCTTTAGGGTTTTGTACCAGAATAACCAACACCAATAAAACGGCTACGATAAAGATCAATACGGAAACGAAAGTGAACATCTTTGCTTAGGATTTAATTTTTTCTTCAACCGCTTTTATGCGGCCTGCAAAATAAATGCTTTTTTCGGGAAATTTCAACCTTAATTTCTCGTAGGCTTTTATAGCCTTATCGTATTTCCCTTGATCTTCAAAAACCCGAGCAAGGGTTTCTGTGACCAGGTCGTCTGATTCTGTTACGGATAACCTCGCCATTTTAGCTGCGGAATAAAACTCAGCTTTTTCCTGGATGTGCTTCGCCTGATCGGATATGGTCTTGATGATTTGCTTTCCTTCAGGTTGTTTTGAAGGGCTATCATAATCGTCTTTTTCTTTATCATCGACGCTGTAATGCTTCAACCATTCAGAGAAGGAATGAGCTTGGGATTCATCGAAGCTCGTTTCGCTTTCTTCAGAGATCGAAGAACGGAGATCGGAGATCGGTTCTTCCTCAATTTCAGACCTGTCTTCACTTTGAAAGTCTGTATTCTGCATATCTGCATGCTGAGTACCGGTTTCAAGCTCATCCACAATGGAGTTTCCTATTGCCGCAGTCATGATCTGGGCGTCTAGAAAATCCTGTTCGGCTTGGGCAACTTCATCGAGTTCACTCGGCATTGCTCCACCCTCCGAGTCTTCGCTCTTCGAGATCGGAGATTGGGGATCGGAGGTTGATTCACTTGATGAATATTGGTTCATAGAAGCGGTCCGGTCATTTTCGTCAATGACACCAACTTCTGATTGCCGATCTTCAATTTCAGATTTATGTTCACCCTGGCTTTCTTCACTCTGAGAAACTTCGTCACCCATTTGCTTCCCTGAATAAAGCAGCTCATGAAGCTTCTTCCGATCTCCTGCATAGGCTGCAGTTAATCTCAATTGTTTTTCATAATTGAGATTTTCACTATCGAAGAACGCTTTGGTCAGTAAAAGCTGAGCAGAAGTGAAATAGGGGTATTCCGAGACCAATTCTTGCAGATCACTGATTTG
>Ga0207419_1000508_pt1 | contig 33867 bp, 26 predicted proteins | sample ElkSloMetagenome_4_FD_184723 | JGI IMG/M metagenome (GOLD analysis project Ga0207419, IMG submission 184723) | Hot spring microbial communities from Elkhorn Slough, Monterey Bay, USA - MD2A (version 2) | ecosystem: Environmental > Aquatic > Marine > Intertidal zone > Estuary: Microbial mat ...
GACCTTTTTTGCTAATGGTATAAGCAGGGAGGCAATATTCTCTTTGAATATTTTATCAAAATCTTGTGACATTGAATGCTATTAGATACAAGAATAGGAAAGTTTTAAGGCTATCCTTAAAGCTGTTTTTACTGCTTTGCAGGTGGCAGACACTTCAGTCAATTAAATATTGATTAAGGACTCTCTTCTACGCATCTTACCGGCAGGTATGCCAAACATCATCTTGAAGCGGCGACAGAAATATGCTGTATCTTTATAACCCACGTCTTTCCCTATTTCCCTGATACTTTTCTTTGAAGTTCTTAGCAGGTTTACTGCCGTTTCCATGCGTTGGTATTCAATATAATCTTGTGGATTGATACCGGTAAGCATTTTGAAATACTGCCCTACATAATCCTCGGAAACATTAGCTACATTGGCCAGTACCTTATTTGAAAGGTCACTTTCCAGATTCTCCTTTATAAAAGCAAAAATATCTATTAATCTTGGATCTTTAAAGTAGGTGCTATTGGTAGCCAGTTGTTCTACAAAAAGTTGCTTATTCAGTATGTGCCTGATAACTTCTACCAATAAATGATCAACCTGCAATTTCATTATCCTTTTACTGCCAGGTACCATTGATCGATGTTCCTTCAAAATGGAAAAAAACAAGCTTTTTACCGTTTGATTATCCCTTACCACAAAAGGTGGGATGTCCAGTGAGGCAAAAAAATTAACCGAATCAAAAACTTTAGCATCTAAATTAAAATAACTAAAGCACTCTTCTTCCACGCTGTTCAATTCGTCATAAGAAAAGCTTGAGAAAAAATTATCGCGTTTGCTTATAAAGTCATCATTGCTCATGCTGATCGGAAATCCACTGCCATAGGTAAGTGGCAACATTTTTCCTCCAGGTACAAATAAAATTTCTCCTTCACGAACCACTTCTTTGTCTTTGCCATACTTTATTTCGCCTTTGTGCACGTAAATTACCATATTTTCAACATCGTAATAGTTGGTAATGGTAAGCGGTTGCAATATTCTAATATTTTTGGCCTTTATGAACCTTACTGATAAAGATTCAATTATTTTGTTGTAATCTTCCATTTTTCAATAAAACAAGGAATATGATTGTAAAAAATCTTAATTAACTTGTACAAATTTTATAAAAATATTGGTTAATACCAAATTCAATATTGAAAAAGTACAAATAAAAATTACATCTAAATTTGTATTTATTTGTGAATTTTTAATACACGTGTAAATAATCAGGTATTGGCAAAAGGGTTTATCCAATAATTTAAACATCAAAAATTTTTAATTAAATCACTACCTTATCTTTCAAAACTTACTATTTAGGATGTTTATAATCTCCTCTATACTCGCGTTTCAAAAGACCCTGCACATCATTTTTGGCCTGTAATTGATCGTTTTCATAACTTATTTTTTCATTGCCTTCGTAGGCTATCATGGCTAGTTGCACGCTTGCTGTAGAGTTGTATCCTTCTTTGACAGGACAACTAATCTTACCTGCATCTTGATTTTGTACAGCCTTTAAAAATTCTGCCACATGACGCTCCTGCATATCATTGGTTCTTATATCCCGCACCTCTTCTTCAGCGTCTTTAACATTGGGTCTAATAACCATTTTATGGTCGCTGGCTATTATTGTGGCATCATCTCCATAAAATACAATACTGTTTTTGTAGGCAGGATTAATTTCAGAGGGGCCCCACAAGCGGTGGTTCCAGGTTACAGGAACTTTTTCAAAACCAAAATTTGCTGTTAGCGCATCAGGTGTAGTAATTTGATCCTTTAACTTATAGATACCACCAAATGCAGTAAGATTTTTAGGTAAGCCTAATCCTAATATCATTCGGGTAGTATCAATATGGTGTATGCCCCAATCTACCAGGTGGCCGTTGCCATATTCTTTTTCCAGGCGCCAACTTAAGTGACCTATGCTAGGTCTATAAGGCAACTTTGGTGCAGGGCCACACCATTGTTCCCAGTCGAGCGAAGCAGGAGGCTCTTGTATAGTGGTATCGCCAATTTTAGCAGCGTAGTGTATTTGCGCCTCTACCTGTCTTATAGTTCCTGCATTACCACTTTTTATATATTTCTGCACGGTCTTAAATGCATCGCTCTGCCTTCTTTGAAAGCCTATTTGTACTATGTTCCCAGCTTTATCTGCTGCTTCCATCATGGCTTGTCCTTCTTTTATATCATACGATAATGGTTTTTCGCAATAAATTGGCAAACCAGCTTCGCATGCAGCAATAAACTGTAAGGCATGCCAATGTGGTGGTGTAGCAATAAATATTGCATCCAGATTTTTTTGCTGTAATAAATCTTGATAATGTTTATAGGTTTTAGGCTTTACCCCTTGCAGTTTGGCTGTTTCTTCAGCACTTTCGGTCAAATGGTTTTCGTCTGCATCAGCTATGGCGGCTACTTCCATAATATCTGATTTTAGGCCTGCTTTTACCAATACCATTCCGTACCATCCGGTACCAATAACTCCTACTTTTAATTTACTTTCTTTTGCTAAAATGTGAAAAGGAGATAAAGTGGCAGCGGCTCCTAATGCCGTGGTTTGTATAAAATTTCTTCTATTCATAATTATATTGGGTTTTGAAATTCAATAGGTTATGGATAAAAATAATGGAAAAAAGATTGATAAACAAATGATCAGGCTGCTCTTACAATAATCAGGAAGTGGAAATTTCTGTAAAAATTATTCGGAAATTCTAACTAACCCTTATTAATATTAAAAATGCTCCCACCCTTGTGCTTGCAATGGAACCACATTTTCCTGTTTAGTTACCAGATTTAGCCCTTTAGATTCATCAGTTATATAGCCTATAAAATGAATATCGGCATGATTTTCAATTTTTTTAAAATCATCTTGCGCAATGGTAAATAATAATTCATAATCTTCGCCGCCATTGAGCATACAGGTAACCGGGTCAATATTAAATTCTACAGCTGCTTCCTGCGTACGCCTGTCTAATGGTAACTTATCTTCAAAGATATTTACCCCTACTTTCGAGCTTTTGCAAATATGAAAAAGCTCGCTTGCTAAGCCATCGGAAATATCGATCATTGCAGTTGGCACCAAATTCAGTTCTTTCAATTCAAACATGATATCGGTGCGGGCATCGGGCTTTAATTGTCGTTGTACTATATACTCGTAATTATTTAATTTTGGTTGCATATCAGGATTTGACAAAAATTCTGCTTTTTCCCTATTTAGCACCTGCAGGCCGGTGTACGCTGCGCCTAAATCACCGGTTACACATACTACATCATTCTCCTTTGCTCCATCACGATAAGCAATCTGTTTTTTATCTACTTCTCCTAACGCAGTTACAGAAATAATGAGGCCAGAAGCAGAAGATGTTGTATCTCCTCCCACTAAATCCACATTATATTGATCACATGCAGCTGCAATACCACTATAAATTTCTTCTACAGCTTCCACTGAAAATCGATTGCTAATACCTATACTTACTATTACTTGGGTGGGTTTGGCATTCATCGCTGCCACATCAGAAACATTTACTACTATTGATTTATATCCAAGGTGTATTAGGGGCATGTAAGTGAGGTCAAAATGAATTCCCTCGGTGAGTAAGTCTGAAGTAACTACCTGAAATTTTTCACCCGAATCAATTACCGCGGCATCGTCACCTATGCCTTTATGGGTGCTTTTTTGTTTATTTACAAAAGATTTAGTTAACCTTTCGATTAAGCCAAACTCTCCCAGGTCTTTTATTTCTGTTCTTTTGGAGTCCATTTTTTAATAAGTTATTTTACAAAAGTGAGGAAACTTTTTTGCAGCCGACAAGGTTTTTTAATTAATTTTAAGGTTCATTCTTGAAAAAACAATTTTATATTAATTACGTTAGAAAGTTCAAAATAATTAAAGAAAATGATCAACGTTTCGGAAACAGCTAAAAATAGAATATTTGAGATAAGAAAGCAGGAAGGACAAACAGAAAACCACCACGTGAGGGTATCCGTAAAAGGCGGAGGCTGCTCCGGTTTAATGTACGATCTTTCATTTGACCCACAAATAAAAGACGAAGACGAAATATTTGAAGATAAAGGTATAAAAGTTTTAGTCGATAAAAAAAGCATGTTGTACTTACTTGGCACCACACTCGATTTCTCGGATGGCCTTAATGGCAAAGGTTTTCAATTTGTCAATCCTAATGCTTCCCGTACCTGCGGTTGTGGCGAAAGCTTTGCCGTTTAAGGCACCATCACATTTAAAGCTTTAGCTAAAATTTCAAATTCAAGCTTACCATCAGTTAATGGAAAATGCGTACCATCTATGTGAAAACAGTCAGCGTGAGCATTTTCTATTTTCACCTTTTCAATCTTCCAACTTTTGTAAAAAGTAGATTGATTTATATTACCCATAAGTAATCGAGAACCTAATGCTAACATTTTATAGCGTGGAAAAGGTTTGACAATACAAAGGTCAAGCTTACCATCAGTAATAATGGCATCAGGAGCTATATAAGCATTATTTCCATATTGCTTTGCATTGGCTAAGGTAATCGCAAATGCTTTGTGCTTATCTCTTTTACTATCATTATCAGAAATATAATATTCAGCTGGAGCGTATTTCCAGTAAGCACTAATAATTTTTTGTATGTAGGTACTCAACCCCCTGGCCTTGCTTTGTGCAAATAGTTTGCCTATATGCGCGTCGAAACCTACACCGGCAGTACAAAAAAATGGTTGATTATTTACCATTCCAACATCAATTCTCTTTGTATTACCACTATTTAACAAGCAAATAGCCTTTATCATATTAATTGGTATGCCGAGCTCTCTTGCCAGCCCATTGCCTGAACCATTGGGAATTATGCCAAGATTTATATCACTTCCTATTAGCTGACTACCTACTTCATTTACAGTGCCATCACCCCCAACAGCAACTACTGTATTATATTCATTTTTATTTCTGGCCTCCGTAGCTAATTCTTTCGCGTGTCCTTTCTTTTTACTCGTGGAAATTTTGTACTCAATACTCGTCTCTAAATATCGGGCTAACAATTGGGGGAATTGCCTTAAATTCCTTTTACCCGTTATCGGGTTCATTATAAATAATATTTTTTCTTGCTTCACAAAGTAGTTCAATTTTAATAAATTGGATGTTTATTTAAAGTAGCTATAGAAAATATAAAAAAATTGGATTGGGCCACGGAAGTTATAAATTTTTAATTATTACTATAAAAATGATTAATTATTTTGCATTTTTAATTATTTCTGTTAACTTTATACAAACTAAATCAATGTTTAACCCTCTTTGCTTGCAGTAAAGGCCTGTTATTTTTACAGGCCTTTATTTTTTTGTGCCTTCTTACTTTTAAGTAGCTTGCTCGAACAAAGTTTATTTATTTCACAAAAATAAAATAGCTTTGGCACAAATTACTGTTTCATATGTCTAAACTTGCAGAAAGCCCCATTGGAATATTTGATAGTGGAATTGGTGGACTCACTGTTGCTCATGCAGTAAAATCGCTACTACCTCAGGAAAGCTTGATTTATTTTGGCGATACTGCTCATTTGCCTTATGGTGATAAATCTACCGCGGCTATTCAAGCTTATTCTATCAAAATAGTTGATGTACTTTTAAAAGCTGGGTGCAAGTTAATATTAATTGCCTGCAATTCGGCATCAGCAGCAGCTTATGAACTGGTGCGCGAGTACGTGGGAAGTAAAGCCAAAGTTTTTAATGTAATCGACCCGGTGGTAGATTATGTACGAGAAAACTTTCCTACAAAAACAATTGGACTTATCGGTACTAAGCAAACGGTTAATTCCAATGTCTATAAAAAGAAAATCGACGCGTTACAAGAAGATGTAAATTTAAAGTCTTTAGCCACTCCACTACTGGTGCCGATGATTGAGGAGGGATTTTTTAACAATCAAATAAGCGAACAAATAATTGAGCAATATTTGACCCATGAGCAACTGCTGGAAATAGATGCTCTCATTTTAGGTTGCACCCACTATCCCCTAATTAAAAATCAAATTACCAATTATTACAACAGTGAAGTCACCGTGCTCGACTCAGCAGAAATTGTAGCGCGCTCGCTAAAGGCTTATCTTGAGTTTAACAATTTATTGAATAGCAAATCCACCCCCCTTTATCGATTCATGGTATCGGATTACACTAAATCATTTGAGCAGTCAACAAAAATTTTCTTTGCAGAAAAAGTTGAATTGGAGAAATATCCTTTGTGGGAATAAAAAAGCCTCCTTAGGATAAAGAGGCTTTTTTTAAATTTAGACACAATTTGTTTTTACTTTATTTTAAATTCGTAAGGCAGCCGAGCTTGAATTCCTTGGTAGCTTTTGAGTTTCTCTATTCGCTGATAAATAGGGTAATATTCACCCATCTCAGCTTTTAATAATTTTGTCTGTACCTCTCCACCGTAGTTTTCTACAAATTGCTCCAGAAAGGTTTTAGGTTGAGGGTAAAATCTTACTTTATAACCTTCTTCAGCGATACCTGCCTTTTCGGCTGCTATGGCCAACGCATCTTCATAACCCCCCAAAACATCTACTAAACCAATATCTTTGGCAATTTCTCCAGTATACACTCGACCACCGGCAAGATTCTTTACTTGCTCTTCCGGCATATTTCTTCCTTCTGCTATAATTTCTATAAAACGATCATAAACTGAATTTGCACTATTTTGTAAAATACTTTTTTCGTATTCGCTCATGGGTTCTACCATTGAAAATATATCGGCAGTTGGTCCACTTTGCACCCCATCAGTTGTAATACCTAAATTATTATCCAAAAATTCTTGAAAGTTAAATAGCAGAGAAAACACGCCAATGGAACCCGTCACCGACATTGGATCTGCCACGATTGTATCGCAAGGAGCCGCGATGTAATATCCACCCGAGGCAGCCAAATCTGAAATGGATGCTATTAAAGGCTTTTTTTCCGCTGTAAGTTTTAGTTCTCGCCATATCATATCAGAAGCCAAAGCGGCACCTCCCGGAGAATTTATTCTTAGCACAACAGCTTTTACATTTTTATCTTCCCGAGCTTTCTTAATTGCCTTCATAAATTTTTCAGCACCTACATTATCGGTGCTGCCTTCCCCCATTGTGATTTCACCTGTAGCCAGTATTACAGCAATACGATTGCTGCTGCCTGATACAATATTATACGATTTCATATATTTGCTCAATTTAATCATGGATAGGTCATCGTCTTGTTCTATCCCTATCCTTTCTTTTAAGCTGGTCATTACTTCATCGTGATAAGCCAATTGATCTACCATGCCATATTTTAAAGCATTGCTGGCCTGGTAAGTAAGCATTGAATCAGCAATAACTTCCAATTCATCAATTGATTTATTACGAACAGCACTTATGTTGGCTAGTATATTGGCATGCATGGAGTTAACAAGCTCAGTAATTTGCTCTTCATTTTCAGGGCTTAAATCTTTACGTATAAATGGCTCTATGGCACTTTTAAACTCACCTACTCTAAAAATTACAGGTTCTATGTCCAGCTTTTCAAGTGCTCCGGCAAAGAAGACGGTTGTAAAGTTGAGACCGTTAAATTCCATATTTGTTTCAGGGTGCATAAACAATTCATCGGCAATAGATGCCAGGTAGTAGCCGCCTTCGGAAAAATACTGACCATAGCTCACCACAAATTTACCGCTTTCTTTAAAGTCGGCGAGCGACCTTCTTATTTCTTCCAATGTGGCATTGCCGGCTATTATCATTTCCGACTGCAAGTAGATGCCTTTGATTTTATCATCTTCCTTAGCTTGGGCAATGGCTTCTTTAATGTCTATCAAACCAAGAGGCAACTCTACCCCAGGAAACATTAATTCAGAAAAAGGATCTTCTTCAGCGGTTTTTTCAACAATTTGCCTGTTTAAGTCAAGCAAAAGCACTGAATTGTCTTTAACGATTACTTCTTGCTCGGAAGAAGCTACCAAACCTGAAATAATACCTATACCTATAAAGAAACTAAGAATAGTAAAGATTACTAAACCAGTTAACGTTGCTAATAAGTTTCTTAGAAATTTCATATTTACAATTTACTTTTAATTTATTATTACCTGCTAAAATTACAATAAAAATTAACCTAATGTTATAGAATTTATATATTTGGAGCTTTAGGCATTATGAATGGAGTAATACTTTTATTGGGAAGCAATATTGGCGACAGTATCAACATTTTAAAAAAAGCGAATGAGGCTATTGAAAGTTCTATTGGGCGAATTGCAAATGCTTCGGAAATATATCTAACGGAGGCTTGGGGTTATCATGATCAGCCGCCCTTTCTAAATCAGGCATTGTATGTAGATACGGATCTAGAGCCTATTCAGGTATTGCAAAATGTAAATACTATTGAGCGTAGTTTGGGAAGAATTAGACTGGAAAAGTGGCGGGAGCGAACCATAGATGTTGATATTATTTATTACAATGATCAAATTATCAATGAGCCAGCCCTGAAAGTGCCACACCCTGAATTACAAAAGCGGAAATTTGTATTAGTGCCTTTATGTGAAATTGATGCTGAAAGAATACATCCTGTTTTACAGATAACCAACCTGGAGTTGTTGCATAAACTTGATGACCCCCTGAAGGTTGAAAAACTTATAATTGACACCTAACAATATTTTTCATTTGATGCTTTTCAGCAAAATATCCAAATCTTCTTTACTACGGCGCAATTGCAAGCTGAAATTCTTTATTGCCACGAGGTAGTTGATAGCCGCGAATAACAATGCTAAAATACAGTAACCTGTTTTACCCAATACAAAAGCAAAAACGATCGCCATAAAAATGCAAATGCCTATCCAAAGGCCCATAAATAAAATGGTGGAATTGAACAGGCGGTAATGTATAAAAATAATACATCCCAGGGAAGTGGATTCTATTTTTCCAACGATGAGCGGAAGGAAATTTTGTGGTATTTTTATCACCTTTGAAATACGGAATTTGCCTCGTTTAATATATCCATTGAAAAAATATTTGCCCGGCTTTTTATCAATGGCAGGGGCGCCCATGTTTTTCACTGGTTTCACAAAGGTAATAAGTTGTCTTTCTACCTCTTTGGCTTCAAAAGGCAGCACTACAGTTTCTCGTTTATCAGGTACTAATAGCATTTAGGCAACTGCGACGCAACTAATTTCCACATTTACATCTTTGGGTAAAGCTTTCACCGCTACTGTTTCACGGGCAGGAGCTTGCTCGTTAAAAAATTGTCCATATATTTCATTTACAACTGGAAAGTCGGTCATATTTTTCAAAAAAATTGTGCATTTGACTACATTTAGAAAAGTGAAGTTGGCGGCAAGTAATATAGCTTCCAGATTTTTCATTACCTGCCGGGTTTCATCTTTTATATTGGCTGTACATAACTCTTGATTTTCAGGATTTAGCGCTATTTGCCCACTTACATAAAGGGTATCTTTTATAAAAACGGCTTGATTGTAGGGCCCTATAGGCTCAGGGGCTTCAGTGGTTTTTATTATCTTTTTTTCATTCATACGCTAGAATTAAATACAATTATTAAAAAGTCTGTTGGGAGGCATTGAGCATCTAAGTGTGAAGCAAAAATTTTTACGCCTGCTTTGTTTTTTTACCCAAGGCAAATTTTAAGCAGGTGCCATATTCTGACACCTGCTTAATTTTAGATAAGTTCTTCTACTGCTTTTAGTACCTTATCGTACTCCGGTTCATGAGCTATCTCTGGCACCAACTCGGCATATTTTATGGTGTTATCTTTATCAAGCACAAATACCGCTCTGGCTGATAAACCCTTAAATGGACCCTCGGTCATTTCTACATTATACTTTTTAAGAAATTCGCCTGTTCTAAAATCCGAAGCTGTAGTTATGTTTTCTATTTTATTGTTGTCTATATAGCGTTTCATAGCAAAAGGTAAATCTTTAGAAATTACAATTGCTTCTACATTACTTTTACCAGCAAGCTTTTCGCTAAAATGTTTTGTCTCGGCTGCGCAAACGGATGTATCAAGGCTAGGTAAGGCAATTAACACCTTCACTTTATCTTGTATTTCGCTGAGCTTTACCTCCGACATATCTGATTTTACAAATGAGAAATCTTCTGCTTTAGTATTTACTTGTGGAATTTCTCCGGAAAGATTAACAGGAGTTCCCTTTAAAGTTACTTGTGCCATATTACAAAAAAAATTTAGTTTGGTTTACAATGCCCTAATAACCATATTCTTTTTAAAAAGTTGCAATTATTTTCTTGACAAACAGGATGGATATACCTGCAACTTTGAATAATCAAATATTTGTAAATATTTTTGATTTATATTTGACAACTACCAATTTTTAATCTGGATAAGTAATGGAAAAGATAAATCATGCCGCAACCTTTGCTACCTATATTATACTGTTCGCGGTATTTTTAAGCTGCCAACCTACAGCCAGTGACAAGGCGGCTACATCAAGGCAAAAAAATGTTCTCTTTATTGCTATTGACGATTTACGACCAGCGCTTGGATGCTATGGTAAATCTCAAATAAAATCACCCAATATCGATAAATTGGCCGATGAAGGATTGCTGTTTGAGCGAGCTTATTGCCAGGTACCGGTTTGTGGTGCTTCACGTGCGAGTTTGCTCAGCGGCATTAGGCCTACACGACAGCGTTTTGTCACGTTTTATAGCAAGGTAGAAGATGAGGTTCCCGGGGTAGTTTCATTGCCAGAGCATTTTAAAAATAATGGTTATCATACAATTTCATTGGGTAAAATATTTCACCATGGTGATGATTGTGAGGAAAGCTGGAGTGAGCCTGAATGGCGCCCCAGCTGGCGTAGCTACGTGACCAGCGAAGCAGCGCATATAATGCAACAACCTGATAATGTAACTCAATGGGGCTGGCGCAAGGGGCCTGCCTATGAAGCTGGAGAAGTACCTGACTCTGCTTATTCTGATGGCAAAACTACTATAAGAGCTATTGAGGCTTTGCGTAAAATGAAAAAGCAATCAAAGCCTTTCTTTTTGGCTGTTGGATTTTATAAACCACATTTGCCCTTTACCGCGCCTAAAAAATACTGGGATATGTACAACCCTGACAAAATAACGCTGGCCGATAATCCTAACCCTCCGGAAAATGTACCGGAAGCAGCCATGCATAATTTTATTGAATTGCGAGATGGCTATGCTAATATACCTGCTCAAGGGGATTTATCGCCAGCATTGAGCCGCAATTTAATTCATGGGTATTATGCTTGCATTAGTTATATAGATGCTCAAGTGGGTATGCTGATGCAAGAACTTGAGGATTTGGGTATGAAAGAAAATACCACAATAGTTCTTTGGGGTGACCATGGCTGGCATCTTGGGGAACATGGGTTGTGGTGTAAGCATTGTAATTTTGAAAAGGTACTTAGAGCGCCACTTATAATTAATGATCCCGAATTTCAAGCAAAAGGAAGGAGTAGCAAATTAGTGGAGTTTGTCGACATATATCCTACCTTATCTGATTTATGCAATTTGGATTTACCCAGGCATTTGCAAGGAAAAAGTTTAAAACCACTAATGGAAAATCCTGATGCTGCATGGGATAAGGTAGCGATTAGTCGCTATTACGATGGTGTATCTGTAAGAACAAATAGATATCGATACACAGAGTGGGTGGAGCAAATAAGAGAAGAAGGATACGGGGAAGAAAAAGAAACCTATGCTCGTATGCTTTATGACCTTGAGGCAGACCCGGATGAAAATATTAACATTGCTGAGTTGCCAAAGCATCAAGTATTGGTAGATAGCTTATCAAAAATAGTGGCTAAGCAGCATTAGCCATAAAAATGTATGAGTGTGTCATCTGGCTTTTTTGTTGTATTCCCAGTACTTAATGGCGAATTTTTCTATTGGCCTGTTAAAATTAAACAAAATAAGAATGAGTACATCTTTGCAAAAAACCCTCCAGATGCCTCCATCTAAAAAACGACGCGAAGAAGTAAGAATAGGATTGGGTATTACTTTTAACTTTCCCATCTTTTTAAGCTTTCGGCAATAATATGCTGACTCCATAATTAATTGCTTCGGGTATCCTCCACTCGCTACAAAGTTTGCTTTGGTGATGAATAAACCCTGGTCTCCAAAAAAATTTTTACTTAACCGATATCGTATTTTGTTGAGCAATGAAACTATTTCCAAGAGAAAACCAGCAGGTGATAATTGTAAATCAAATGCACCGGCTATTACTTCTTTTTGGGATAAACAGCGAAAAATTTTCTGGTCGTAATGAAAAGGTAATTGGCTGTCAGCATCCAGAAAAAACAAAATATCACCGCTTGCCCGGTGGGCACCAAAATTTAGGCTGGCATACTTATGACCAGCAAAATCTTTCCTGGTAAAAAAATTGACATTGTTAATATTTCTTACAATATCGGCGGTGCTATCATTGGAGCCACTATCCACTACAATAATTTCGGGTGCTCTACTTGAGGCTTTTTTCTTCAACTCCTCAATTAATGAAGCAATATTATTTGCTTCATTCAAAGTTGGAATTATCACCGAGAGTTTTTTCATTCATTTATTAATAAAAAAACTCTCGGATTGTTCCAAGGAATTACTTTGAATTACAATACTGCTTATAGCTAAAGGCCGCTTTTTTGTCACCCATTCCTTCTGCTTTTTGCCAATCGGTGCATGCTGCATCATAATTTTGCATTTGATAATAGGCATTACCTCTGGCCCTGATAAAATCCGAACTTCCTGCTTCTAATTCAATTGCTTTATCCATGTCCTCAATAGCAGCCTCCAATTCACCTTCGGTTATTCTGGCATTGCCACGATTGTAGTACAGTATTGGGTCATCTTTTTTGAGATTAATTGCCGCACTATAATCTGCAATAGCGCCTTTCCAGTCGTCGTTTTCTTCTTTCAAAATGGCTCTGTTAAAATAGCTATCCGGGTTGTTCCCATCAATTTTTATGGCTTTGTTGAGCGACTCCAGCGCTTCATTGTAACCACCTAAAAATATATAAGCACTGGCAAGGTCTATTTGTACCTGGGCATCACCGGCATCCATTTTTGCCACCTCTTGAAAATCCATTAATGCACTTTCATATGCTTTCATTTTGTAGTGTGATGTTCCTCGATTATAAAATGCTGCTTTTTCTTTTATACCAGCATCAATAGACTTGTCGTAATAGGTAGCAGCGAATGGATAGTTATCGGTAAGAAAATAGGCATCGGCCAGGTAGTAAAGATCGGCTGGTGTAATTTCATCGTTTTTTTCTACCCAAAGCAGATCACTAATTACACCATCATAATCTTCTATATTAAATTTTGCTTCAGCCCTGTTTTGGTAAGCTTTACCATAACCTGGCTGTAAACTTATGGCATTGTCGTAGTCTTTGATAGCCTCGTCATATCTATCCAGCAAGAATAATGTTTTACCCTTGTTGTTGAAAATCACCGGTTCTTTCAATCCTAAGTTTATGCCTTTTGTATAATCCGTAAGGGCAGATTCATAATCTTTTAACATGAATTTAGTATTGGCCCTGTGTCCATAAGCCCGGGCAAAATTAGCATCTTTATTGATAGCCTGATTCAAATCATTTAATGCTTCATTGAATTTCCTGTTTTCGTAATAAGCATGACCCCGCCAATTGTAAACCAAAGCGTCATTGGCTCCCATTTCTATAGCCCGGGATAAGTCGCTTACAGTACCATCATAATCTTGCAAGTTATACTTGGCAGAGCCTCTGTTGTAAAAGCTTAATTGGTCCAACTCACCGGCTTTTATTGATTTATCCAGGTCGTTTATTGCTTCTTGATATTTATCTAAATAGTAAAAAGCATTACCTCGTGCATAGAATACAAGTTTATCATTAATGCCTTTGCTAATGGCGATACTCAAGTTATCTACAGTTTTATTGTAATCTTCTATAAAGTATTGTGCTGTACCTAATTGAAAATATAGTTGATCATCCACGCTGTTTAATTCTATAACTTTTTGATAATCACTTATAGCAGCTTCATAATTTTTTAATGCATATTTAGCATCAGCTCTATTGTACCAGGCTTTCGCGTAATCGGCCTTGAGGCTAATGGCTTTATCGTAATCTGTAATGGCTGCCTGGTAATTTTCGGTTTGATATTTTGCTTTACCTCTATTGTTAAAAATAATTTCGTGGCTGACCCCTTGCGCTACTGCATTGTCATAAGCCTCAATAGCACCAGAAAAATCGTCGATTAAAAATTTAGAATTACCCAATACGTACATCATTTGCCCATCTTGATGACCTTTGGCCAATGCTTTTTCAATATCTTGTATTGCTTCCTGATATTTTTTTAGTTCAAATCTTGCTTGCCCCCTATTGGCATACACCAAAGCATCATCAATACTATTTTCAATGGCTTTACCTAGGTTTGATTCTGCCTGCTCAAACTTTTGTAAATAAAATTTTGTATTACCCAAATACTGATAATTAGCCGGGGCAGCGTCACCTAAAGTGAGTGCCTTTTCAAGGTCCTTTTCTGCCGGCCCGTATTCTTTGGCATCGTACTTTATCATACCTCTTACCAGGTACACACGCGATACTGTAGAACCCATGGTAATAGCTCTGCTCAAATCGGCAAGTGAACCTTTAAAATCTTTATTTTCGTAGCGAGCAAGACCCAGCATTTCATAAAGGGCCAGGCTATTAGCACCTTTTTGTTCTGCTTTTTCCAGGTCAGTTACTGCACTGGTAAAATCTTGTTTATAATACTTGGCGGTACCACGATTAAAGAAAGCAATACCCAAATTTTCATCTTCTTGAATAGCCAGGTCAAAATCAGCAATAGCGCCACCCAGATCCTCCAGCTGATATTTGGCCTCCCCACGCTTATTGTAGATAGCAGCGGTTACCGCTCCGTGCTCAAGAGCCGCATCAAAATCTGCGATAGCGGCTTGGTAATCTTTTTTGCCAAAATGAATAAAGCCTCGGTTCTGCAATGCCAGCGAATCTATACTTCCAAGTTCTATTGCTTTATTTAAATCAATGAAAGCAGCTTCTGTTTGCTCGAGTGCAAAACGAGCGTTACCTCTCATTTTAAAAGCTTGTGCATTTTCTACACCTTTGTCTATTGCCAAAGTGAGCATTTCGATGCATCCTCTAAAATCTTTTAAATGATAGCGGCAAATACCTACATTTTCGTAAATAAATGGTTTTTCAGTGCCTTGCTTTATTGCCTCTAGCAGATCAGGTATAGCGTTTTTATAATCCTTTACAATCGTTCTTGCATCTCCACGAGCTTCAAAAAGCAACAGTGTTTTTAATCCTTTTTCATTAGCAGTATTTAAATCTTTGATAGCTTCTGCATAATCTTTCATATGATATTCACATATTCCGCTATACTCATATAGTTTGGCATCGTTGAAGCCAAATTTTAATGCATTCTCAAAATCGGGCAATGCTTCGGCATATTTTTCCTGATCAAAACTAATGATGCCACGTAGGTAGTATACCTGGGGTTCTTTGCTTTCATTGGCTATAGCGGTCGAAAAATTTTGATAAGCACTTTCAAACTTTTCCTGCTTAAATTGACTATGGCCAATCTTATAATAAAGGTTTTCAGCTTGAGCTTGTCCGTCTATAGCTTTTTGCAATTGTGCTTCTGCTAATGGATAATTTTGCAGTTCCCAGGCAGAAACGCCCATCTGCAAATTATTTTCAGGTTTGAATTCTTCTACAGGCCATTTTTGAAAATTTTCAAGTGACTGGTCATGTTTTTTTAACTCGAAATAGGCAATGGCCAAAGATTTGGTTATTGGTAAAGTATCTTTTTCTAATTCACGAGCTTTTTCCAGGTCTGCTGTTGCCAGGGCAAATTTATTTAAATTGAATAAGCTTATTCCTTTATAAAAATAATTATCGGCTGTAGCATTGCCCATGGTTATTGCTTTTTCTAAATTGCTATTCGCGTTTGACCAATCTTGCTGTTGAAAATAGGCAAAACCAAGATTTGTATAAACTTCCTTTTCTGCCTTTTCTAATTTAATGGTCTGCTGGTAATCATTGATACTGTTTTGCCAATCGTTTAAGGCAAAATAGGCATCGGCACGATTAAGAAAAGCTTTACCGTAATCAGATTTTTGCTGGATGGCCAAGTCATAATCTTTTATTGCTTCTGCAAATTGGTTTTGCAGATATTTAGCCTTTCCTCGATTATTGAATAATAATTCAGATTTTTCACCAGCTTCATTAGCCTTGTTGTACAGGGTTACTGCTTCTGAATATTTTTCGAGCAAAAAAGCAGCATTGCCTGCTTGATAAAAACTATTTGATTCCGGTTTATCAGCTTTTGTAAAATATTGCTGATAATCTTTTAATGACTTTTCAAAATTTTCTTTTTGATAATAAATCTGCGCTTTTTTCAAATAAAGGTTTGCATTTTCATAGCCTAATTCAGCTGCTTTTTCAAAATCTTGAAGTGCTTTTTCTATTGCTTTTTGCTGTTGATAAATAGTAGCGCGCTTGTAATAAAATTCCTTATTTTTATCGTCCAGTGCCAACAAATTAGTGGCATAATTAAGCGCGTCGTCCCATTTTTCTAATTCGTAGCTCAGCGATGCCAGCATTTGTAGTGTAGCCTTATGCTTAGGGTTTTCTTCAAAATACTTTTTGTAAAAGCTGTAACCTTCTTCAGGTTTACCAAGAGCCAATTTATATTCACCTTTTAAAAAATTGTGATTCACTTTAAATTGCTTCTGCCAGCTTTTCAGGTCCAAATTAATTTTTTGATAGTCTGTTATCTTACCGCTCGCTGCAAATAAGCTATTGGCTCCATCTGTAACTATACCGGGAATTCCCACTCCTAAAATACCACCATCATTTCTTTGCAAAACAGCCCCTAAATTGCTATTAGATAATAATATCTTACCTGTGAAGATTTGGTAATGCTGCCATGATTGATCAATTTCTACAATGGAGGTCTCTTGTTGCTGCCCGTCTTGAGTAACCAGGCTAGCTTTTCCGGGTGTTACCTCGCTTGTCTTCAACCATGCTTTTGGTTTTGCCAAAGCAGTTTTAAAATAGATTAACCCGGTAGTATTATTTTGGCCTGTTATATTTTTTATTTCATAAATAGTGCTGTCGGCAAGCATTATTTGTGCAGTTTCTGCAGTTAGAAAAACTTGTGCTAATGTACACCCGGTACCATTATCATCAACAAAAAAGCCTGTAGCATTGGCTAATATGCCACCGTTGCTATTAAAAGTGGTGACGTTAAAAATTGCATTTTCATTTTGCTGTGCTATGCTGAGAGTGCTGCAAAATAGAAGTGCGTAAAATATAATTTTTTTGAAGACCTTCATAGTTAACTTATTGATAATGAAAATATATTCTGGCTTAACAAATATATTTGCCACTGCTAACTTTCTCAGGTCAATAAACTTTGAAATCATACATGGGTAAGTATGATTATTGAAGGAAAAATAAAGTATATTTTAGAAGATTATTTTCAATCTCATTAAAGTAAAAAATTAATAGCTGAAGTTGAAATTGTACCGCATGCCAAGGCCAGCCTGCAAGCGAAATATCAACGGGTTGTCCACTATTTCCATAAATAAACTTAAGTCGATAAAAGCGGTCAATTGCGTATCCGGAATTTTATATTCAGCTCCCAATACTCCCTCTGGGCCAAACCCAACATCGGTATAATTCTCATTAAAACGAATACCGACTCTATCCAGATATCGGTATTCTACCCCGATAAACCTCAATTGAGCACCTGCTCCAAAGTACCATTCCAGGCCCTCGATATCTTCAGGAAAATCCTGATGAAATAACAACCGCCCCTGCAGTGCTACCGAATAATTGACGCTGTGTCCCAGATAAGTGGCTCTTTGATAATCTTCTATATCGTTAAAAATATTGCTAAAATAGCCAGTATAAAAACCGGGGAAAGTAGAGCCTAAATTAGCCTCAAGCGCTTTACTGCCTTGCATATAGTATTTATAGGATAAACCGAATGGATCGCCCAGTCTGATACCTAATCCTGCATCATAAGCGTTGTGACGCTGAGCTGTTGCCACCTGTACATTGAAAAAGAACAAAAGTAAAAAAGTAAAAACCTGTTTCATTTATTTTGAAGAATAGGATCTTTAAAAATATAATTATTTGCGATTAAACTACTTCTTTATATTGCATTTTGTGCAATTGGGTGTAATACCCGTCCATTGAAAGCAACTCTTCATGCTTGCCCCTTTCTTTTATTTCTCCTTTGTCGAGTACCAGTATTTTATCTGCCTTTTGAATAGTGCTTAGCCGGTGAGCAATTACAATAGATGTACGGCCCTTCATTAATCTTTCGATTGCATTCTGTATCAGCTCCTCAGTTTCAGTATCTACTGAAGAGGTTGCTTCGTCAAGAACAATAATTTTTGGATCGTAAACCATGGCACGTACAAAAGATATTAATTGACGCTGACCTACTGATAGAGTGGCTCCTCTCTCCATTACATTGTATTCAAGACCACCGGGCAGCCTTTCAATAAACCCTTTGGCTCCTACCAGCTCGGCAGCTTCTATTATTTTTTGAGGGTCAATATTTTCATTACCCAAATTTATATTTTGTGCAATGGTATCCGAAAAAAGGAATACATCTTGTAATACAACTCCTATATTTTCACGTAAAGCATTAATTTCATAATCCTTTATGGGCGTGTTATCAATATATATTTGCCCTTTGTTGATATCATAAAAACGGCTTAATAAATTGATAATGGATGATTTTCCCGCGCCGGTAGCACCAACTAAGGCAATTGTTTCGCCAGCTTTTACTTCAAAAGAAATATCCTTCAACACGTAATCTTTTTCGTTATAAGCAAACCAAACATTTTCAAATTTTACCTGCCCATCTAAGTTTTCTGGCTTTTTCTTACCGTTATTTGGGATATTTTCTTGATTATCCAATAAATTAAAAATACGTGAAGAGCTCACAATACCCATTTGCAAGGTATTAAATCTATCAGCAAGTAATCGAATAGGACGAAAAAACATCCCAATATACATGATAAAAGCTATTAGCATACCAAAACTAAGATCCAAATCATTAACAATGATTCCTCTGGCACCAAACCAAACCACCAAACCTATGCCCAGCGCTTGAATCACTTCTGCCACAGGAAAATAAATGGCATAATACAAAACTGATTTTATGTTGGCATGCCGGTGCTCACGATTGATTACCTTAAAATTTTCGTATTCCCGATCTTCACTGTTAAATATTTGAACTATATTCATACCGGTAATATGCTCTTGTACAAAAGAATTTAAATTGGAAACAGCATTTCGTACAAGATTAAATACTACCTTAATTTTTTCTTTAAAGACATAGGTGCTAATGATTAATAGTGGTAATGTAGAAAGGCTTATCAAGGTAAGTTTCCAATTAAGTGAAAACATAATTGCAAGGATTACAAATATTTGCAATAAGTCTGAAATAATGGCAGCAATACCTTGATTAAACACGTTGGCCAAAGTTTCAATATCAGAAACTGCCCTTGTAACTAATCTGCCAATTGGGGTATTGTCGAAAAATTTAAGCCTCAGCCTGGTAAGGTGATCAAACAGTTTAATTCTTATATCACGAATAACGTGCTGACCCAGCCACCCCGACATGTAGGTATGGAAATATTGGATTATTGCCTGAATCACCAGCAGTGAGAATAGCAAAATTATCATGTTTATTAGGCCACGGTAATCATTTTCCGCCACATAATTATCAATGGTTTGCTGAATGAGCAATGGCGTAAGCGGAGTGAGAACGGCGACCATAAAAGTGAGAAAAACCAATAAGTAAAAGCGACCTTTGTAAGGTTTGGCATAAACCATAAGCTGTTTTAACACATCCCAATCTAATACTCTACCGCTTTTTTCTTCAGTACTCACTTTTTTCGTGTTTATTGGTAAATCTCTGTTGGATATTTTACTTCACTTAAATATAAGCCACAAGCTGATGCAGATTTACCAGCCCGCGATCTATTTTTACTTGCTATAATTTCATCTAATTCCTCGATGGGAACTTCATTTTTTCCTATCATCAACAATGTGCCTACTATCGCTCTCACCATGCCTCTCAAAAAACGATTGGCAGATATATAAAATATTAATTGGTGGTTGTGCTTTTTCCACTGAGCTTCTGTTATTTGGCAAATATAATGTTTCACATCAGTGTTTGCTTTGCTAAAGCATTTAAAATCTTGTGTACCTATTAAATAATTAGCTGCCTTATTCATTATTGCAATATCAAGTGAATGCCAATAAAAGAGGCTTCTGTCCTGCAAAAATGGATTTTTTTGTTGATGAATACAGTATTGGTAACTTCTTGAATAAGCAGTATAACGTGCGTGCCCTTCTTCTGTTACAGGATCGATGGTATTTATGGCAATATCATTGGGCAAGAAGCCATTCATTCTATGCTTAAGCTCATCCGGAGTTATCGTTAATAACGCATCAAAATGTGCGATTTGTTGCAATGCATGTACACCCGCATCGGTACGACCACTACCAACAATTGGGGTAACCTCACCCAATAGCTTGGTTAAGCAATCTTCTATTATTTCCTGAATGGTGATGGCGTTTTTTTGAATTTGCCATCCATGATATTTAGTTCCTTGATAAGCTATGTCTAAAAAATATCGCTGCTTCATTTACTTGACTAAAATATTATAGATCAAATAGAATAAGTAATTAAAACTGGTTGGTGTTTTAATTATTAAATATTATGTAGTTATTTTGCAAAAAAACCGACACGAAATTATTTAAAATATTCTGAAATATGTGGCAACGCGTTCAAACAATTTTTTTAGCTCTCATTTCCATTTCCATGATTGTTTTTTTATTTGTGCCAATATGGCAAGAAGTAAGCACCGATGGTGAAATAATAACACTCACGGCTTTTTCTTTGAAAATGCACACTACTGAAGGAGTGATGATTTCAACAACTGGATTTCCTTATTTTTTTGTGGGTGTGGCTGCTATATTAGTTGCCTTGGTAGCTATTTATGAAATTATTCGTTTCGATAACAGGCTCACTCAATTAAAATTAGGGGCACTGAATTCATTATTAATGGCCGTTGTTCTTTTGTTGGCCGTATGGTTTATGATTGAAGCAGAAAAGGATATTAATCCTGCAATGCAAGGAAGTTATCAACTAGGTTTGTTTTTACCAATGCTAGCCATGCTTTTTAATGTATTTGCCAATAGGTTTATTCGTAAAGACGAAAGATTGGTTCGTTCAGTTGACAGAATACGCTAGGATCAGTAATTCGAGAATTTACTGCTACATTAATACTCACTAATTATGTTTAAAAAGGATTACTTGCTTAGGCTAATAGAAGAGGCTGTAAAACTTTTGGCAAAAGCCATGAATTTAATTAATGAAAGTGACCTTGAAAATGCCAAAAAGCAAATCGCCAAAACCTACGAAATTTTAAAAGCAAATCATGAATGGCAAAAGCTGCCCATTACTGATATGATAAAGGCTATGGAAAATGCTGACTTTGATGAGCACCGCATGGAAATAATGGCCGATTTGTTAAAAGTGGAATCAGATTTTAAAAGAGCTGAGGATAAGTTTGATGAAAGCCATGAACTCTTAATTAAATCATTGGCTATTTATGAATACCTGGATCAAACCAGTACTACCTATTCATTTGAACGAGTAGCCAAAATAGATAAATTAAAACATCGATTAAATTAAAATAAAAATGGCAGATCTATCCAGCCATTTTTATTTTAAGAATGGTGGTTTCTTTTATTTATTGAGGGCAGCAAATGCATGGTGAAACAAAACTGAAGCTTCGATACCTCTTATATAATTATATACTCCAAAACTTTCATTAGGAGAGTGAATTGCATCAGAATCTAGCCCGACTCCCATGAGAATAGGATCTACATTTAAATGATTTTGGAACAATGCAACAATGGGAATACTACCACCTTCTCTTGTTGGAATAGGCTCTTTTCCCCAAGCACCGGCAAATGCTTGAGTAGCTGCTTTAAACCCGATAGAATCCACTGAGGTAGTGGCTGGCTCGCCTCCATGATGTGGCTTTACTTCCACTTTTACGCCTTTGGGGGCAATGGCCTTAAAGTGCTTGCTGAACATTTCGGTAATTTCTATGGAACTTTGATTAGGTACTAATCTCATAGAAACTTTGGCAAATGCTTTAGATGGCAAAACGGTTTTTGAACCTTCGCCAATGTAGCCGCCCCAAATACCATTCACGTCTAGTGTAGGTCGTATCCCAGTTCGTTCAATGGTTGAGTAGCCTGCTTCTCCTTCTACTGCTTCTACTCCAAGGTCTTTTTTAAAGTGATCAAGATTAAATGGGCGTTCAGCTAGTTTTTTTCTTTCGTCATCGCCTAAATCAACTACCTTGTCATAAAAACCAGGAATGGTGATTTTGTTATTTTCATCCTTTAAACTGGCTATCATTTTACACAAGGTATTTATTGGATTAGCTACTGCCCCCCCATATACTCCCGAGTGTAGATCTTTATTTGGCCCGGTAACTTCTATTTCTACATAACTTAATCCTTTAAGTCCTACTGTAACCGAGGGAGTATCATTTGAAACTATGCTCGTGTCTGATATAAGAACCACATCGGCAGCTAGTTTTTCCTTATTTTCAGCGATAAACTGCTCAAGGTGAGTGGAGCCGACTTCTTCTTCACCTTCAATTAAAAATTTAACGTTGCAGGCAAGATTATCATTTTTGGTCATTACTGAAAAAGCCTTCACATGGGTATACATCTGACCTTTGTCATCACTTGCGCCTCGTGCATATATTTTTCCATCTCTTATTTGTGGTTGAAATGGCGGAGAATGCCACAAATCTATAGGGTCGGCAGGCTGTACATCGTAATGACCGTAAATTAAAATAGTGGGCAGCGAAGGGTCAATGATTTTTTCTGCATATACTACCGGAAATCCGGCTGTGGGATGTACCTCTACTTTATCAGCTTTGGCCTCTTTAAGCTTATTTTCCAGAAAGCTGGCAGCTTTCAAAACTTCATCTTTATATTTGGGATCGGCACTTATTGAGGGTATACGAAGTAGTTCAAATATTTCTTCCAGGTAATTATCCCTGTTTTGTTCTATGTAATCTCTGATCTGCGATTTTTCCACAATTTTTTTGTTTTTATGATTTGTTCTACAAGAAATGGCTGCAAAATTACAAACTAATAAGTTAATGGCCTAGTTATTAAAGAGATTACACCGTTTGTGAATTAATGTTTTGTTGCTGTAATTTGTCTCAGCGAATACTATAATACCCTTTGATGGGAAAATGGTCGGAGTGTTCAGCATCATACTCCACGTTAAAAAAATCTGCCTCAAAAAATTCATCAAAAAACTGATTGTCTATTCTCAAAAAAGGTATTTTGCCATTAAAGGTAAATCCCAAGCCAATGCCGGAGGCTTCAAAAGTATTTCTCATTTTTCTACGCAACTTAAAGTAAGTATAACTATAGGGCATATCATTTAAGTCTCCACAAACAATTGCCGGATGTGGACATTTGTCAATATGCTCTGATAATTGGTTTATTTGGCGTGCCCTTGCAGCAAACCCAGCCTGCAGCGATTGCGCTATATCTTTATATTTATCTTTTATTTCCGGCGACATTATTTCATTGCTATTTAATCCCATAGAGCGTAAATGAATGTTGTACACGCGTATAGTGTCTTTAGCTATAAGTACATCAACATACATTGCTCCATTGAAGGTGTGATCATTAAAATAAAGATTTCCTTTATTGACAATAGGGAATTTGCTGTAAATTGCTAACCCATGCAATGTCCTCATTTCAGGGGTAAGATCTAAGTAGTGGCTTTGATAACCATTAGCCTTAAGCCGGTTGAGCATATCAAGGTTGGGAAAAGAAGGATGGCTATAAAATTCCTGAAAACATTTGATGTCGGCACTATCGTTGAGCACCCAATGCATCATTTCTGCAGAAAATTTTCCGTAGTTTTGGGTTTTGATGTCTTTAAAAAACCGGGTATTGTAACTTAAAATTGTGAAATCATGATTGTTGGGAGAGGCATTTGGGTTAATTGCTACGGTAGCTTTGATAAAAGGAAAGGCTATTAATAGAGAAACTAAAGGGTAAAGTAGTACTCTTTTACTGATGGTAATATAATAGACCAACAAAAAAAAATTAAAGACTATTACAAAAGGAATAGCTAAAGAAACAAAACCAGTCCACCATATAGAAGAAGGTGGTACAAATACTGACAAATAAACCAGCAGAGAAATAACTAAAACTGTCCTATTGAAATAAACTCTCAACTACCTCACCCTTAAAATTTTTACTACAATTCGATCACATCAAAATTCACCAATTTTACAAATTCATTTACCCGATCATTTATTTGATTAGGTTTTAAATGTTGCAACTTTTCAGTACCAAACTTTTCCACGCAAAAAGAAGCCATTGCCGAACCATAAATAACCGCTCTTTTCATATTTTCAAAATTGACGGCTCCTTGCTTGGCTAGATAGCCAATAAATCCTCCGGCAAATGTGTCGCCAGCTCCGGTAGGATCAAAAACTTCTTCGAGAGGTAGTGCTGGAGCATAAAACACTTTATCTTCTGCAAAAAGCAAGGCGCCGTGTTCTCCTTTTTTGATGATAATAATACGAGGCCCCATAGATTTTATTTTTTGGGCAGCCTTTACTAGTGAATACTCTCCACTCAATTGTCTGGCTTCTTCGTCATTTACAATTATTGCATCTACCATTTTCATGGTTTCTTTCAAATCATCCAGGGCTATATCCATCCAAAAGTTCATGGTGTCCATAGCAATTAATTTTGGACGCTTTTGCAATCTTTCTATCACCTGTTTTTGTACAGCAGGGGCCAGATTACCAAGCATCAGGAATTCGCAGTCCTGGTAAGCATCAGGAATTATCGGGTCAAAATTTTCTAATACATTTAGTTCAGTAACTAAAGTATCTCTTGTATTCATATCCGTATGGTATTTCCCTTTCCAGAAAAATGATTTCTCTCCCTTTTTTATTTGGATACCATCTGTGTTTATTCCATGTTTTTGCATCATATCCAGATCGGACTGCAAAAAGTCCTCACCCACAACGCCAACAATGTTTACCGGGTTAAAATAGGAAGAGGAAAGAGAAATATAAGTGCCGGAGCCCCCTATAATTTTATCTGTTTTACCAAAAGGTGTTTCTAGTGCATCAAAAGCAACTGATCCAATTACTAATAAGCTCATTTGAATTGTTTTTAAAGGATAAAAAAATTAATTGTGGCCGTAAAAATAGCTATAAATTAGCTGAAATCACAAAGCAAAAGGATTAAGGTAGTTATTGTGGGTTTTATTCTTTGGTAAAGTCTATACTGTCGGCGTAATAATTTCCTTCAGAATTTTTGAATAATATAAGTACCCTGAAACTACCTGATGAGTAAGTATATTTACCAATGGCATATTTAAGTAGGTTGCCTTTGGATGCGCCCTGGTGAATATATTGAAAGTCGGCAGGAGGATGGCTTTTAAAAAAATCTTTTAGCACAAATTCAGCCTGAGTTTTGCTATAGCTTGATTTGTCGCCATTTAAGTTTAGCTCAACCATTTCATTGAAATATTTGGTGAGCTCTTTCGAACTTCCTGCTTTTAGAGCAGCTCTTACATTGCCCATCACATCACTTTGAGCCACCAAATTGGTGCACAATATTACATTAAGCGAAATTATTATAAGATAAATATTTGGTTTCATACCGTTTTTTTGATTCTAAAACATGATACATTTAGCTAAAACTATGCCATGGAATCATAACTTTGCTGCACTTATTCAAATTTGCAGAATAAACTAAATTAACTATTATTTATTTTATAAAAAAAACTAATACATCATAAAACTTGCATCCTGTTTTTAAAATATTTATATCCTATGCACCGTATAAAGATAATAATTTTATTGATATTTTGTGTTGCCTGTAACATTGAAAATAATACTCCCGGTAAAATTAATACATACTATCGCATTGATTCAGTGCTTGATAGACAAGAAGAGCAATTGATCAAACAAAACCCCAAACTTGCTAAAGTAGCCAAAGTGGATGAAAAGATGGATACTGTAACAATATCATTGGACAAAGATGGATGGGGCAATGAGCTGGAAATATTTCAAGACCTAAGTATAAATAAACCTGCTTTAAGAGACAGTTATATAAAAGATACTGTTGAGAGTGATAGTGGGAGATGGGTTCAATATGATATTAAAGAGGGGCTTTCCGATGAGGTTGAAATAGAAATGATGCATTTGTTTTTTGATAATGATGCTATACTTAGAAAAGTAAAAACTGTGTACAAAGAAAATGGAACTTTGTATGATGCTCGCCGACAAATGGAGTTAGACTTTGAAGGGAAGCCGCTGAAATTAACGGGATACACGGTTAACGGATACCAAAAGATGATATTAAAGGATACTACCTTTTATTTTGTAAATGCAAAAATTGCTTATGACTAATTGCCTTATTTCCCCTATCTATTAAGAGTTTTTTATTTAGTAAAATAAAATTGGCGTAGCATATACGCTCATTTGGAGTAATAAAATTTTAGTTATCATAATCTTTGGTCATCTAATTATCAAATCATTTTCTATTCTTGCTAATCATTTACCGGTATTAAGGCACAAAAATCTATTCTTAATCCCTCCCGATTTATAATTGTTTAATCTAATATTATTAATTTCTTCAAAATCGATGATGTGTAATATTTGCAAATGCAGTTGATTTTTATTGTCTGGCAGCTGTAGTAACTTGCATTAAAATAAACAATGAGCCTCAATTAATTTGATTTCTGAGGACTTTGAGACAACAGTGCCATTAGTATAAAGAAAATCGTATACGGCAATAGAAGTATTACCGATTACGACATTGAAAGTAAGTAGTTTTTTTTCATAATTATTTGGGTTTAAATTTACCGATGTGCTTCTTTGAGGTACATCGGTTTTTTTTGTGAAGCATTCTCCATGTTACTTTTTAAAATTTTTATAATTACCACTATCTTAGGGGCATGCCAGAAAAAATATTCAAAATATATCGATCTTCGGCCGGGTCAGGTAAAACCTACACGCTAGCAGTTGAGTATTTATTACTTGTATTGAAAAATCCACATTTGACCAAAAACATCCTGGCTGTTACTTTTACCAACAAAGCAACTCAGGAGATGAAAGAAAGGATACTGGCCTATCTTCACCACTTAGCCACTACTGAAATTAAAGATAATTTTTATCAGGACATACAAGCGGCATCTATGCTCCCTGATGAGCAATTAAAATTGCAAGCTGCCACCGCTTTGCAATTTATTTTACACAACTTTTCTTATTTCTCCATCAATACGATCGATAGTTTCTTCCAAAAGGTAATTAGAGGATTTACCCGTGAAATTGGTTTGCATGGTAACTTTAATCTTGAACTTGATCATGAAAAGGTGTTGCTGGAATTAATAGATCTTCTAATAGAGGAAGTAGGAGAAAATAAACGGCTTACCCAGTGGCTTATCAGATTTGCAGAAAACAATGTAATGGAGGGGAAATCGTGGGATGTGCGTAGAAATATGCTCTCATTGTCTTCGCAAATTTTTACCGAAAGTTTCAAGTCAATAGAAAATGAAGTGTTAAATCAGGAAAACCTGGTGGATGATTTACTTAATAAAACCTCGGCTATAAGAAACAACTTTGAGAAACGATTTAATCAATTAGCAGAAAGTGCTTTTGCCATTGCTGACGAATATAATCTAGCAATTGAAGATTTTGCCTATGGTAAAAGTGGTGGAGTGCTGAGTTATTTTGCAAAAATTTTGCATAGACAAGATTATGAACCAGGCAGCAGGATTTACTCAATGCGTAACATTGCTGATAAGTGGTTTACCAAAACTTCAAAAAGGAAAGAAGACATATTGCAAGCTTTTGGCAATGGACTTAATCAAAAATTGAATGATGCCATAAGTCATTATGAAAGCAATGCCACTACTTATTATACTGCCACTGAGCTGCAAAGGTATATTTATGTGTTGGGGCTATTATCCGACCTAAGCAGAAAGTTGAAAGATTACCGTGAAGAAAATGAGACCATGCTTATGTCTGATGCTTCGCATCTTTTGCGACAGCTTATAGGAACCAATGATGCTCCATATATTTATGAAAAAATCGGATCCGCTTATCATCATTTTTTCATTGATGAGTTTCAAGATACTTCAGGATTTCAATGGGATAATTTTGCACCATTGATAACCAATAGTTTAGCTCAGGGCCGCAAAAATTTGGTGGTAGGCGATGTAAAACAGTCCATTTATCGCTGGCGTGGAGGTAACTGGGAACTGCTATTGCGGCAGCTGCAAAAAGATGTAGGAGAGGCTTATGTAGACGAATTAAACTTGCAAAAAAACTATCGCAGCCTATTCAACATTATCAATTTCAATAATAAATTTTTTACTCTGGCGCCCATTTACTTGCACAAAATGCTGCAGTCTCAAACCCCAACTTTTTCTATGTCAACGGCAGAAAATTTGCAATTGGAGCTAGCCAAAATAATTGAAGCTTACCAGGATGTATGGCAGGAGGCTCCTGCCAGAGTAATGGCTGAATTGCAGAAAGGATACGTAAAAGCCGAATTTATTGCTCAAGATAAAATTGAGAATGAACAAAAGGTGCATTGGAGAGAAATAGTGCTGCAAAATATACCCGAAACTATAGAAAAGCTACAGGATCAAAATTACAAGCTGCAGGATATCATGATCCTGGTAAGAAGACAGGAAGAAGGTAGAGAAATAATTGATGAAATTCTAAAGTATAAAAAAAGCAGCCAGGCCAGGAAAAAATATCAATATGAGATCATTTCTTCTGAGTCACTTTATTTGGAAAATGCCAGCTCCATAAAAATTATTATAGCAGTATTTCGCTGGTTGCTCGATAGTGATGACCGGGTAAATATCTCTCATTTGGCAGCCGATTACCAGCAGGTGATTATGAAAAGAGAAAACCTCGACTGGCACCATCTATTTGCCACAAGTGACAATATTTACCAATTTTTGCCTGAAAAATTTGAGTCGAAAAAGCCGCTTTACCTCTCCCAATCTTTATACGAGGTGGCAGAGCAAGTAATCAGAGATTTCGATTTGCAAATGGTTCAGGATGAGTTAGCTTACCAACATACTTTTTTAGATCAGTTGCTCAATTTCAATAATTTGGAGGGTAGTGATCTTAACCACTTTTTAATCTGGTGGGAACAAAAAGGCAGAAAAACTTCGATACAGATGCCCGATCAAATTGAAGCAATAAGGCTATTCACCATTCATAAAGCCAAGGGCTTACAAGCAAAGGTGGTTTTAATTCCATTTTGTGAATGGAGTCTTGATCACAATGCTACTTTTGACAATATCATCTGGTGTCAAGATCGATCTGATAACTTTCCGCAGTTGAAATTTTATCCAATAAAATACACCCAGTCGCTCAGCCAGACCTGGTTTCAACTTGACTATGCAGTAGAGCGGATAAAAGCAATGATCGATAATCTCAATTTACTTTACGTTGCATTTACCAGGGCAGAAAAGCAACTTTTAATTTCGGCTCCTCAGCCAAAAATTGATAAGAAGGGTAATTATGATGTAAAATCGATTGCGGACTTGGTTTATTTTCTATTAAAAGATCATGAAGGCGAGCTTAAGCCATATTTTCATGAACCAAGTGAAACTTTTGAAATGGGAAATCCTGTGCCTGATCTACCCTCAAAATCAAAAAATCCTGAAAGTAAAGAAGTAATTCCTGTTCCTTCAGCACCGTGGCAGTCGAAGATTTCTATTAGAAAAAGTGCCATTAGTAATCCTGCTCGTAAACAAAATGATAAGTTGCTCGACAAAAAACGCTACGGTCAGATTATTCACCATATCCTTAGCCATACCACTCACCTGAAAGCGCTCGATAAAATCATGCTTGAATTGTATTACAAAGGCATCATCAGTAGAAACGATCAGGAACAGATTAAACTGCTTATTACAGCGTTTTTGCAAAACGAAGCTGTAAAAAAATGGTTTGATGATGAAAAATGGCAAGTAAAAACCGAAATGCCGATACTGGATGAAAATGGCAATACTTATCGCCCTGACCGGGTTTTACTGAAAGAAAACCAGGTAGTAGTAATTGATTATAAAACTGGCAAGGCCAATGACAAAGATTTAAAACAGGTAAAAGAGTATTTGCAACTATTGCATAATATGGGATACAAAGTGGTGGAAGGATACATAGCTTATGTGCTTGACGGGAAAATAGAAGAGGTGAAAATATGAAGAGGTTTTTGCAAGAAATAGCGCAATATGTTAATCAAAATAAGATTGATGAATTTGACCAACTGGATATTATTTTTCCCAATAGAAGAGCGGGGTTGTTTTTTCGTCAGCAACTAGCTTCATTAATTGACAGGCCTATTTGGTCGCCTCGAATATTAAGCATTGAAGACTTTGTAAAAGGACATAGTCAGCTTCAGTCGGCTGATAAGTTGAGCCTGATCGTTCTTTTGTATCAGGTTTATCACCGGTATTTGCCCCAGCAGCAATCTTTAGATGCATTTTATTATTGGGGTGATATGATGCTTAAAGACTTTGACGATATCGACAAATCACTTGCCTCGGCAGAATCAATTTTTAGTAACCTGTACTCTCAAAAGGAAATTGAGTCGCGATTTGATTATATAGAAGAAGCTCAAAAACAGTTGATAAGAGACTTTTGGGGTGTATTTGCTGAAAAGCTGACTAAAGAGCAGCAGGTTTTTTTGCAATTGTGGGAAAAACTTTTTCCGATTTACGAACATTATAAAAAGCTACTTTGGGAGAAACAAATTGGTTACGATGGTATGCTTTATCGTGATATTGCTGATAACATAGATAAACTTAGCTTTGACAGGCAGTATATATTTGCCGGGTTTAATGCTTTTACCAAAGCAGAAAAGAAAATTGTCAATCATTTACTAGCCGAGGGTAAGGCCCAGCTATTTTGGGATATAGATGCTTATTACGTTGATGATGAAGTAAAAGAGGCAGGATATTTTTTCAGGCAATATCAAAAGGAAAAGCAACTCAGCAAAACGTTTCCTGTACTCTCTCCTAAGCAAATAGCTCAAAATAGAGATAGGGCAATTCATATTTACGGATTGGCATCTGAAGTAGCGCAGCTAAAGAAGGTAGCTCAATCGGTAGAGCAACTTTTGCAAAAAAATGTAGCACCGGAGAGCATTGCCCTGGTGCTTACCGATGAGAGTTTGTTGCTACCTTTGCTTAATAGTTTACCTACCAACGTGGAGCGGGTAAATGTAACGATGGGTTATCCTATCAAAAATGCTCCTGTTTACGATTTTTTGTTGCAATTACTACGGTTACAAATTAGCGCGCGCGATGAAGTAGAAAGTAACTATACTTTTAATTATCGTGAACTGCTTTCGGTGCTCAAAAATCCGTACTTTGCCAGATATAATACTCCATGGGCTGCAGAAATAGCCAACGAAATTGTACAGCAAAATAAAATTAGAATAGCAGCTTCTGAGCTATCTTTCGAGGATGCTTCTGAATATCCTGGAATCTTTCAACGTGTTTCAACTTTTAAAGAGGCTTACGATTATTTATTGGCTGTAATATCTTTTCTTTATCAAAAGTGTGAGGAAGATTCGCTTAGCTTTGAGCAGGAGGTCATCCACCAAATATATTGTCAACTAAATCGTCTTAACGAGTTAGCATTGGATGCAGAACTGCAATTGGATTTGAATTCTTTTCACAAGTTATTTAAGCAGGTAATGCAAATGGCCCGGGTGCCTTTCACTGGAGAACCTCTCAAAGGCTTGCAGGTAATGGGTGTTCTTGAAACCCGTAATCTGGACTTTGATTATGTTTTTATACTTTCTATGAACGAGGGTAATTTTCCTGCATCGCCACAAATGCATTCTTTTGTTCCTTACAATTTGCGAAAAGCCTTTGGCCTTACAACTTTCGAACAACAAGATGCCATTTATGCCTACTATTTTTACCGGTTACTGCAGCGTACCCGGCAACTACATCTATTTTATAATACGGCTGACAAAAATGGTATGCCCAACGAAATGAGCCGTTATATTTATCAGGTTTTATACGATGATCAATTACGACATCAACGTCATTTTTTGGGTAATAAAGTTGGTCAAATAGCTGTAAAGCCAATAGTTATTCCTAAGGATGAACGAGTACAGGCGGTTCTTCAAAAATTTATTAGTAGCGAAATTGGCGTCAAAGAAAGGCTAAGCCCATCTGCAGTAAATAGTTATATCGAATGTAGCTTAAAGTTTTATTTTAGATATATTGTCAAATTGTATGAAAAACAAGACATAGAAGAAGATGTAAATGCAGTAATGTTTGGCAATCTGTTGCATAATGCGATTGAAATGCTATTTAGAGCGCAGATCGAGGCAAATAATAATAATCAGATTAACATAAAGGATTTGGAAGCGCTACAAGGAAAAATTGATGAGGCGTTAATAATTGCTTTCAAACAACATTTTGGCTATACAAACGAACAGCAATTTAAGCTTTCAGGCCAAAATCTTATCGCCTTTGAAATGCTTAAAAGATTTATTAGTAAAATTTTACAAAAAGATAAGGAGTATTCACCATTCGAAATTATAGGATTAGAAACAAAAGCCTCTGATGGATTCTACTATGATATACCAGTATCTATTAATGGTGAGAAGAAGCGGGTAGGATTAAAAGGAATAATTGACAGAATAGACAAAAAAGATAATAAAATAAGAATTATAGATTATAAAACCGGAAAAGATAATAAAAAAGTAGCCTCAGTTGAATCATTGTTTGATTCGGAAGACCCCTTTAGAAATAAGGCTGGTTTCCAAACTTTTTATTACAGCTTACTGTACTATTACGGTCAAAATAAGGCCGATAAAGATGATCCGGAAAGCTTACTGATGCCCGGTTTATATAATAGTTCTGAATTGTTTAGGCCAGGCTTTAGTATGCAATTGCAAATAAAAGACCCCACCAATAAAAGATGGGAAAACATAGAGGATATTCGACCGTATTTGCCTATCTATCATCAATTAATGCAACAAAAATTAGCTAATATTTTTGATACTAGTCAATCGTTTCAACAAACGGATGATATTAATAAATGTAAAATTTGTCCTTATGTTGAAATTTGCCATAGGGGCTAATTCATCAATCTTTCGCCCCATTCTTGTCTTCATATTTTTGTTTCAAGTGCACCGGTTTGTTCCTGCGCAAGCGCATATTTAGTATTTCTACCAATAAAGAAAAGAATATTGCAAAATATATGTACCCTTTAGGCACATGCACATGCACGCCGTCAAGCATTAGCATTACACCGATCAACAATAAAAAGGATAGGGCAAGCATTTTTACTGTAGGATGCTTATGAATAAAATCACTGATTCGTTTTGCTGCCAATATCATTACAACCATGGCCACTACTACTGCTATCACCATCAGCCAGATATTGTCTACCAATCCGATAGCCGTGAGAATTGAATCAAATGAGAAAACAATATCCAATAGAATAATTTGCATAACTGCGGACCGCATGGTTAAATGCTTCACATCCCTTTTGTCATGCTCCTCCCCTTCCAATTTAGAGTGGATTTCATTGGTGCTACTTACCAGTAAAAATAAGCCACCCGCGATTAAAATTAAATCTCTGATGGTAATATCCAAATCAAAAACAGAAAATAAAGGTTTTTCTAATCCTATAATGTATCCAATGGCCATTAATAATAAAATCCTAACCAACAAGGCTAAACCAAGACCTAATCGGCGGGCAGTTTCCTGCTGATG
>Ga0207419_1000509_pt1 | contig 33847 bp, 29 predicted proteins | sample ElkSloMetagenome_4_FD_184723 | JGI IMG/M metagenome (GOLD analysis project Ga0207419, IMG submission 184723) | Hot spring microbial communities from Elkhorn Slough, Monterey Bay, USA - MD2A (version 2) | ecosystem: Environmental > Aquatic > Marine > Intertidal zone > Estuary: Microbial mat ...
GGCGAACAGCCGGACCACGCCGAGCGCCGCCGCGCCGAAGCGCTCCGCCTCGCGCAACGGTACAGCTACGCCAACCGCGCCCGAGCCATGCTCGACGCGCTCCATCGCACCGCACACGCGCACACCGACGACAGGCCCGAACGCCGACAAGGAGCCGCCCGTGCGTGACTGGATGCTCGACCATCTGACGCCGCCCGGCGAGCCCGACGCCATGCGACTCGAAGCCCACGCCTTCGCCCACGACCGCCGCGGCATCCGCGAAGGCGTGCTCGTCTCCCCGCGCAGCGGACGCTGGTGGTGGATCGCCGACGGCGTGCCGCGCCTGCTCTCGTGCGACCTGTATCGACCGCCGCATCTCGAAGATCGCTACGCCGCCGACATCCGCCGCCTCGGTCTGCCCGATCGACCCGATACCGACGCCGACGGCGCCCACCACGCATTCCCGCGCCGCACCCACCTCGCCCTGCACCGGCGCACCATCGACCGCTTCGGCGACGAATGGCTGCGCTTCCGAGACTGGGGCTATCTCGACGAAGCGCCACGCGGCGACGACGCCGGCTATCGCGGCGGCCTGTGGACCCACACACTCGGCGCCTTCCGCGGCAAGACCTTCCTCGAAGACAAGCTCGTCGGCCGCGTCGGGCTCGACGCCGGCTGCGGCAACGGACGCTTCACCAAAGCCGCCCTCGAAGAAGGCTGCCGGCGCGTCCTCGCCGCCGACCTCGGCTGGGGCGTCGACGCCACGCGCGAACGTTTCGCCGACGACGAACGCGTCGGCGTCGTTCAAGCCAACCTCTTCGAACTGCCAGTCCGCGGCTACGACGCCGCCTGGTCCATCGGCGTACTCATGCACACCGGAGACGCCCGCCGCGCCTTCGACCAGATCGCCGCCGGCCTCGACACACGCGGCCTCTTCGCCGTCCGCATGTATCACACCGGCAACGCCGTCTACGAAACGCTCGACCGCATCGTCCGCGCCGCCACCACCCGCCTCAACAAACCCGCGCAGCTCGCCTTCAGCCGCGCCATGGCCTCCCTCGGCCGCGCCGTTCACACCGCCGACAGCCGCCTCAGCGACGGCACGCTCAAAGACCGCGCCTATCGGCTCTTTCACACATGGCCGACCCTCCACCACAACGTCGACTGGTGGTCCGCTCCCATCGCCACGCACCACACGCTCCCCGAGGTGCTCGGCTGGGCCAGCGACGCCGGCCTCACCCCCATCCGCACCTCTCCCGACGAACCGCGCGACCGCTACCGCTTTTGGGAATGGCCCGAAGCGCTCACCGCGCTCTTCGAGAAACAAACAGTCAGCGCCGCCGCTCACAACAACCAATCCATCCGACCTCCGACGGCCCCCGCTTCGGAGCAAGCCGCCTGAATCACCGCGATCGCCCGTCGACCGCCGCCCGAGCAAGCACGAAAGGCCGCACCATGCCGCCGCATCCCCAACGTCAGGACACGCACGACCTCCGCCGGCTCGCTCGCGACCTCTCGCCCGAGCAGCTCGCCGAACTCGTCGACCGCTCGCTCGGTCGCCGACGCGAACAACTCCTCGGCGCCGGCGACCGCGACGCCATGATCTCCGAGCTCGAATGGCTCCAAGGCCTCGACCTCTCCGTCCAGGTGCACCTCAACCAACTCGCCGCCGCGATCTATGACGGCAAGCATCCAAAGCACTGGTTGTGGAAGCGCCACAAGCAATGGATCCTCGACCGCGTCGGCGCGAACGCCCATGTGCTCGACGTCGGCTGCGGCTGCAGCGCCTACCTCCTCTGGATGGCCGAAGCCGGCTGCCGCGTCGTCGCCGTCGACCGTCGCGACGACGTCCTCGCCGTCGCCCGACGCATCATGCAGCACGACAACCTCCGCTTCCTCTGCGCCGACGTCATGCTCGGCCCGCCGGCTTCTCCATTCGGCGGCGCCTATGACGTCGCTGTCTGCGCTCACGTCATCGAACACCTCGAAGAACCCGTCGCCATGCTCCGCTCGCTGCGCGACGTCGCCCCTCGTCTCGTCGTCGCCGTCCCGCCCGAATACTCGCGCTGGCAGAAGCTCATGCACCAAGACCTCGGCCTCCGCTGGAAAGACGACGAAGACCACCGCCGCGAATACACGCCAGAACTGCTCGAAGAGCAACTCACCGCCGCCGGCTGGCGCGTCGACGAACTCCACGACGGCATCGACATCAAAGCCGCCGCCTCGCTCGTCGGAGCCTGACCCCCATGTGCGGCGTCTTCGCCATCGCCACCGCGACGCCCGGCGCCGCGCCCCGCGCGACCGACCCGCGAACGCTCGCCGCGCTCGATTCCCTCGCGCCGCGCGGGCCCGACGGCCGCGGCTTCCACCGCGACCCCGCCGGCTGCGCCGCGCTGGGCCACACACGCCTCGCCGTCGTCGAACTCTCGCCCGCCGGCGCGCAACCCATGCGCTTCGCCGACGAAGGCCTCGTCATCGCCTTCAACGGCGAGATCTACAACGCCCCAGAACTCCGCGACCAACTCCGCCGCGCCGGCGCCGCCTTCCGCTCCTCCTCCGACACCGAGGTCCTGCTCCGCGCGTGCGCACGCTGGGGCGTCCGTTCCACGCTCGATCGTCTCCGCGGAATGTTCGCTTTCGCGCTGTGGAACGAACGCACCCGCGAACTCGTCGCCGCCGTCGATCACGTCGGCATGAAGCCGCTCGTCTACCGCGAACACTCGTCCCGAACCGACCGGCGCCGCGCGCACGCCGGCGTCTCCCTCGCCTCCGACCTCGACGCCCTCCGCACGCTCCACCCGGATGATCCATGGACGCTCGACGCCGATGCGCTCGCCGAGACGCTCTGCGTCGGCGCCATCGCCTCGCCCAGCACCGTCTGGCGCGAAGCGAAACGCGTGCCGCCCGGCTGTCTGTTGCGCTGGTCGGCGCGACACGGCTCGCGCATCGAACGATGGTGGACGCCGCCCGACGCCGCCGAGGGCCCGCCGCTCACCGCCGACGAACTCGGCGAGCGGCTCCGCGTCTCGATGCGACGTCACCTCGTCGCCGACGTTCCCGTCGCCGCGTTGCTCTCGGCGGGGCTCGACTCCGCCGCCGTCGTCGCCGCCGCGGCCGACGCCGGCGCTCGCGAACTCCTTTGCCTCACCCTCGCATTGCCGAACGAACACGACGAATCGACCGCCGCCGCCGCCAACGCCGCCGCCCTCGGCTGCGCGCACCGCACCGTCCGCCTCGAACCGCACGACGCCGACGATCTGCTCGACTCCGTCGCCGGCGCATTCGATCAACCACAGGCCTATGGCGCCCTCGCCACCATGCTCGCCGTCAGCCGCGCCGTCCGTGCGCACGCCAAGGTCGTTCTCTCCGGCGACGGCGGCGACGAAGCACTCGCCGGCTACGCCTGGCATGCGGCGCCACCCGAACGTCCGCCCAAGGGCGCGTTCGACGCGCCCCGCTTCGACGCCTTCGCCGCGACGACCCGCGATCGCTGGCGCGCGCTCGCCGACCTCGCCTCCGCCAGCACGGGCTCCGCATACCGACAGGCGGTCCTCCCCCGCTTCCACCCCGCCGAAGCCGCCGCCTTGCTCGCTCCCTTGGGCTGCACCTACGACGCCGCTCGCTACGCACGCGACGCCGACGATCTCGAACGACCCGACCTCCCCTGGCCCCGCCGCGCCCAGCGGCATGACACGCTCGGCTTCCTCGCCGACTCCATCTTGCCCAAAGTCGACCGCGCCTCCATGAGCGTCGGCCTCGAAGTCCGCGTGCCTTTCCTCGACCGCGACCTCCTCGAACGCTGCCTCGTCGCCAAGCCCGCGCCTCCCGGCCAGCCCGACGGCAAGGATCTACTGCGTCTGATTCTCCAAACTCGCCTCCCCGTCGGCGCCGCGGAACGACCGAAGCAAGGCTTCAGCCTGCGCCTGCTCACGCCCCACTTCTGGCGCCGCGAGCGCGAACGCCTTCACGACGGCGCGCTCGTCCGCGACGGAGTCATCGACTCGCGCTGGCCGACCCTCGTCGCTGACGGCGCCCCCTATCAAGACGGCCGCACCCTCGCCCTCGTCATGCTCGAACGCTGGTACGCCGCTCGCCACGACGGCGCCGCCCGATCGCGCCTCCCGAACATCGCCCACGCCGACGATCCCGCCGCGCCCGCCGCATCGACCTGAAAGGAACCGTCATGGCTCTCATCCAACGCTCGTACGCCAGCTACGACGAATACGTCGACCACCAGCGCGCCAAGATGAACGACCTGCGCAAGTACGAATTCGACAGGGGCGTGCAAGATCGCCTGCAGAACTTCCGCGACCGCATCCGCCACGCCGCCCGGCGCCTCGATTGCGACGGCGTGCTCTGCCTCGGCGCTCGGTTCGGCGAAGAAGTCATCGTCTTTCGTGAACTCGGCTTCCCGCGCAGCATCGGCGTCGACCTCGAACCCGGCGCCGACGAATCCCTCGTCCGCCGCGGCGACTTCCACCACCTCGACTTCCCCGACGGCGCCTTCGGCGCGCTCTACACCAACGCCATCGACCATGTGTTCGACCTCGCAAGCTTCGCCGCCGAAACGCGCCGCGTCCTCTGCACCGGCGGAGTCTTCATCCTCGCCGCCACCAACGCCTTTGACGCGCCGGGACTCGACAAACGCGCGCACGTCGACGGCCCCACCAAGTTCGAATCGTTGCTCTGGGAACGAGAGGCCGACCTGCTCGCCCCGTTCGAAGCGGGCTTCGACCTCGTCGAACGCTTCGACTCGACCGCCTGGTCGGAAAGCGTTTTCGTGCTCCGCGCCCGCTGAGACGCCGGCCCGTTCGTCCGTCAGGCCGCAACAACACGATCGTTCGACGATCGTCGACCGCTCGCACGCGCGGACGGATTCGGTCGGGGGAGCGCTCAGTCGTTGCGTGGTTTGCCTCTGATGCCGTCGAGCACGAACCGTCCGCGCTCGACGCGCATCGCCAGCCTCGCGAACCGGCGGTCCACCAACTGCCAGCCCGGCGGGTACAGCTCGAACGCGCCGTCGCCCAGCGGCCGGAAGTCGGCGCCGATCGTCTTGTCCGCGTTCGGCACCGCCGCGATAAATTCCAGCACGTCCCGCGCGTTCGACGTCAGGTACTCGACCGCCTCACGCGGGTCCCGGCCCCGATCACGGAACCACTCCTTCGTGTGATCGCTGAGCACCTGCTCGTACAGCAGATCGTCCTCCTCGTTCTGCAACGTCTCGCGCAGATGCGTCAGCAGGTGCGCCGGCGAACGGGAGATGAGGATCACCTCCCCGCCGAGCGCCTCGCGCCGCAGCGGTTGACCGGGCACTTCGGCGCCGCGCGGCTCCGCCGCGTTGGCGCCCAGGATCGACTCCCACGTCGTCGTCGGCCGCCCGGCAACCACCTCAGCTTCCGCCTCGCCGCCCGACGCGCCGGGCAACCCGGACAGGATGCCGCGCGAACTCACGACCCGCCTCTCCGTCTCGCAGCCCGACGCCAACGACACGACCAGCGTCAGACCGATCATCGCGAGCCCCATCGGCGCGCGCACGCACGCCGCCCACCGCTCGCGACCGCTCGCATCACACCGTCCCGTCGTTCTCAGCCGCCGCCTCGTCATGCTCGCCCTTGGTCCGACGCCCCCGCCGGTTCGTCCACGCCAAGCGTCTCCACGCCCTCGCGCTTCCGCCGCCAAAGGTCGTGTACGCGGAAGCTTTCGTCCGGTTCCGTCAGGTCGGCCCGGCGGTGACAACCGCGCGACTCGCTCCGCCACGCCGACGACCGTGTCACCAGCGCGCTCACCAGAAGCATGTTCTGCGTCTCCCAGCCCACCGGACCGTCGAACACCTTGTCCATCGTGTACTTCGCCCAGAACTCGCACATGTCCTGCATGTCGGCGAGGTGCTCTTCCGTGCGCTCGATGCCGACGTTGCGCCACATCGCCGAGCGCAGCGACGAGCGCACGTCCGCCAGGTCGAGCTCGCCCCGCGTCGACTCCGGGATGTTCGAGACGATCTGCACCGATTCGAGCCCCGACGTTCGGTCCCAGCCGTTGCTGGAAGCGAGCGGGTTGTCCGGGTGCATCTCCGCGGCCCGTGCGCCAGCACGGCGGCCCATCACCAACGCTTCGAGCAGCGAATTCGACGCGAGCCGGTTCGCGCCGTGCAGACCCGTCGACGCCGCCTCGCCCACCGCGTACAACCCCGGCAGGTCGGTGCGCCCGAACAGGTCGGTGCGCACGCCGCCGACCATGTAGTGCGCCGCGGGGTTCACGGGGATGAGGTCGCGCGCCGGGTCGAGCCCGAACTGCGCCAGCCGCTCGCTGATGCCCGGGAACCGTTCGTGGAAATTGCCGAGATGCCGCGCGTCGAGCCAGACGTGCGGCGAGCGGTTGCGCGACACCGCGCGATGGATCGCCGCCGCGACCACGTCGCGCGGCGCCAACTCCGCCAACTCGTGCTCGTCCACCATGAACCGCTGCTTGCTCGAATCGAGTAGGTACGCGCCCTCGCCCCGCACCGCCTCGGAAATCAGCAACCGCTCGGCGCCGGCGACGTACAGCGTCGTCGGGTGGAACTGCATGAACGCCAGGTCCGCCAGCGAGGCGCCCGCGCGGTACGCCAGCGCCAAACCGTCCGCGGTCGCCTGCGATGGGTTCGACGTCTCACGCCACATCGCTCCCGCGCCGCCCGCCGCGAGCACCGTCGCCCGCGCCCAGATCATCTGCAAGCCGTAGCGCGGATGATGCGTGATCGCGCCGAGGCACGGCGAGCCGACCTCGTCGCTCGACGTGATCAGGTCGAGCGAGAAGCAGTTGTCGAAGATGCGCAGCCGCTCCGTCTCACGTGCGGCCTGTTCAAGCGCGCGGGCCAACTCGCGGCCGGTGGCGTCGCCGTGCGCATGGATGATGCGCCGCGCGCTGTGGCCGCCCTCGCGAGCGAGCGCCGGACGACCCGGCGCCGACGGGTCGGCGTCGGCGTTGAAACCGACGTCCAGAAGCGCCCGCAACGCCGCCGGCCCGGCTTCGCAGATCGCGCGCACCGTCGATGCGTCGCACAGACCCGCCCCCGCGGCCAGCGTGTCCTCCACGTGCGCATCGACCGTGTCGTCCTCGTCGAGCACGCCGGCGATGCCGCCCTGCGCCCATGCGGTGTTCGACTTGGCGAGCCCGGTCTTGGCGAGGAGGATCACGTCGCCGTGCTGGGCCGCCGCCGCGGCCGCGGACATGCCCGCCGCCCCGCCGCCGATCACCAGCGTGTCCGTGAAGATCTGCGGCAACAGAATCGAGCGGAAGGGGATCAGGTAGCGACGCGTGTCGAAGAGCGGGTCCATCGCCCGCAAGTGTAGGGGCGGGGCCGCCTCACGGGGCCGGCTTCGCAGGCGAGCACGGCCCGCCCGCTCTACGCTGAGCGCATGAGCGAGCACGACCCACAGGCCGGAGCGGGGGCGGACGCGCCGCCAAACGGACCCGCGCCGACCGACGCCCGGCATCGGGCGCCGTCGCGCGTCGAACGCGCCGAGACCCGGCGACGGCGCTGGCGCCGCATGGCGGTCGCGCTTGGCGCGCCCAGCGCGATCGGTGCGGGGCTGACGCTTCTCGCGCTGTTCGTCGGCGGCGGCGCGGCGGCGGGCCTCTTCGAAGAGTTCGCGGCCGTCGAGCTGCTGCAACTGGCGCTCTGGGTCGTCGCGATGTTCGGCGCCGGTGTGGCCCTTGTGCGCGCGCCGACGGGACGCGACCGCTGGAACGCCGGCTGGCTGATCACGCTCGCGGCGCTCGCCTTCATGCGAGAGATGGACCTGCACGAACTCATCGACGCCGACCACTGGCCCGAGTACGGCGTCAGCTTCATGCTCAATTGGTGGACCGACGGCTCCGTGTCGCTCGTCCGCAAACTCGTGTGGGCCTCCGTGTTTGCGGTTGTCGGCTTGCTGCTGTGCGTGCCACCGCTCGTGGTGCGCGCGCCGGTCGTGCGCATGCTCAAGAACGCCGACCTCGGGCTGTGGCTGATCATCGCGGCCTTCGGTTGGCTCGCGCTGGGCTACATCGCCGACGACCTCATCGGCCGGGGCCAATTCGTCAGTAAGGAAGCCTCAAAGGCCGCGGAGGAAACCGCCGAACTTGTCGGCGTCGCCTTCTTCGCCGCGGCGCTCATCCGCGAAGCCTTTGCGCCCCTCACCACCCGCGTCCAACCGCTCAACGCCGCGTCGAGGGCAGCAGATCAGAAGTGAACCGACGGAGCCGCGACTCCGCCGCTCCGCGGAATTCACGCACAGTCCACCCAGTGCTTCCACCCATGTCCCTTTCCCGCAACATCGTCTTCTTCATACTCGGCGTCCTTGCCGGCCTCGCCACCGCGTTCTCCCCGCTCGCGTTCGTGTGGTCCGGTCGGCAACTGATCGACTCCGCGATCGCCGTCGGTTTCGCCGCCGCCCTCAACCTCTGGATTCCCATCGTCTTCACCGGCGCCGTCGCCAAAGGCTCGCCCGGCCCGCCGCTCAGGCTCTTCCCGAAACTCCATCACGCCGAGCCCATCATCGCCGCTCTCGGCGCCGTCCTCGGCTTCCTCGTCGTCGCCGGCATCGCAGTCGCCGACGCGCGCATACTCGATCCCGTCAAAGTGCTGATTCTGGTCGCCAACGCCTACATGCTCTTCGCCGTCGCCGGCCTCATCTTCATCGCCGAACGATCGCGAAGCCACCTCAACCCGGGCCTCTGCGTACGATGCGGCTACGACGTCACCGGGCTCGGCCGGTGCCCGGAATGCGGCTCGCCCAGCCCGAGGCGTCGGACCCGATAGCCTCGACGCCCGCATCGCGTCACGCCGTCATGTCCGCCCGAAACTCCGCCGCCGCGAGCTTGCGCCGCTCGTACTGCTTCGCCATCGGCGTCGCGACCGCCAACAAGATGATCGCCAGCACCCAGATCCCCGCCGGTTGGCCGAGCGGACGCCACACGTGCGCCGGCTGGCCCACAATCGACGCCCAGACGCTCGCCGCGAACAACGCGGCGGCGAGGAGCGAGCTCGCGATCAGGAACACGACGACGGTGCGCACGCCGACGGTTCCCCGCGAGAGAAGCCACATCATCACGCCCGCCAGACCTCCCCACAGGCCGATGAGCGTGCCGATCCCTCCGCCGATCAGGCCGGCCATCTCCGGCGTCCACCACTCCATCGGGTTCATCGCGTGTCTCCTCTGCATTGCGGGCGAGCGGGCGGCGGCGTGCCGCACGTTCGATCCGGTTCATCGCGATTCGCCGGGGTCCGCGTCGCGCTCGGCGGCGAGGCGCCTGATGTGACGAGCCTCGTCGACGCTGATCCGGCCGCGCTCGACCAAGTCCGCCAACATCTCGCGGAGCGGATCGCGTGGGCGACCCTCGACGAGCCGGTGCAGCCGCTCGATGACCTTGTCGACCCGTCCCCGGATCGTCGGGTACGACACGCCGTAGCGCTTCGCGAGCGCCTTAAGCGATCCCGACGCGAGCACGAACTCGGTGACCAAGCTCAGGTCTTCCCCCGACAGGCGGCACAGCGGGTGCCGCTCGTCGGGCGAACGGGCCGGATCGGGCGGCTCGGCTCGATCTGAAGATTGTTCAATCACAGTTGAATAAAGTGAACTCAATCCGCGAGTCGTCAAGGCGCAGATCGAAAAATTCGCCTGCTGTGGCGATCGCTGAGACGCTCGGCCGGTCGTGGGTATCCTCCTTCCCATGCCGACACTGACCGCTCATACCGCCGGCGAATCGCACGGGCCCGCGTTGATCACTCTGGTGCAGGGCTTTCCGGCCGCGGTACCGATCGACCGCGACGAAATCGACGGCGAACTGCGCCGCCGACAGGGCGGCTACGGCCGCGGGGGTCGGCAGCGGATCGAGACCGACACGGCGGAGTTTTTGAGCGGCGTGCGCCTCGGCAAGTCGATCGGGGCGCCGATCACGATGCGGATCGCCAACAAGGACTCGCGTCTTGACGACTTGGAGCGCACGCCGCGGGTGCACAAGCCCCGGCCCGGGCACGCGGACCTGGCGGGCAGCGTGAAGTGGCTGACGACCGACTGCCGGGAGACGCTCGAACGGGCGTCGGCGCGGGAGACGGCGGCGCGGACCGCGGCGGGGGCGCTGTGTCGATCGCTGCTGCGGCAACTCGGGATCGAAGTGTTCGGTTTCGTGCGCTCGATCCACGAGGTCGCGACGCCGGCGGAAGTGACGGCGGAGAACTGGCGCGACATGAAGACGGCCCGCGACGAGAGCGACGTGTACTGCCCCGACGCCGAGGCGTCGGAGACGATGCGGGCGGCGATCCGTCAGGCGAAGATCGACAAAGACACGGTCGGCGGCGTGGTCGAGGCGCACGTGTTCAACCTGCCGATCGGGCTGGGCTCGTCGATGGACTGGCGCGACAAACTCGACGCGAACGTCGCGTTCGGGGTGATGGGGATTCAGGCGTTCAAGGGCGTGGAGATCGGCCTCGGGTTCGAAGCGACGCGGCGGCGCGGCAGCGAGGTGCACGACCCGATCGCGTTCGACCAGAGCAAGATCGAGACGCCGAGCCTTGGGTACGTCCGGCCCTCGAACAACGCGGGCGGGCTCGAGGGGGGTATGAGCAACGGGATGCCGCTGGTGGTGAAGGGGGCGATGAAGCCGATCTCGACGCTGCTGCGCGGCTTGCCGAGCGTGGACCTCAACACGAAACAGGTCGAGCAAAGCCAGTACGAGCGGTCGGACATCTGCGCCGTGTCGGCGGCGAGCGTGGTGATGGAGAACGTGGTGGCGTTCGAGATCGCCAAGGCGGTGCTGGCGAAGTTCGGCGGCGATTCGCTGGCCGAGCTGCGGTCGAACTACGAGACGTTCCTGCTGACGGCGCGGATGCTGCCGCTGGACGAGGCCGGGGCGGCGGACGCGACGCCGATCCGGGACCTGGGCGAGAAGCTCGCCTGAGGACGGCCGCGGGCGCGGACGGGCGGCATAAAGGGCGGGCGCGGGGAAGCGGACGCGGAAGGGCGCGGGGGGAGTGCGGGGGAGGGAGTGCGGAACGGCGGCCGGGGCGTGTATCTTCGGCGGGCCATGCGCACGGTTCATGTCACTCCGCCGCTGCCGCCGGACGATCTCGAGCGTCTGCGTGCGCGGTGGGACGCCCTGTGTATCCGGGTGGGCGCGTTCGCGTCGTCGGCGGACGCGGACCTGACGTTCGAGATGATTCACGGCCTGTACGAATCGCCGCCGCGGGCGTATCACAACCTCGGACACGTGGACCAGTGCCTGCGGGCGTTCGATTCGGTGCGCCGGTTGGCGGACGATGCGGACGCGGTGGAGATGGCGCTGGTGCTGCACGATTGCGTCTTCGCGGCGACGCGGGAGGACAACGAGCAGCAGTCGGCGTTCGTGGCGCAGGCGATCTCGGGGCTGATCGGCGCCCCGGCGGACTTCGTGCGGCGCGTGCACGAGCACATCATGGCGACGCGCCACGACGAGCGCCCCTTGACGGGCGACGACGCGCTGACGGCCGACGTGGACTTGTCGATTCTCGCGGCCGACGCGGACGAGTACGCGACGTACCGGGCCGCGATCCGCGACGAGTTCGGCTTCGCGGACGACGACCTGTTCAACCGGGGTCGGCTGGCGTTCGTGAACCGGCAGCTCGCGCGGAAGCACATCTTCTCGACGCCGTACTTCCGCAGCGAACTCGAGCGAGCCGCCCGCGCCAACCTGACGCGCGAACGCGACGACCTCGAAGACCGCCTCCACACGCAGCCCCCCCACTTCCGCAAGACCGATTGACGTTGGACGGCCGTGGGCGGGCGCTTCGCGTCGCCCGGCTGGGTCTCGACGCACGATTCCGGCTGGGTTGAGAGACGGGCTCGGCCGTTCCGTGTGGTGAAGGGCCCGGGCGGGCGGGCTATCGTGCGCAAGCCGCGTCCGACGCGGCGCGGTCGCTTGGTCGCGATGTCGCGGGCCGATCGGCGCGGGGATCGTCTTACTTGGGATGAGGAACGGATCATGCCGACGCGGATCAAGGTTTGCGGGGTGACGGACGTCGGCTCGGCGCTTGCGGCGGCGGAAGCGGGGGCGGACGCGGTGGGGCTGGTGTTCGTGCGCGCGTCGCCGCGGTTTGTGACGACGGACGTGGCGTGGTCGATCTGCGACGTGCTGCCGCCGTTCGTGTCGACGGTGGGGCTGTTCGTGAACCCGTCGGCGGACGAATACTGGGAGACGCGGGAAGAGTGCCCGTTTCACTTGGGGCAGTTGCACGGCGCGGAGTCGGAGCCGCTGGTGAAGGAGTGCGGGCCGGACGTGATCAAGGCGGTGCGGTACGCGCCGGAGACGATCGAGGCGGACCTCTTGAAGTGGTCGCGAGTGGAGGAGGTTTCGGCGGTGCTGGTGGACGGGGGCTCGGGCGGGACCGGGGAGACGCTGGACTGGAAGAACCTGGCGGCGGTGGCGGATCGATGCGACCACCCGATCGTGTTGGCGGGCGGGCTGACGCCGGAGAACGTGGGCGAGGCGATCCGGACCGTGCGGCCGTATGCGGTCGACGTGTCGTCGGGGGTCGAGTCGAAGCGCGGCGTGAAGGACCCGGTACGGGTCGCGGCGTTCTGCGCAGCGGTGCGTGAGGCGGACCGCGAACTCGGCGGCTGAGCCGCGGGGAGGGTGGACGCGGAGCGAGGCGGTGTTGGACTGATCGGGCCTCGGGCGGATCGGGCGTGGGCAGAACGGGGCGAGCGGCGGCGACGGTCCGAAGGGCATCGGCGCAACACCTGCGCATCACCTACTCTGAACAGGGTAATTTCCGGGTCGACCCTTACAGCATGCTGATGAAATAGTCATTTGCCCGTCGATAAAGCGGTGCCGCGAGGGGTTTTCACGGGCAAACTCCTCAATAGGGCGAAAGGGCGAGCCGCGGCGCTCGCTTCTCCTTTCGCCCGAAACCCAGCGCATGGAGGCGCACCGCGGCTTGGAGCCACCCATGAACCGCACACCACGACGTGGAGCCCCTGTGATGACGGTCAGGCCGGTCGAAGCCATATCGCAGACTATTGATGAAGATCGGCCGCACCCGCTGATGCCGGAGACGTGCCGGGCCGCGTCGGGCCAGCGATCGGGGGAGGATCGTGCGGAAGCGACGGTAAAGGGGTACGTCGCCGAACCGGTGAGTTGAGTTTCCGAGGGGGTGTCGGCGGGGAGGCGGCGGCGGGTCAGGCGGAGGCGTGGTGGTCTGGCTGAGCGTGTCCGGGTGAGGCCGCGCGCGAGCCGACGGCGGTGAGCACCGAGGCGACGCCGCCGGCGAGGAGGCCGACGGTTGCGAGATACCAATCCTCGAAGAGGTAGCCCGCGCTGACGAGGGGGAGCCCGAGGGCGACGCCGACGATGAAGGCGACGCGGCGGCGGCTGGCGGTGGCACTGCCGAGCCAGGCGGGTCGGATGGCGAAGCACCACATCGCGAGGGGGAAAACGACGCCGTACATGAGCATGAAGGTTTCGTAGCCGAGGCGGGCGAACGAGTAGCCGGTTCGTCCGGCGACGTTGCCGAAGTCGATGGCGGCGTTGCCGAGTGGGCCCATGGCGAGGAGAAGGAAGACGGCGAGGAAGACGCGCCAGGCGGCGAGCGGTCGGCGGCCGGTGCGGAAGCGTCGTCGCTGAGCGGCGCGGGGGCCGACGCGCAGGAGATCGCCTGCGAACACGGCGCGGATGTGGACGCCCGTGGTGAAGGCGGCTTGAACGACGACGTGGAGGATGATGATGAGGGGGAGCGAGCCGTGGGTGGCGAAATAGCCGGCGTAGCCGAGCGTGCCGAGGATCATGAGGAGGAAGGGTCCGCCGAAGCCGCCGGCGAAGGCGTAGCTGCCGCCGGGCTCGGCGGTTTCCTGGCGGACGCGGTTGATGGTGAGATCGAGGTAGGGGCAGAGGAGGAAGCCGGCGACGATGACGGGGGCGATCCAGGCAAGGGCGATCAGGGCGGGGGTGAGCGGTTCGGGCGCGGGGGGCAGGCTGAAGCCGGCGGAGCCCATCGGGTCGACCCAAAGGCCGAGTGCGGCAAGGGCGAAGCAGGCGACGCTGACGGCGAGGACGACCACGGCGGCGCGGGCGGCGATCCGGAAGGGCAGGAAGGCGAACGCGGCGGTGAGGACAAAGAAGCTCGACATGCCGAGGGTGACCGACAGGTCGCGGAAGAGGCCCGGGAGGAGGTCGGCGTTGCGACCGCCGAGGACGAGTCGGACGAGCCAGGCGACGGCGTAGATGTGGAAGGCGATGGTGACGGCGCTGAACCAGCCGGTGGCGAAGCGGTGCTTGTCGGCGAAGCGTTTCGCGGCGCCGGGCTTTCGGAGCAGGAGGCCGACGCTGGCGGCGCCGATGACGTTGGGTAGGGCGAAGACGAGCCAGGCCCACCAGCCGAAGTCGCCGGTGAGGAGGACGGGGAAGAACATGCCGATGACCCAGGTCCAACTGGCGGCGAGGTAGGCGGCGCCGAGGGCGGGTCTGAGGGGTCGCTCGGCGCGTTGGACGGCGCGGACGGCGCCGGTGCGTGCGGGAGCGGCCGAAGTCGGGCCGTCGGTCGGCTGCGGCGCGTCGCCGTCGGATTGCTGCGAAGCGGCGTCGCTCACTTCACCTGCGGCGCCCGACCAGCGGCCCGGCGCTCACGGTGATGGGCCTTAGGCGTGACGTGGAAGACGGCCTTGCACCGCCCGACGCGCTTCTCTTTTTCGGATGGCTTGCTCGGCGGTTGGAAGATGTTGATGGTGAGCGGAACGTTGAACTCGGCGCCGGAAGCGACCTTGGCGGCGAGCGTCTCGTCAGGGATGACCTTGTAGACGGCCGGTCCGAAGCAGGGTCGGAGGAACTTGTAGTTGAGTTCTTTGCAGACGACGGTGTATTCCTTGCCGACGGCTTTGAAGATGTACATGCCGCCGGCGACTTCGCTGTTGCCGAGCAGGGCGGCGCCGGCCATGGCGTTGTACCAGTTCTTGTTGAAGCGACGGAAGGGCAGGACGTAGCTGTATTGGCCCGGGTCGCTTTGGGCCATTTTGATGCCGCTTTTCCAGGCGTAGGGCAACCAGACGAGCGAGCAGACTTTGTGCCAGAAGTTGTTGCGGGTGGAGAGCTTGCTGAAGAAGGTCTCGGCGCGGTCCCAGAAGGTGCGCTTGGGTTCGCGCTGGGGCGGCGCGCTCTGGCGACGTTGGCGGCGCTCTTCGGTGCTGGCTTGGGCGGCGGCGGTGCGTTCGGTGCGCTCGGAGCGCTCCGGCGAGGCCGCCTGCGTCGTGCGGTCGGCCGCCTCTACACCCGTTGTCTGTTCGAGCGAATCGTTCATCGTGCGCACATCTCGCTTGGGAGTTCGGTTCACCGCGACGCCGCCGGAAACGCCCCGTCCCGCTCTGACCTCCGCCCGCCCTCATTCGTTCCGCCGGGTCGATGTCGCCCCGGCGGTGCAAGTCTACCCCTCTCGGGCCCGGTTCGGGCCGGGCGATCGGCGGTTCCTGGAAAGCGAGTGGGGCCTGGCGAGGATGCTCAGTGGGACGCGACGGGCTGAAGCCGCCACCGCTTGGGGGTTTCAGGATCGGCTGAAACTTCGAAGAAGGGCCATTCCGAGGGGTCGTGGTTCGGGACGAGGACCCAGCCGTCGCTGGCGGCTCGCTCGAGGAGCTTCACGCGCTCGCACATGCTGGTGTAGGGCTCGACGTCGTAGGCGAGATTGGTGGTGGGTCGAGCGTGCCAGCGGGTCGGCATGACGTCGCTGACGAAGCAGACCTGGCGGCCGCGGAGGGCGTCGGCGCGGCCGCTGGGGGCGTCGTCGGCGCCGGCGCAGACGAAGCGGACGGACTGTTGTCCCCAGGTGTGGCCCGGGGTGCGGAAGACCCAGAGGTCGTCGAGCACCTGCGCTTCGGTGGCGGCTTTGGCCTTGGCGCCGGGTCCGCCCGTCGCGGTGGGGGCGTGGCCGTTGCCGTTGGACTCTTGCATCTCGGGGATCAGCCGGAGTCGCTCGGCGACCTCGTCGGTGAGGTGGTCTTTGAGATAGGTCTTGTGCATGGTGCTCTTGCCGGCGATGGCGTCTTTCCACTCGCGTTCCTGGACGATGATCTCGGCGTTGGGGAAGGCGATGGCGGGCGAGCCGGCGCCGTCGAGCTTGGTGAGCCCGCCGGCGTGATCGAAGTGGAGGTGGGTGAGCACGACGGCGGAGACGTCCGCGGGGTTCTTGCCGGCGGCGGCGACGGACTCGTGGACGGCGCGGAAGTCGGCGCCGAGGTTGTAGATCTTCCGCTCGCGGTCGGTGATCTTGCCGCCGATGCCGGCCTCGACGAGGACGAGCGAGCCGTCTTCGCCTTCGAGGAGCAGGGCGTTCTGCTGAAGGGCGACGCGGTTGGACTCGTCGGTGGTGACCCAGTCCTGCCAGACGACCTTGGGGATAATGCCGAACATGCTGCCTGCGTCGAGCGAGAACAAGCCGTTGCGAAGCAGGGTAAGTCGATAGGCCATGACGAGCAGCCCTCCAGAAAGCCCACCCGCCCCGCGGAAAAGGGCCGCGAAGGGTACCCGATGCCCGGGTACACTCCAAGGCGCATGATGGCCACGAACCGCTGGATCGCTCCCACCGAACAGAGCCCCGACGAAGAGGCGGCCCTGTCGACGCTGCGGCCCGGCTCGCTGGACGAGTACATCGGCCAGCACGAGTTGAAGGAGCGGCTTCGGATCGCGATCACCGCGGCGCGGGGGCGGGGCGAGCCGCTGGATCATTTATTGCTGCACGGCCCGCCCGGGCTCGGCAAGACGACGCTGGCGCATGTCGTGGCGCGGGAGATGGGGGCGGCGTTGCACACGACCTCGGGCCCGGCGCTGGCGAGGCCGGCGGATTTGGTCGGCATGCTGACGCAGTTGAAGTCGGGGGACGTGCTGTTCATCGACGAGGTGCACCGGTTGCCGGTGGCGGTCGAGGAGTTCGTCTACCCGGCGATGGAAGATCGGCGGATCGACATCGCGGTGGACGCGGGGCTGCATGGGAAGACGGTGACGGTGACGCTGCAGGCGTTCACGCTGCTTGGGGCGACGACGCGGGCGGGGTTGCTGTCGGCGCCGCTGCGGTCGCGGTTCGGGCTGACGCAGACGCTGGCGTATTACCCGGAGGACGAGCTTTTCGAGATCGTGCGTCGTTCGGCGCGGCTGCTGTCGCTGCCGGCCGACGAGGCGGCGCTGCGGGTGATCGCGCGGCGGTCGCGGGGGACGCCGCGGATCGCGAACCGGTTGCTGCGGCGGGTGCGGGACTTCGCGCAGGTCCGCTCGACGGGCGAGCTGACGACCGAGGCGGTGGATCAGGCGTTGGCGCTCGAGGGGGTGGATCACCGGGGGCTGGACGAGTTGGATCGGCGGTATCTGGCGGTGGTGCGGACGACGTACAAGGGCGGGCCGGTGGGGATCGAGGCGATCGCCGCGACGATGGGTGAGGACCCGGGGACGCTGGAGGACGTGGTGGAGCCGTACCTACTGCAACTGGGGCTGCTGGCGCGGACGCGGCGAGGGCGGGAGCTGACCGAGGGCGGGCAGCGCGAGACGGACGGGGCGGGGGAGGCGCGGCTGTTTCGGACAAGCGACGAACAGTGAGCCGCGAGCCGGGCATCGCGCTCCCCGAGGCGTTCGGAGGGCGCATTCCCCCCCGCGCGCCGGTATCATCTCCGCCCCATGGCACAAGCTCGCGAACTGAAATCCCGGATGAAGGCGGTCGGCAACATCAAGCGCATCACGGGGACGATGCAGATGATCGCGACCTCCAAGTTCTCGAAGGCCTCGCAACGGGCCACCGCCTCGAAACCCTACACCGAGGGCGTGTTCGAGCTGGTGACCGAGCTGTCGCGGCGTGCGGGCAACATCTCGCACCCGCTGATCGACGGGCCGGACGAGCGGTCGCCGGACGCGAAGCCGTTGGTGCTGGTGATCTCGTCGAATCGCGGGCTGTGCGGGCCGTACAACGGCAGCATTCTCCGCGTGGCGATGAACCGGCTGCGCGAGCTGGGCGAGGGGAACTATCTGCTGGAGGCGGCGGGGAAGAAGGGCCAGTCGGTTCTGAAGTTCAACCGCTTTCCGATCGACGAATTCCACACGCAGTTCGGCGAGAAGAACCAGTACGAGGACGTGGAGCGTCTGGCGAACCGGTACATGGAGCGTTTCACGGCGGGCGAGATTTCGTCGGTGAACGTGGTGTATATGCGGTTCCACTCGACGTCGCGTCAGCGTCCGGAGGTGTTGCAGTTGCTGCCGCTGAAGCCGCCGGCGCCGGCGGAGGGCGAGGCGGAGGCCGAGGCGGGGCCCGCGGTGGACTACGAGTTCAGCCCGGAGCCGGCGACGCTGCTGGCGGACCTGCTGCCGGCGACGGTGCGGGCGACGCTGTTCCAGGCGTTTTTGGACGCCGAGGTGTCGGAGCACGTGGCGCGGATGATCGCGATGAAGGCGGCGACGGATAACGCGGCGGACATGGGTCGTCTGTTGAACCGGAAGTTCAACCGGGCGCGTCAGGCGCAGATCACGACGGAACTCACGGAGATCATCTCGGGCGCCGCAGCGCTCGAGTGAGGCTCGATCCCGGGGGTGGGCGGGACCAACTCGATTCACCGGAGTCGCGCCGCCCCGCTGGGGCGGCGTTCGTATCGGCGCCGGGCGGGCTTGCACCGCCGTCGCCAGCACGCCTAGCCTGCTCGGCCTCGCATGACCACACCCGCCGACCACGACCATCAGCACGACGACCCGGACCGCGCCGACCGAGACGGCAAGCTCGGCTTGAACCGCGGCGACGCGGCCGCGGGCGGCGCCCGCGCGCACGGGTTCTCGCGCACCGCGAACCCGGGAGACGAAGCGGCCGCCCGCGACCTGGCGGTGCTGGTCGCGCGCTCGCTGCGCGGCGACAAGTGCGAACAGATCGCGTTGCTCGACGTGCGCGGGCTTTCGCAGGTGACCGACTTCTTGATCGTGGCGTCGGGCACGTCGAACGTGCAGATGCGTGCTGCGGCGCGGAACGCGGTGGAACTGGCGCGCACGCAGGGCGAGGAGGTCCTGAATCACAACGTGCGCGAGAACGAGCCGACCTGGATTCTGGTGGACCTGATCGACATCGTGGTGCACATCTTCGAGCCGGACACCCGGGCGTATTACGACCTGGAGATGTTGTGGGGTGACGCGGAGCGGATCGCGTGGTCGGACCGTCTGGAGGACATGGCGGACGATCCGGCGCGGAATCGGGCGGGGCTGGCGCCGGGCGAGGCGAAGAGCGAGTTGCAGCGGTCGGGCGAGTACGAGGCGTTCGGCGGCGATGACGACGAAGACGACGACGACGAGATCGACGACAACGACGACGACGACGCGGACGTGAACCGCTGAATCGAGGCGGGGCGACGGGGTGCGGGCGCTCGGCGGGTCGCGGCGTGTGAACGGGACGAATCAACCCCGCGAGCGCGATGCGACGGTTCAGCAGCGCTCGTCGACGTCGCCGCACGCGGCGCGTTCGAGACGGTCCCAGATGGCGGTCCAAGCAGGGCCGCGCTGGTGCGGTCGGCGGATGATCGCGATGGCGCGCACGCCATCGGACGACGCGGCGACGCGGAGGTCGGCGTAGAGTGTGCGCGCGGCGGTGGTCGGTTCGTCGGCGAGATGGATGGTGCTGACCTCGACGCTCGTCAACGCGCGAAGACGGGCGGCGCGGGCGACGGCGGCGACGACTGGGTCGCTGAGGAATCGGGCTTCATCGGCGGATGTGGATACGCGTCGTTCTTCGGCGTTGACGATGACGACCGGCACCCCCGGTTCGTAGTGCCGGTCGAGCGTGCCCGGCGCTTGGGCGGGGCGGCCCGGATCGGAGCGGCTGCGCTGTTGCTCGACGACAGCGCCGAGCGCCGCTTCGAGTGCGTCGCGCGAGATCGGGCCCGGTCGGAGGACGCGGCCGGCCCGGGGGGCGACCGAGCGATCGGCGTCGATGTCGAGCGCGAGGACGGTGGATTCGATGCCGACGCCGCAGGGGCCACCGTCGAGGATGAGCAGGTCTTCGTCCGGAAACTCGGCGGCGACGTGCTCCGGCCGGGTGGGGCTGGTCCGACCGAAGCGGTTGGCCGACGGCGCCGCAAGGGGGCCGACGCGGCGGAGGACTTCGAGCGTGGCGGGGTGGTCGGGCGCGCGGACGCCGACGGTGTCGAGCCCGGCGGTGACGATGTCGGCCGCCGCGGTCGAGCGGGGCAGGACGAGCGTGAGCGGGCCGGGCCAGTAGCGTTCGGCGAGACGAGCGGCGGCGCGGGGCCAGGCGGCGGTCATGCGTCGGGCTTGGTCGGCGTCGGCGACGTGAACGATGAGCGGGTCGAAAAGCGGTCGGCCCTTGACGGCGAAGACGCGGCGGAGGGCGTCGTGGTCGTGAACGCGCGCGGCGAGGCCGTACACGGTTTCGGTGGGCAGCGCGCAGGCGCCGCCGCGTTGAAGGCGTTCGCAGACCTCGTCGATGTCTCGCGTGACGCGCGGCTCTGGTCGGCGGCTCATGGCTCGAACATGCTACGGGTTGGCGAGGCGGCGACGCCGAGCGAGCATGGTGCGTTGCATCGCGTGCGGTCACAAACGCGGTCGCCGGGGCGATCGCGAGCGTTTCGCCGCGCCGGGTACACTCGTCTGATGACTTCGCCCGACGGGTTCGACGCTCGTACCGGTTCGACGCTGCTGTGCGTGCCGATCATGGTGGAGGATCCGGCCGAAGCGCTGGCCGCCGCGCAGCGAGCGAAGGAACTGGGGGCGGATTTGGTCGAGTACCGGCTCGATCATCTGTTCTCGGGCGAGGGCGACGACGAGGGGCAGGCGGCGTGTTTGGACGTGGTAGCGCGGTCGCCGCTGCCGTGCGTCGCGACGTGCCGGCCGGTATGGGAGGGCGGCGGCTACGACGGCGACGACAGCGCGCGGGTCTCGCTGTTCGAGGCGCTGGGGGCGGCGGAACGAGGGCCGGCGTACATCGACGTGGAGGCGATGACGTATTCGCGCTCGGCGAACCTGCGGCAGAAAGTGAACCTCGCCGTCAAGCATCCGAATCAGTTGCGCGACGTGGGAACGCGGCTGATCTTGTCGCGGCACGACTTCGACGGCAGACCGACCGGGCTGCTGCGGGCGGTGAACGACATCCGGCTTCATGAAGCGGCGTCGGTGATCAAGATCGCCTTTACGGCGCGGACGGTGCGTGACAACGTCGAGGTGTTCGAGTTGTTACGGGAGAAGGATCGGCCGACGATCGCGCTGGCGATGGGCGAGGACGGGCTGATGAGCCGAGTGCTCGCGCCAAAGTTCGGCGCGTTCTTGACGTTCGCGAGTTTGGAGCGTGACGCCGGCACCGCGCCGGGCCAGCCGACGATCGACGAATTGCTCGACCTGTACAACTTCCGGTCGATCTCGCCGACGACGAAGGTGTACGGCGTGATCGGCGATCCGGTGTCGCATTCGGCGTCGCCGGCGGTGCATAACGCGGCGTTCGCACGGACGGAGACGGACGCGGTGTACCTGCCGATCCGGATAAACGCGGGCTGGGAGTCGTTCAAGGCGGGCGCGCTGACGCTGCTTGGCGAGCGGAAGCTGGACTTTGCGGGCGCGAGCGTGACGATCCCGCACAAAGAGCACTTGTTGAGGTTGGCGCGGGAGCACGACGCGGTGCGGTGGCAGGTGGACGACGCGGCGGAGCTGGCGGGCGCGGCGAACACGTTGGCGATGCTGAACCCGAGCGAGGGGCGGCTGGCGAACACGGACGCGACGGCGCTCGCGGGCATCGTGCGCGAAGCGCTGGGGCGGACGCGGCTGGATGGTTTGCGCGTCGCGCTGCTGGGCAGCGGCGGGGTCGCGCGGGCGGCGGCGGCGGGGCTGGCGCTCGAGGGGGCGGCCGTGACGGTGTGCGCGCGGAACGAGGCGAAGCGGAGCGCGCTGGCCGACGAACTCGGCGAGGGGCTCGCGGCGCGGCACGGCGCGGGGCGGGTCGAGCACGCGGGGTGGGAGGATCGCCACAACGTGGCGGGCGTGGCGGCGGCGGTGATCAACTGCACGCCGATCGGAATGGAGTCGGCGGGCGGGGGTGGGGTGACGGGCTCGGGAAGCGGAGGCGAGGGGCCAACTTCGCCGCTGGAGCTTGAGCGGTTGCCGACGGGCGCGGCGCCGCTGATCGTGGACACGGTGTACACGCCGCCGCGGACGGCGTTGCTGTCGGCGGCGGCCGAGCGGGGACTGACGACGGCGTCGGGTCTGGAGTTGTTCGCGCGGCAGGCGGCTGAGCAGTCGCGGCTGTGGACCGGTCGAGAGCTCGGCGTGGAGTTCTTCCGATCGCGGGCGGAGGCGTTCTTGCGGACGCGTCACGGCGCGTAAGCGATTGGCGGGGCTCAAGCGTTCAATAGCGAACGAACGCCGGGAGTTCCGGCGCTCGCTGGGCTGTCGGCGATGATTCGCTGGCGTCCGGGGCCGGACGCCGAGGGAAGTCAGAGCGTCGCGCTGGTGTAGGGGAGCAGACCCATGTAGCGGGCGCGCTTGACGGCTTGGGCGACGAGGCGCTGCTCGCGAGCGGTGGTGGCGAGGCGCTTGCGGCCGTAGATCTTGCCGTTGGGGCTCATCAGGCGGCGGAGGTTTTCGATGTCTTTGTAGTCGACCCAGGGCTTGCCGCTCGCGTCGGTCTTGATCGGGGCGGGCGTGCGGTTGGGGCCGGGGGTGTCTTCACCGCGACCACGCGGCGGGGGAGGGGGCGTCATAGAGCATCCTCGTCATGGGTGTGAAGCCCGGAGAGGTCGGTCGAGCCGATTCCGAGCGACGGGAAATATGGAAACGAACCCGCCGGGTGCGGCGAGCCGAGCATCGTACCGGGGCTGGAAGACGCCAGCAAGGAGTGTGGGGGTGGACCGAGGCGGGGTGGGCCGGGTCGATCCGTACTACCGAACGATTTCGTGCGACGGGGCGTCGGTTGGATGCCGACGCGGCGTGCCGACCGTTCTGCACGATGATGGACGGGTTCGGTGAGCGGGCCCGAAGCGGAACCGGAGTCGACGCGACCGGAAGCGGCGGGCGTCTTCGGCAGAGCTCGGCGCGGAGTGAGGAGTTGGGCGTGTGGGCGGAGTTATCCACAGGGCGGCTACGGGAAAGTGACCGCAGCTCGGGGGCGCGGGGGGCGGATTCGGGCCGGGTCGGAGGGGCTCACGCGCAGTCATTGCGCGATCAGGGCGCGGCCGGCGTAGCATGATGCCCTCTTTGGGTGATTGGTCAATGCTAACACCCTGTGGTGACGTGACTTCGACCGAAGGATGGTGGCCGAGGCGGGCCGCTCAGAGGGGTCGAGGGTGGCCGATTTCGCCAGCCCGTCCGAGAAAAGGCGGGGGATACGTCGCGGAAAGTGGATTGCTGAAGGTCGGGGAGACGATTGATTGGCTTGAGTTAGCGAGCGTTCGCTAGACGGGCCTGCGGAAGCGGTTGTATAGTGAACGCTTACCTTGGGAAGTCCACTTGTGCGGTCTTGACCGCGGAGGACGACCGGTCCCGGAGGCGTGTGGCCTTCGACGAATCATGGCAGATGCGACCGAGTCGGCTTTCGCGATGTGCCGCGAGTCAAGGAGAGTCCAATGAATGCGACCACGTGCCTGTCTCTGATTGCGGGCGCCAGCGTGGCGTTCACCGCCGCGGCCGGTAACCTCCAGGCTGGCGGCTTGAGCGCCGATGAAGTTCGTGCCCTGACGGCTGAGATGATGGCGGACGCGCAGCGCGCTTCGTCCTTCGCCTCGATGCCCGGCTGGGACGCGGCTTCGACCGTCGAACTGACCGGCGGCATGCAGTTCCGTTACTTCGCGAACTTCCGCGACGAGGAAGACGACGGCGACGACGGCATCCCCGCCAACCAGGACGATTTCGATTCGGGCTTCCAGTTCGGCTCGACCGTCCTCAACGCGTCGGGCACCGTCGGCGACGACCAGGTGTTCGGCTACTACATCCGGGGCAACTTCGGCTTCGACGGAGGCACCTTCGGCCTCGACGACGCCTACTTCACCTACGACCTGGGCAACAACTGGATGTTCATGGGCGGCCAGATGAAGGTTCCCTTCCTCCGCGAAGAGATGATCGACGATTTCTACCAGCTCGCGGTCGATCGCTCGCTGCTGAACGAGTCGATCACCCCGAGCCGCACGCAGGGCATCGGCCTGCGTTACCAGGACGATTCGTTCCGCGGTTGGGTCGTCTTCTCCGACGGCGCCAACTCGCAGAACAGCAGCCTGCTCGACAACGCCGTCGCTCCGTTCTCCGCGGGCGAGTCGGACTACGCCATCACCGGTCGCCTTGAGTTCAAGGGCCAGGGCACGTGGCAGCAGTTCGACGACTTCACCTCCGCCCCGGGTTCCGAGTTCGCTTGGCTCGTCGGCGGCGCCGTCCACTTCGAAGGCGGTGAACCCCAGAACGACAACGAATACCAGGGCCTCGGCTGGACGCTCGACGCCTCGCTGGAAGGCGACGGCTGGAACGTCTACGCCGCGTACGTCGGCATCTTCTCGGACATCGAGCAGGACGCCCCGCTCGACGACGTCGACTTCACCGACCAGGGCTTCGTGCTCCAAGGCGGCGTGTTCATTCCCGACACCGATTGGGAGATCTTCGGCCGCTACGACGCGATCATCCCCGACTCGGACCGCGACGGCGACGACGTGTTCAACACGATCACCGCGGGCGCCAACTACTACATCCACGGTCACGCGGCGAAGTTCACCGCTGACGTGCAGTGGTCGCTTGACGCGTCGGTCGACAACGGCCTCGTCACCACGCAGGAGCGCATCGGCTTCCTGGGCGACGATGACGACAACGAGCTGGCCCTCCGCGCTCAGTTCCAGTTGATGTTCTGAGCCCTCGAGCGGCGTTCGGCGCCGTCCGAGAAAATCGGAAGAATCTCACCGGAAGCCGCCCCATAACGGGGCGGCTTCTTTGGTTTTTTGGTATGGTCATTGGCGTTATCCCCTGCGTCGAGAGGACGTCTGTTCGACGCATTGACCGACGGCGCCGCCCACCGCGGCTGAACGCCTCCCGACCTTGACCGGCCGGCCGTGCGGGCCCATCGCGGGCGACGCCGCCATGTTCAGGAAAGGGCTCGTTCGCGCGAGACCCATCGCGCTCCGCCCCACCGCGTTCGCTTGTTGCGAGCGCGTCACACGGAGTTCGCAGGTCGCGCACGCAGCGGGTCAAGGAGGGTTCGCATGAACGCGTATCGCACCGCGACAGCTCTTTCGGCGGGCACGGTCCTGCTGGCCGCCGGCGCGGCACACGCCGCCACTCTCAGCGCCGACGAGACGCGCGCCATGGTCGCCGAGATGATGGCCGACGCCGACCGGAATTCGTCGTACGCCTCGATGCCGGGTTGGGAAGCCGCCTCGACGGTCGAAGTGACCGGCGCCATCCAATTCCGCTACATCGCCAACTTCCGCGATGAAGAAGACGACGGCGACGACGGCATCCCCGCCAACCAGGACGACTTCGACTCGGGCTTCCAGTTCGCTTCGACCGAGCTGATGTTCGCGGGCACGGTCGGCGACGATCAGGTGTTCGACTACTACATCCAAGCCCTCGTCAACACGGACGGCAACTTCGCGCTCGACGACGCGTGGATCGGCTACCGCTTGGGCGACAACTGGACGCTGCAGATGGGCCAGATCGCCGTGCCCTTCTGGCGCGAGCTTCTCATCGACGACGTGTATCAGCTCGCGGTCGACCGCTCGCTGCTGTTCGCCAACACGGGTCCGATCCTCACGCAGGGCATCTCGTTCATCTACCAGGACGAGTCGCTGCGCGGCTGGCTGCAGTTCTCCGACGGCATCGGCGGCCAGAACACGTCGATCACCGACAACGCGACGACGCCGTTCTTCAACCCGGGCGGCGGCGAGTCCGACTACGCCGTGACGGGCCGCCTTGAGTACAAGGGCGCGGGTCAGTGGGCCCAGTTCGACGACTTCACCTCCGCCCCGGGCAGCGAGTTCGCTTGGCTGCTCGGCGGGGCCGCGATCTTCACCGGCGGCGAGCCGGCCAACGACGACGAGTACACCGGGTTTGGCTGGACCGCCGACCTCTCGCTCGAAGGCGACGGCTGGAACGCGTACGCCGCTTACGTCGGGTTCTACACCGACCTCGAGCGGGACGCCCCGCTTGACGACGCGGACTTCACGGATCACGGCTTCCTCGTTCAGGGCGGCGTGTTCATCCCCGACACCGACTGGGAAGTCTTCGGCCGCTGGGACTCGATCATTCCCGACGGCGACCGCGACGGCGACGAGGTGTTCAACACGATCACCGCCGGCGCTAACTACTACATCCACGGGCACGCGGCGAAGTTCACCGCCGACGTGCAGTGGTCCCTCGAAGCGGCGACCGAGAACGACATCGTCCAGACGCAGGAACGCTTCGGCTTCCTCGGCGACGATGACGACAACGAGTTGGCCCTCCGCGCTCAGTTCCAGTTGATGTTCTGAGCCCCCAACGCGTCCCGCGGGACTTGACTCTCCCCGGCGGGACGCGATCGCGACTACCCAAGGGACGCCCGCACACGGATGTGCGGGCGTCTGTTTTGCGCGCCGACTTCTGGTTGTCACGCGCCGACTTCTCGTTCGTCGGCGGTCGCGGCATGCACGTCGGGACGCACGCGGCCGGCGAAACATGTCCGGCTTTCGGAGGCAAAGGCGGCTTCAGCGCACGCGTTCTTCTTTCAGCTCGCGCTGCATGAGGCGGGCGATGCCGTCGAGCGGGTCGATCTCTTCTTTCAGCACGGCGTGGACCATGGTGCAGATGGGCATCTCGACCTCGAACTGTTCTTTGAGCGCCATGACCGAATCGGCCGTGGCGACGCCTTCGACGACGGAGGCGGTGCGTTCGAGGTAGTCGGAGAGTTTCTCGCCTCGGCCGAGGGCTTCGCCGAGCGAGCGGTTGCGACCTTCGGGGCTGAAGCAGGTGGTGGCGAGGTCGCCGGCGCCGGCGAGCCCGGAGAAGGTGGCTGGCTGGGCGCCCATCGCGAGACCGAGGCGGGTGATCTCCGCCAGGCCGCGGGCGAGGAGCGCCGACTTGGCGTTGATGCCCGCGCTCAGGCCGTCGATGATCCCGGCCGCGATCGCGATCACGTTTTTGCATGCGCCGGCGAGTTCGACGCCGGTCACGTCGTCGTTCGTGTAGACCCGGAGGTAGTTGGTCGTGAAGGTGTGCTGCACCGCTCTTGCGAGCGGCTCGTGGGCCGAAGCGCAGACCATCGTGGCGGGCAGGCCCTTGGCGAGTTCGCTGGCGATCGTCGGGCCGGACAGCACGGCCAGCGGGCGACGCGTTTCGTGTTCACGCCAGGCGGGGTGCTGGGCGGTGACCTCCGCGACCACGCCCAGGGGCGTGAGCAGCGTTTCGTTCTCGAGCCCTTTGGAGACGCTAACGACGGGCTGTTTGAGCACGCGTTGGTCGTCGCCGCAGTCGGCGAGCATGCGCTCCCAGACGCCGCGGATGAATTGGGTCGGGATCGCGTTGACGACGAGGCCGGGTGGGCCGTCGGCGGGCTCGTCGGAGTCCGGGTTGGCGCCGAGCAGCGCCCGCCTCGCGCTGGGCGTCACGTGTACGCGTTCGTCGAGTTCGAAGACGCGCAGTCGGCGGCTTTTGCGGCTTTGCCCGACGTCTTCCGCCTCGCGCTCGGTGTGGCACCAGAGCGTGACGCGTTCGACGCGCGGTTCGGCGGCGGCGATGGCGGCCATCACCAGCCCCATCTGGCCCGCGCCGAGCACGGTCACCGAACGCGGGATGTCCGTCTCGCCGGACGCCGATGTCTCCGCTGAATCCGCCATGCGTCCGTCTCCAGACCCCGCCTCGCGTGGTCGTTCGTTCGTCTCGTCCGCGCTTCGGGCGACGCCGCCCGGCGGGTTCGTGTCATCCTAGGGATGCCGCGGTGAAGTCCGCCGCGGCGGTCGTCGGCGCCGCGGCGTGGGGGGCGCAAGCGCGGGAGGGCGGAAGCAAGGGGGGGGCGGTAGCAAGGGGGCGGTAGCAAGGGGGGCGGTAGCAAGGGGGGCGGTCGTCGATCGGGGGCGGTGTCGTCGCCGGGTCATTCGATCGTCGTCGCAGCCGCGGCGGGTTCGGGCTCGGTCGCGTCGGCGCGGGGGAACAGCGCGGCGCCCTTCGTCACGTGCTTGCCCGGGGTGAGCCGGCCCCACTGCACGAGTTCTTCGAACGAGTCGGTCGCGTCGACGGTGAAGCCGAGCCGCTCGATGGCCTCCGCCATGGTGTTGGGCATGGCGGGCGAGAGCAGCGTGCAGGCGACGCGGAGCGCTTCGGCGCACTGGTAGAGGATCGCTGCGACCTTCGGCATGTTCGCGTGGTCCTTGGCGAGTTTGAAGGGGGTCGTTTCGTTGATGAAGCCGTCGACGGCGTTGGAGATCGCCATCGCCGATTCGATCGCTTTATCCACCGCGAGGCGGTCGGCGTGCGCCACCGCCGCCCGGCTGTGGTCTTCAACGAGCGTGCGCCATGTCGGCCCGAGTCGGGCGTCGGCGCCGCCGAGTTCGGCCGGGGGCTCGGGCACGCGCCCGTCGAAGTATTTGGCGATCATGTTCGTCACGCGCGAGTGGGCGTTGCCGATCCCGTTCGCGAGGTGAGCGTTGTAGACCTCGACGAAGTGGCTGTAGGCGAAGTCGCCGTCGGTGACGCCGAGCGGTCCGTGCGTGAGCAGGTAGTAGCGCATGGCGTCGACGCCGAAGCGGTCGGCGTAGGCCTTCATCGTGGGCAGGTCGATGAAGTTGCCGAGGCTCTTGCTCATCTTCCGGCCTTCGCGAATCCAAAACGAGTGGGCGTAGACGGTCCGCGGCAGCGGCTCGTCGAGAGCCATGAGCAGGCACGGCCAGATGACCGCGTGGAACCAGAGGATGTCTTTCGCGATGACGTGGGTGGAAGCGGGCCAGTAGCGGCGGCGGTGATCGGTGTCGACCGTGGTCAAGTAGTTGAAGAGCGCGTCGATCCACACATACACGCGGTGCGAAGGATCGCCGGGCATGGTGATGCCCCACTCGTGGGCCGCGTCGGTGGGGTCGCCCGCGGCGCGCGAGACCGGAACGTCTTGCAGGCCCTGCCTGATCCGCGAGACGACCTCGTTGCGCCGGGCGTCGGGCTGGATGAACTCGGAGTGTCGTTCGATGTGCTCGAGCAGCCGCGTTTCGTATTTCGAGAGCTTGAAGAAGTAGTTGTTCTCCGAGCGTTTGACGAGCGGCTGGCCGGTGATGGGCGAGTTGTAGCTGTGCTCGCGCGCGGTCGTTTCCGTGACGTATTCCTCCTGCGACGGGTCGAACCAGCCTTCGTAGGTGCCGAGGGCGACGTCGCCCGAATCGAGCAGGCGCTTGATGTAGCCCTCGACGCGTTCGACGTGCCGCGACTCGCTGGTGCGGATGAAGTCGTCATGGGAAGTGGTGACGAAACGGAACGCCTGGCGGAAGGCTTCGGCGTTGCGATCGGCCCACTCGCGGGGCGTGACGCCGTGCTTGGCGGCGTTGATGACGACCTTCTCGGCGTGCTCGTCGGTGCCGGTGAGGAAGAAGGCGTCGCGCCCGGCCAGCCGCATGTACCGAGCGGCGCAGTCGGCGACGATCGTGGAATAGCAGTGCCCGATGTGCGGCGCGTCGTTTACATAGTAGATCGGCGTCGTGACGTAGAACGTCGATCGGTCGGTCGATGGCGCGGCGTCGTTCATCGCCCGAGTGTATCGCCGCGCCGCGGGGCGACTTGTCGCGCGGGTGGCGTCGCCCGCGCGGGCGAGGGAAGCCGTCCGCGGGGCGCGGTTGCGGTTGCGGTCGAGCGGTTGGGGCCGGAGTCGGAGGCGGCGGGCGGCGTGCTTCTCGGGCGGCGGACGCACGCGTGGGACTTGGCGCCGACGGCCGCGGGTTTCGTCCTGCCGCCTTGATCGGCGGTGGGCCGCAGCCCCTGTCTCAACTACCTATAATCCCTTTGATTCTGCGCGCTCGACGCGCGTCACCCAAACACCAACCAATCGTTCGCAAAACGTCATTGTTTCCCACATGAGAGGATTCTCCCCATGGCCATCCGGATCGGCATCAACGGCTTCGGACGCATCGGACGACTCGTCTATCGCGCGGCCGTCCAGCAGGGCGGCTTCGAGATCGTCGCGGTCAACGACCTCGTCCCCGCCGACAACCTCGCCTATCTCCTGAAGTACGACACCATGCACGGCCGCTTCCGCAAGAAGGGCGAGCCGGTCGACGTCGAAGCGGTCGGCGAAGACGGCATCAAGGTCGACGGGTTCACGACGAAGTGCACCGCCGAGCGCGACCCGGCGAACCTTCCGTGGAAGGACCTGGGCTGCGATTACGTGCTCGAATCGACGGGCTTGTTCACGAAGCTGGACGATGCGTCGAAGCACATCGAGGCCGGCGCGAAGCGGGTGCTCATCTCGGCGCCGACGAAGACGCCGGACACGGTGAAGACGCTCGCGTACAAGGTGAACCATGAGCAGTACGACCCGGCGAGCGACACCGTCGTGTCGAACGCGAGCTGCACGACGAACTGCCTGGCGCCGATCGCGAAGGTGATCCACGATTCGTTCGGGCTCGCCGAGGGGCTGATGACGACGATCCACGCCGTCACGGCGACGCAGCCGACGCAGGACGGGCCTTCGAAGAAGGACCTGCGCGGCGGCCGCAACGGCTACCAGAACGCGATCCCCGCGAGCACGGGCGCGGCGAAGGCCGTGACGCTGTGCATCCCGGACCTGAAGGGCAAGATCACGGGCATGGCGTTCCGCATCCCGACGGCGGACGTTTCGGCGGTCGACCTGACGTTCCGGACGGACAAGAAGACGTCGATGGCGGAGATCAACAAGGCGATGAAGGCGGCGGCGGGCGGGCCCATGAAGGGCGTGCTCGGCTACACCGAAGAGCCGGTCGTCTCGTCCGACTTCATCGGCGACCCGCATTCGTCGATCTACGACGCCACCGCGGGCATCGAGCTGAACGATCAGTTCTTCAAGGTCGTCTCGTGGTACGACAACGAGGCGGGCTACGCGTGGCGCTGCATCGACATGCTCAAGTACATGGCCGAGCAGGACAGCTAAAGCCAGGGCGAGGGTCCATCGGGATCTCGCCGCGTCCCGGCCCGTGACTCGAATATTCGCCCCGCGTCCGGAACCGCGTTCCGGACGCGGGGCGTTGCGGTTTTCCCGTCTCGCGCGATCGAGTTCGGACGCTCGCTGCAAGCGTCGGGGACGAATCGGAACCACCAGCCGGCTGGCCGACGACCTCGGCGTGCCCTTCATCGAGCGCGACCTCGACCCCCTCGAAGCCACGCTCGCCGGCGGCTTCGCGTTCTCGCAGCAGAAGCCCTGACCCCCGATGCGCTCACACCGATCCGCGCCGCGGCGTGGTCACAGCTCTTCGAGCGGCCAGGCGTCGCGTTCGCTGACGAGGATCTCGACCGGGCTCGCGTCGCCGCGCTCGATCGCGTCGGTCAGCTCGGCCGTCAGTCGCTCGCGCAGGACCGGCAGGTAGCCGCGCTCGGTGCGGGTATGACCCGCGAGGATCACGGTGCAGCCCGCTTCGCGAGCGGCGAGCACGTCGTGGTGCGACAGCTCGCCCGTGACGAAGACGGTTCCCGACGCGTCCGCCGCGAGGAGGCCCGACGCACGCAGCACGCTGGCGCCGGCGCCCGGGCATACGGCGATACGGCGTACCTCGGCCGTCGGTACGGCGGCGTGACCGTCGGCGCGACCGATTCCGCGGCCGCCATCCGGCGCCGCGACGCGCACGCGCCCGACCCCGAGACCTCGCTTCACGTTCGCCACCACCTCGCTCAACGCGCGCGGCTGAGCCAGTTCCTGCACGCGACCGAGGCCCACGCGGGCGTCCGGCGCGGGTTCACGGCGCATGACGTCGAAGGCCGGCTCTTCGTACGGGTGGGCTTCGTACAACGCCCTGACGATCGCGCCCAGGTTCCGCGCCGGCGCGACCATCTCGAGCCGCAGCTCGTCGACGTGTTCCAACTCGCCCCGGCTGCCGATCGCCGGGTTCGCAGCGTCGCCCGGCAGGAACGTTCCCTGTCCTCGCAGCCGGTACGAACACCGCGTGTAGTCGCCGATCTCGCCCGCGCCCGCTTCGGACAGCGCCTCCGCGACGCGCTCCACGTCCGCCTCCGGCACGAACGCGATGAGCTTGTGGGCTTGCGTCGGGTCGTCGATCGCCAGCGGCTCCATCGCACGGATCGGGCCGGCGTCGTCGCCGGCGGCGCAGCGCAGCAACCAGTCGCCCGTGCCGCCGCGCGCGGCGTCGAGCGCGGTGTGGGGGCTGAACAACGCCGCGCCGATCCGCCCGAGCCGCACGAGCGTCCGGCCTTCGCGCGAGCGCTCGTCGAACCGCTTCATCGCGTGGAAGATCGGCGGGTGATACGACACGACGGCGCCCACGCCGGAGCGATCGGCTTCGTCGAGCACCGCGTCGGTCAGGTCGATCGTCAACAGGACGGGTCCGGCGAGTTCGGCGCCGCGGTCGCCGAACAACAGGCCGACGTTGTCCCACTCGCCGGCGAAGCGGCTGGGCGCGATGCGTTCGAGAGCGTCGGCGAGGTCTCCGATGAGCATGAAGCGGCTCCGGGTCGGGTTCGGCTGGGCGGCGCGCGGCGGGTCGGCCGACGCGGTCGGTCAGGCGTCCGTGAAGTCGTTGGGCGACATGTAGGCGCCAGTGCGCAGCCGTGCGAGCTGGCTAAGGATGTCGTTGGCCAGCGACGAGGCGCCGAAGCGGAACATCGAAGCGTCGAGCCATGCGTCGCCGAGCGTTTCCTTCACCATCACGAGGTAGTGCAGCGCCTGCTTGGCCGTGCGGATGCCGCCGGCGGGCTTGACGCCGATCATCGCGCCGGTCCGATCGAAATGGTCGCGCACGGCCTCGAGCATCACCAGCGTCACGCCCATCGTGGCGGCGGGGGCGACCTTACCGGTCGAGGTCTTGATGAAGTCGGCGCCGGCGTGGATGGCGAGGTCCGACGCTTCGCGAACGAGGTCGTACGTTTCCAGTTCGCCGGTTTCGAGGATGACCTTGAGATGCGCGCCGTGGGGCGCGCCGGCCGGCGCCGTGCGGCCGCCGCCGACGACCGTGTCGGTGCAGACGGCTTTGACCTGTTCGATCTCGCGCGCGACGCGTTTGCGGTCGCCCGCGAGGAAGGCGCCGCGGGAGATGACCATGTCGATCTCGTCGGCGCCGGCGCGGATGGCGCGCTTCGTGTCTTCAAGCCGCACCTCGATCGGGTACTGCCCGGACGGGAACCCGGTGGCGACCGACGCGACATGAACGCCCTCGCCCGACGGGTGGTTCCATGCGAGCCGGCCGGCCTTGTCGAGTTCGGTCACAGCGACGCCCACGAGTTCCGGGTAGACGCACACCGCCGCGACGTGCGGGAAGTCGGGCGCCGCCGGATCGGGCGTGACGGCCTTGCGGCACAGGCTTCGCACCTTGTCGGGCGAGTCTTTGCCTTCGAGCGTCGTCAGGTCGAGCATCGACAGCGCGAGCTCCAGGCCGCGCCGCTTGGCGTCACGTTTGATCGAACGCGTCGCGAACTCGGCGGCGCGGGCGTCGGCCATCACGCGATCGACGGTGGGCGAGCCGACCGCGGCGGACGCGCTCGGGGTCGGGGACGGGGTCGGGGACGGGGCGGGTCTGGCGTTGTTCGCCGCTGCGTTCATGCGGCCATACTACGGGCATGGGCGAACGACCGGGCGCAGGCGATGGATGCGAGGCGAGGCGACCCGGCGCCCCGCTGGGCCCGGCGCTCGAGCGCCGCCTGGGCGTGGCGGGCGCCGCGGCGATCGGGCTGGGTTCGATGGTCGGCGCGGGCGCGTTCGTGGTCACGCCGCGCGTCACGGCGGGCATGGCGCCCGGGCTTG
>Ga0207419_1000510_pt1 | contig 33759 bp, 28 predicted proteins | sample ElkSloMetagenome_4_FD_184723 | JGI IMG/M metagenome (GOLD analysis project Ga0207419, IMG submission 184723) | Hot spring microbial communities from Elkhorn Slough, Monterey Bay, USA - MD2A (version 2) | ecosystem: Environmental > Aquatic > Marine > Intertidal zone > Estuary: Microbial mat ...
TACTGACTTAGGCATTTTATTAATAAAAACACTTTATTCAAAATATTTTTATATCGCATTATTAATCAATTAAATAACGTCAGGTCGAGTGTTTTTTGTTTTCTAGTAAGGAAACAAAAAATGTATCGAGACCAACTCGTGAAGTTTTTCGATACATTTTTGTATATTCTTATCGTCATATACAAAAACACTCGAACTGACCTAAGTCATTCTTTAACAGCTAAGTATATTAGACGTTATACTAAAATACTAATTAATGCTTAAGTGCCTAAGTCAATAATCCTAATTACCCAGATTCTCCAAACTCTCTTTAATACTTTCAATCTTTGCCAAAGCATCAGCTTGTTTTTGTTTTTCTTTATTGACCACTTGCTCAGGGGCGTTGTCCACGAAACGTTTATTACTCAGTTTCTTTTCAACGGAAACTAAAAAACCGGTGTAATAATCCAGGTCTTTTTTTAGTTTTTCTATCTCGGCTTCAACATCTATAGAACCTTCAACAGGAATATAGTATATATTAGATTTTACACTAAAGCTCAAAGCTCCTTCTTGCTGCTCATTTACATAATCAAGATTTTCAATATTACCGAGCTTCTGAATAATCCCGTCAAAATCTGTACTCCAGTTTTCTTTGTTCTCTACTTTTAAGTCAATTGGATTTTTAAAAGCGATATTTTTGGACTTCCTGACCGAACGAACCTGAGTAATCACATCAGCAGCCCAATCAAAACTTAGTATCAATTCTGAATCGAAAGTTTTCGTTTCAGGCCATTCTGAAATGATCAGGGCTTCTTCCGGTGATCTCTCTTTGATACCGTGCCATAATTCTTCGGTAATAAATGGCATAAACGGGTGAAGGATTTTCAAATTATCTTCAAAAAGCCTTAGACATTCTGCCTTAGTTAAAGAATCAATGGGCTGTTGATAAGCTGGTTTTAGAATTTCTAAGAGCCAGGAACAGAAATCATTCCAAACCAATTTATAACAACTCATCAACACATCAGAGATACGATATTTTGAATAATGATCTTCAATTTCATGTAAACACGACTGAAATTTATTTTCATACCACTTCAAACCAATCTTTGCAGATTCAGGTTGTTGAAGGCTTTCATCTACTTCCCAGGAATCTATCAATCGGTAAGCATTCCAAATTTTGTTAGCGAAAGATTTACCTTGCTGACAAAGGCTTTCATCAAATAATAAGTCGTTTCCTGCTGCACTACTCAACAAAAGTCCAACGCGTACACCATCAGCCCCAAAATCATCGATGAGTTTTATGGCATCTGGCGAATTGCCAAGAGATTTAGACATTTTTCGTCGCTGCGAATCACGTACCAGACCTGTCAGATAGACGTTATCGAATGGTTTTTGGTTTGCAAATTCATATCCAGCCATGATCATTCTAGCCACCCAAAAAAATAAAATATCTGGTCCTGTGACTAGATCTTTTGTAGGATAGTAATATTTAAATTCGTCATTATCCGGATTACGTATACCATCAAAAACAGACATTGGCCACAACCATGATGAAAACCAGGTATCTAAACTGTCTTCTTCCTGAACTAAATCTTTTTCAGTAAGATTAGAATTATTAAATGCTTTTTGAGCCATCTCAACCGCTATTGCTCGATTCTTAGCCACAACATATTTCGACTTATCAAATCCATCATTTGTTTTAAGGTAATAGACAGGGATTTGATGACCCCACCATAGTTGTCTTGAAATATTCCAGTCGCGTACGTTCTCTAACCAATGCTTGTAGGTATTGTCAAATTTAGAAGGAAATAATTTGATGTCTTTATCCTTCATCACCGCTTCCAGGGCCGGTCTTGCGATGTCTTTCATTTTTAGAAACCACTGCTCAGACAATTTAGGTTCAATGACGGCCTTTGTTCTTTCTGATAATCCAACCTTATTGGTATAATTCTCAGTTTTGATTAAATAACCGTCTTTATCCAAAGCTTTGGCAAAGTTTTTTCTGGCTTCAAACCTGTCCTGACCTTGATATTCTAAACCATGTTCATTTAAAGTGGCATCATCATTAAAAATATCGATGATTTGTAGGTTATGCCTCTCTCCTATCGCCTTATCATTTTCATCATGTGCTGGTGTGATCTTCAAACAACCGGTTCCAAAATCCATATCGACATACTCGTCAAAAACTATAGGAATTTCACGACCGACGTTTGGCACAATGGCCTTTTTACCTTTGAGATGAGAAAATCGTTCATCATTCGGATTGATACAAATGGCGGTATCTCCAAAAATGGTTTCCGGTCTTGTAGTTGCGATCTCAACATATTCATCTGAATCGACAATTGGATATTTCACGTAATACAACTGTCCTTGTTTCTCCTGATACTCCACTTCTTCATCAGACAAGGTTGTTTTGGCTTCAGGATCCCAATTGACCATCCGATAACCTTTGTATATCAAACCTTTGTTGTATAAATCTACAAACACCTGAATAACGGACTCATACATGTCATCATCCATGGTAAATTTTAAACGATCCCAGTCGCATGAAGCACCAAGCCTTTTAAGTTGACCTAAAATTTTGCCGCCATATTCCTCTGTCCAATCCCAGGCATGTTGTAGAAATTCATCTCTGGTTAAGTCTGATTTATTGATGCCTTCTTCTTTTAGTTTGGCTACAACTTTAGCCTCAGTTGCGATGGAGGCATGATCTGTGCCAGGCACCCAGCAAGCATTATAAGCTTTTAACCTTGCACGTCTTATCAACACATCTTGAATAGTATTGTTTAACATATGTCCCATGTGCAAAATACCAGTAACGTTAGGTGGTGGAATTACGATGGTGTATGAAGGCTTTTCATTAATTTCTGAATGAAAAAAATTATGCTCACTCCAGTAGTCGTACCACTTTTGTTCAACATGTTTTGGATTATAAGCTGAATCTAAAGACATATTTCAATTTTTTGAATGTGCAAAAATAATTATTAAACCCCAATAGACTTAAAAGTGTCTGATTAATTTAAATTTTGAACCTCTTTCAGGTTTTCGAAAACATTTATATCCTAGCATTTGCCAATAAAATTAAAAAGCTTATTTTTGCACCCGTTTAATTTAAATATATAAATATGAACCAGTACGAAACTGTTTTCATTCTTAATCCCGTTTTATCTGAAGAGCAGATAAAGGAAACAGTACAAAAGTTTGAAGATTACTTAAAATCTGAAAATGCAGAGATAGTGCACAAAGAAGATTGGGGTCTTAAAAAATTGGCTTACCCAATCGAGAACAAAAAAAGTGGTTTTTACCATTTACTTGAATTTAAAGTTGATGCATCGGCCATAGATACTATGGAATTGATGATGAGACAGGATGAGCGTGTCATGCGTTTTTTAACTGTAAAACTTGACAAGTATGCCGTAGAATGGGCAAGAGAGAGAGTAAAAAGAATGAACAAAAAAGCGTAAGCCATGTCAAAAATTGAAGAACAATCTAAAGAAAAAAATGAAGGCGAAATCAGATATTTAACGCCTTTAGACATAGAAACTAAGAAAAAAGTACGTTACTGCCGTTTTAAAAGAGCAGGTATAAAATATGTAGATTACAAAAACGCAGATTTCTTAATGGAATTTGTAAATGAGCAAGGTAAAATTTTACCAAGACGTCTTACAGGAACTTCTTTAAAATACCAAAGAAAAGTTGCTCAGGCTGTAAAGCGTGCGAGACATTTAGCATTAATGCCTTATGTAGGTGATTTACTTAAATAAAACGAAAGAACATGGAATTAATATTAAAAAAAGACGTTGATAATTTAGGTTTTGCCGACGATGTAGTAACTGTGAAGAATGGATACGGAAGAAATTTCTTAATACCTCAGGGTTATGCCATTTTGGCTACAGATTCTGCTAAAAAAGTATTAGCTGAAAACTTAAGACAACGTGCACATAAAGAGGAAGGAATTATTAAGGAAGCAAAAGAAGATGCTAAAAAACTTGATGGTTTAGATTTAAAAATTACAGCTAAAGCTGGCGCTGGAGACAAACTTTTTGGTAGTGTAACTGATGCTAATCTAAGTGAAGCACTTGCAGATAAGGGGGTTGACATCGATAGTAAGTTTATATCAATCTTCGGTGGTAATATCAAAAGATTAGGCCAATACGATGCAAAAATAAGATTTCACAGAGAGGTGGTAGTTGATTTTACTTTTGAAGTTATTGCAGAGGCTTAATTAGCTTTTCAAACTTAAATTAGACCGTTTCATCTTGACTATTATCAGGAATGAAGCGGTTTTTTTATTTTGATACTCCAAGCTTTTATATTTTTATTAACTTACATTCCAATTATATCAATACATGCCTAAAACAACTTTTAATGACGATTTAAGGCTTAAAGCCCTGCAGTTTTTAAACATCTTAGATACTCAACAAGAAAAAGAATACGACGAACTTACGATCTTAGCTTCTTATATATGTGATACGCCTGTGGCATTTATTAGTCTCATAGATAAAGAGCGACAATGGTTTAAGTCTAAAATTGGTATTGATACAAAAGAAACAAAAAGAAGTGATTCCTTTTGCACCCATGCTATTAAACAACCAAATAGTGTTTTTGTTGTTGAAGATGCGACAAAACATGGGCTATTTAAAGATAATGTATTTGTTAAGGAACAAGGTGTAAGATTTTATGCCGGGGCGCCATTAGTCCACGAAGATGGCTTTGCCTTAGGAACGATTTGTGTACTCGACTTTGAACCAAGAGAACTTTCAGACAAGCAAAAGATAGCTTTGCAAAATCTAGCGAATCAAGTTGTTAAATTGTTAGAATTAAGAGCAAGGAATGAAAATTTGAGGGAAATCCAGAGAAATCTAAGAGAAAAAAATGAACAGCTTAAAGATTTTGCAGGTGTGGTCTCCCATGATATGAAAATGCCACTTTCGAACATTATTGTAACCATAGATATTCTTAAAGCAAAATACAAAAAAGCTCTGGACGAAAATGGTTTTGCTTACCTCAATAATTTAAAGCAATCTGCTTTTAAGATGAGTGATTATATCACTAATATTCTTCTTCATTATAAAAGCGATGAAATCACAGATGTAAGCAGTAAAGAAGAGGTTGATATAAATGAACTTATTGAAAACATCATAGAATTACTTGATGTGAATGACAATTGTGATATCAATTTACCAAAAAATAACGAGACAATACGCTGCAACAAAACTGCTCTCGAACAAATTCTGTTGAATCTGATTGGAAATAGCCTAAAGTACAACGATAAAGAAAAAATCGTAGTTGATGTAACCCTTGAAAGCACTGAAGACTACTACATTTTTAAAGTTACCGATAATGGGATAGGAATTCCAAAAGATGAACAAAATGAAATTTTTAAGTTGTTTTCAACTGTGGCAGAAAGAGATAGAAGAGGACAAAAAGGAAATGGAATTGGCTTGTCTACAGTAAGAAAACTTATTCATAATCTTGGTGGTGAAATAAAAATAGACTCTGAGCCTGGTGTTTACACAACCTTTACTTTTTCTATAGAAAAATGAGTTAAAGAATTACATTAGCCCCTTTGTATAGTTATATTTGCGCTGATTTTAGTCAGAAAACTATATGCAATTTTACCATCCTGAAATTTTATTTGGTCTATTTGCGCTTGCCATTCCCATTATTGTTCATCTTTTTCAGCTTAGAAAATTTAAAATTGAGCCCTTTACCAATGTTGCTTTTCTGCAGAAATTAGTCATTTCTTCTAGAAAAAGTTCAAAACTTAAAAAGTGGCTAAGCTTGATTGCTCGATTATTGACCTTTACATTTTTGGTAATTGCCTTTTCTCAGCCTTTTATCCCTAACCCAAACCTATCTGGTAAAGCTAAAGAGATAAATATCTTTCTGGATAATTCCTTAAGTATGTCTTTAAAAGGAGAGAATACAACATTATTTAACCAGGCTAAAGAAGAATTACTCAGTTCGCTACCCTCAGATCAAAATTACAACTTAGTCACCCATAATGAAGTCTATAGGAACCTGAACACTGAAGAATTTAAGTCCATTCTATTTGATATTGACTACTACCCTAAAGCTATTAATCTTGATAAAATCCTTCAGAAAACAGAAGCTGTTTTCAATTCTGAAAACAAAAAAGAGATGGTAATCTTATCAGATTTTCAGTATTTCAATATTGACCAGGATTCTTTAGACCTCTCTTCTAATATCAATTACAATTTTATAAATTATAAATCTCAAAATCCTTTAAATCTAAGTATAGACAGTGTTTATCTGGAATCTTCAGCTAGCGGAAAGCTCTTAAAATTTCAAGTGTCTTCATCTGATCCAATTTCACAAAATGTGCCAATATCTATTTATAATGGCAAACAACTATTAGGACGGTTTAGTCTTAAATTTTCAAATCAAAAAAACATATCATATAATTTTAATATTGAACAAGATGAACTAAACAATGGGAAAATAGAAATTGAAGATATTGGATTGAAATATGATAATGAAATATTTTTTTCAGTCTCAAAACCTGAAACTATCAACGTCCTTGTCATTTCTGAAAATTCGTCTCAGTATCTTGATAGAGTCTACAAAAATGAAAGATTACAGTACAAACAAGTCTTGGTTAGAAATCTAGAATTTGAAGAAATTACTGCGTCTGATGTAGTGATTTTAAATGAAGTAGAGGAAATGTCAAATCCACTAAAAATATCAATTACTAATTTCAACAATGAAGGTGGTGTGGTCGCAATAATACCCTCTAAAAAGGCGAATATAAATTCTTACAATAGTCTTTTTAGTGAGTTGGGCCTGGAACCATTTAGCAGATTAAATAATAATGAAATAAAGCTCACAGACATTAACCTTGACCATCCTTTATTTAATGGTGTTTTCACCCGAGACATCGACAATTTTGACTACCCTACATTTAAATCATATTTTGCACATTATAGCAGTGAAAAAGCACTATCATTCAGCAATGGTTTGTCTTTTTTAGAGTCTAAATCCAATATTTTTAGATTCAATGCGCCGATCACAGACAATTCTAATTTTATGCAATCTCCATTGTTTGTCCTTAGCTTTTTCAACATTGCTTTAAGATCTAAGAATGAAGAGCTTCTTTATTTGATGATGGGCAATGATTATACAGTCAAACTAAAAGAAAAGCTTCAACAAGACGAAGTGCTTAAAGTAAGTAAAAATGAATTCAACTTCATTCCTTTTCAAAAAGCAAAAGGCAAAACGATAAAAATCAATTTTGATGATTATCCTGAAAAACCTGGACAATATTATCTCTTAAATACAGCTAAAGATACCTTAGATATTTTATCATTTAATATTCCTAGAAATGAAAGTGAACTTCAATATTTAGACACTGCAGCACTCGAAAATATAAATACTTATTTCAGTTTTGAAAATTACGTAGAAGCATTTCAGGAAAAGACAGAGATAAAAAGTTTATGGCAATGGTTTATTGCTCTAGCCTTGATGTTTATGATTATTGAATTACTTTTGTTGAGATTTATAAAATAAGCCATATGACACTGCTTCTTAAATCAGTTAAAATTGTTGATTCTAAAAGTCCATTTCATCTTCAAACAAAAGATATCTTAATAAAAAATGATCTGATTACAAAAATAGAGGACAACATAAATGTGGAAGCTGATAAGGTTATAACTATCAAAAATCTGCATGTCTCTTCCGGCTGGTTTGACTCTTCTATATCTTTTGGCGAACCCGGATTTGAAGATAGAGAGACATTGAAGAATGGTTTAGATACTGCCATGAAAAGTGGATTTACGGATGTAGCTTTAAATCCAAATACCAATCCAATAATCGATAATGCCAGCTTAATCCAATTCATATCAAGCAAAACTCAAAATCACATTGTTGATGTTTTTCCAATAGGAGCTTTGACAGAAAGGTCTGAAGGAAAACATATTGCTGAGCTATTCGATATGCATAAAAATGGTGCAGTAGCTTTTGGTGATTATAAATCTTCTATTAAAGATGCAAATCTTTTAAAAATTGCCTTACAATATTCAAAAACGTTTGAAGGGCTAGTTCAGATTTTTTCAATCAATAACGATTTGAGCAAAGAATCCCAGATTCATGAGGGCGCTTTAAGTACTTCTTTAGGGCTAAAATCATTACCTAGAATAGCTGAAAGCATTCAGCTGAAAAGGGATTTGGAACTTATTAAATACACCGAATCTAAAGCTCATATTAATTGCATCTCGACTGCAGAATCAGTAAAATTGATTGAAGAGGCTAAAAATGAAGGCTTAGATATAAGCTGTAGTGTAGCATTATCAAATTTATATTTTACAGATAAAGTTTTAGAAAGTTTTGATTCAAAATACAAAATTTGGCCACCCTTAAGAGAGGAATTTGATCGAGTTGCTTTAATTAAAGGTGTCGAAAATGGAATAATAGATTTGGTCACGTGTGATCATTTACCTTTAAATGTTGAGCTTAAGAATGTAGAATTTGAAAATGCTGAGTTTGGAAGCTTAGGACTCGAATCTTCATTTGGAGCGCTCAATAAATTATTCGGACTCGAGACTTCAATCAAAATATTGACTAACGGAAAATCACGTTTCAAGATTGGAAATTCTAGCATAGATGTAGGCAAAATGGCTAAATTAAGTCTTTTCGACCCTGAAATAGAATACGACTTTAATGAAAAACATACTTCTTCAAAATCTAAAAATTCTATTTTCTTGAATGAAAAGCTGAAAGGCAAAGCAATTGGTATAATTAATAACAATAATTATTATGTCGAAGAATTCTAACAAGATTCAAGGTAAGTCTGCGGCTATAGTAAGCTACCTTTTTTTCTTTCTGGGAAGCATCATAGCAATTTTCATGAATATGGATGAGAGGCATGAATTTGCTAGATTTCATATAAGACAATCCTTTGGTTTACATTTTATTTTTGTGGCATTTGGACAATTATTATCAGGTTTGGATTCCATTTTTAATAACGTCATGATCTTTTATTCTTTCTGGATATTTTATTTTGTATTGTGGATATATGGATTCATTGGAGCTATATCAGGAAAAAAACAACTCATTCCAATTTTAGGTAATCTTTTTCAAAAACTTTTTAAAGTATTATAAATGACAACTAAACCATTGAGTCTAAACCATCTTATTAGACCTTCTGAATATGAAGGAAAAGCACCTTTGATCCTAATGCTGCATGGCTATGGGAGTGATGAGAATGATTTATTTAGCTTTGCAGACTATCTTCCGAAAAAATACACGGTCATATCCGTTCGTGCGCCATACAGGTTAAAGCCAATGGGAAATGCATGGTACGCCATAAATTTTGACGCTAATTCAAATAAGTTTAGTGATACTAAGCAGGCCAAAGAATCTAGAGAAAAAGTAAAAATATTTCTAAAAGAAGCCATTGAGTCTTACAACATCAATAGCGAGGACGTTACACTTTTTGGTTTTAGCCAGGGCACAATTCTAAGCTTTGCGACTGCATTAACCTATCCGAGAATGATTAAAAATATAGTTGGATTAAGTGGCTATATTGATCTAAATATGGCTGAAATACAAAAAGAATCTAATTTTGATCATTTGAACGTATATAATTCTCACGGCACTGTAGATCAAGTAATTCCTGTGGACTGGGCAAGAAAAACTCCAAAGCTATTAAAAGAATTTGATATTAATAATCTCTACGAAGAATTTCCAATTGGACATGGTGTGAGTCAAGATAATTTTCAATCAGTCTTAAAATGGTTGAACAAACACTAATTCTTATGGTTTCTGAACATTTTTGAAATCACCAAAACGTGCGGAAATGTGATTGCTGCTATGAATGAAAACAACAAGGCCTCAAAAATTTTTGTATCTTTTAGAAACCAGTAAAAAGCAAATAAACCGATAATCGAAATTAACCAGTACAGCACTGACTGTTTAAGGTATATAAGTATACTTTTTTTAGTGGAATCCCCGTAAATATACTTTAATTGATCGTTCAGAGATGGTATACTATGCCATAAAACAAAGTAAATAGCAAAAGACCAGATGAGATCAGTTGTTCTAAAAATTATGGCCAAAACTAAAATATAGAGTAATTGTTCTGTAAGTTGTAATCTAAATAATCTATTGGTTCTATTAAAGTATACGCTAAAAGCAACAATGAGGAATATTAATACTCCGAGTACATATTTCAAAAAGTCTAGATTTACAAAATACCCACAGATGTTATTTATAATTGTTTCTACTCTTTCTTGATGGAAATAAAAAATGAGACAGAAAATAACACTTCCATAAATCAAATAATATGGTATTTTTAAGTAATTACTTGAGGATTTCAAAATCTTTTCCCAATGTTGTTCACCAAAATGATAAGCACTTATGAGTATAAATATCAAAAGTGCAAAATCTGGAAAAAAAACAAAAAATATTGCAAATAATGAAACAAATGTTAAGTAAAATATAATTAATTTATATATGTTACTGTCTTTGAATACTTTAAAACTCTTGCTTATAATTACTATATCGTTTGCGCCGTGTAGAATTCCGAAACTCAATATTGAAAACAATCCCAACATATACAATACATTAGGTGGTATAAATGAATTTAGCCACAAACATAAAAAACTTAAAACAATGATGTATTTATAAATTTTCATTTTTATTTTGAATAGCTCATAAAATTAAGCAAATATAATTTAGAAAATAAAAATAATGTTTAAACTTAGTATACATTTGATTAAACAAAACTAAATTATAAATGCTATGAGAACATTATTATTTTTAGGTGAGATGTCAAAACTCGCCAACGATGATTACACTGGCTTTACTTTCTTTGTAGGAAGTATGGCTATGATGGCTGCTTCAGCCTTTTTCTTTTTGTCTTTAAATCAATTTGACAAAAAGTGGAGAACATCTGTGTTAGTGTCTGGATTGATTACATTTATCGCAGCTGTTCATTATTTCTATATGAGAGATTATTGGGATGCCATTGGCGAATCACCAACTTTCTTTAGATATGTAGATTGGGTACTTACTGTGCCATTAATGTGTGTTGAATTCTTCTTAATTTTAAGAGCTGCAGGTGCAAAACAATCCCTTATGTGGAAATTGATATTCTGGTCAGTAGTTATGCTTGTAACCGGATATATTGGTGAAGCAATAGCCATAGGAGATCCAACAATGCAGTGGGTTTGGGGACTTATATCCGGACTTGCGTATTTTGTTATAGTTTACATTATATGGTTTGGAGAAGCCAAAAAACTGGCAGAACAAGCTGGCGGATTTGTACTGAAGGCGCATAAAGTATTATGTTGGTTTGTACTAGTAGGTTGGGCTATCTATCCTCTAGGATATATTCTTGGAACGGAAGGTGGACTTTTCGGAATGCAACTAGTATCAGACATAGAAGCAGCACAACAATCAATGAATGTTGTTTACAATATTGGTGATGCTGTTAATAAAATTGGCTTCGGTTTAGTTGTATATAGCTTAGCTGTTAATTCTTCTAAGGACTAATCGAAGAATAAATATATAAATTATTGGCAAGCTTCAAGTTTTTCTTGAAGCTTGTTTATTTCATTATCCTTCAATATCATAGTTTTCTGAGCATTGACATAGATATAAATAGAAAGTAACAACATGAAGAAAAACAAGAACATAAATATTTTTTCTCTCATTATATCTCAATTTTTAGATTATCGTAGGCCAAATTTACATTATTAGGCAACTCCTTTTGAACTTCGTCATGAAACCCTAAATGATGACTTATATGAGTAAAATAAGTTTTTTCAGGTTTCAATATGTCGATTATTTCTAATGCCTCTTCAACATTTAGATGACTATAGTGTGGTTCTTTTCTTAATGCATTAAGAACCAGATGCTTCACTCCTTTTAATTGCTCCAAAGATTCTTCAGGAATTGTTTTTGCATCAGTAATGTAGGCAAAATCATCAATCCTAAAACCATACACTTGTAATTTTCCATGATACACGTTTATGGGTATAATTTTTTTATTACCAAGGTAAAAAGGATTATCATCTATTACGTTCTCATCAAGCGTTGGTGCACCGGGATATTTATTTTGAACTTCAAAAACGTATTCAAATCTTTTTTTAAGTGCTTCTAGAACACGCTTATGAGCATAAATTGATATATCACCTTGTCTAAAATAAAATGGTCTAACATCATCTAAACCGGCAATGTGGTCATTGTGTTCATGTGTAAAAAGGACTCCATTTAGATGTTTTACAGGATTTGATAGTAGCTGCTGTCTAAAGTCTGGTCCGCAATCAACGACATAAGCAAAGTTGTCCCATTCAATTAATATTGAAACTCTTAATCTCTTATCTTTAGGATTATTGCTTAAACATACAGGATGATCGCTACCAATTATAGGGATACCTTGAGAAGTTCCGGTGCCCAAAAATGTAATTTTCAAATGATATTATTTTATCACAAAAATAGATAATATATTTTGTAAGGTAGGTCAATATATTATCTTTGTTATTGTTATAACATAAATCTAAATCCTTTTAAAAATGGCTGTTTCAATAGATGGAGATCAGGAGTTTGATAAAGTTCTTTCCATCAAAAATAAAGCTCTAAGAGTTAACCTAAACAAAAACATCTACGGCACATTCGCTGAGATTGGCGCTGGTCAAGAAACGGTTAGAAATTTTTTCAGAGCTGGTGGCGCAAGTGGTACTATTGCTAAAACCATGAGTGCCTATGATAAAGATTTCAGTGACGCTGTATATGGCATGGAAGCAGATAGACGATACGTTACAGAAGATCGTCTCAACAAAATGCTAGATCATGAAACAAGACTAATAGAAGAAAGGATTTTAAGACGTAAACATCCAGACAAGTTATTTTTTACTTATGCCAATACAGTTGCAACAATAGATTTTGCAAAAAAGTACAAAGGCCATGGCTGGGTTGGTATTAAGTATCAGGTAAAACCTGATGAAGGGTATAATAAAATTGTATTACATATTCGTTTTAAAGAAAACGACGCCAAACACCAACAAATTACGTTAGGTGTCTTAGGTGTAAATTTGATCTACGGTGCATTTTACAACCATGACAGTGCAAAAGAAATTTTAAAAAATCTTTACAACCATTTAGATAAAGATCAATTAGAAATTGACACCATAAACTTTTCTGGTCCAAGATTCAAAAATGTAGACAATAGATTACTAAGTCTTCAACTGGTTAAGAATGGAATGACTGACGCTGTTATGTTTGCCCCAAATGGTAATAATGTACTGCCAGCGAGCGTTTTGTACAAAAAAAATATTCTTGCGTTAAGAGGTAGTTTTAGACCCGTAACCAAAGTAAATTTAGATATCTACAAAAACTCTCTTGAACTTTTTCAAAAGGAGAGAAAAGTAGATAAAATTGCTACACAAGTTGTTTTTGAAATCACCTTATCAAATCTTAGATCAGAAGGTGAGATAAACGAAGAAGATTTCCTTGACCGAGCAGACTTACTCTGCCATCTAGGGCAAACAGTAATGATTTCAAATTTTCAGGAATACTATAAATTAGTTGAATACCTCTCTAAATATTCAAAAGAACGCATGGGCATTGCTATGGGCGTAAACAACCTTGTAGATATTTTTGATGAACGCTATTACAGGCATCTCAGTGGAGGAATATTAGAAGCATTTGGTAAACTATTCTTCAAGGATTTGAAGATTTATTTATATCCGTATAAAAATCAGGAAACTGGTGAGATTATAACTAGCGAAAACTTGAAAGTTCACCCAAGAATGAAGGAGCTCTACAAATTTTTCAAAAACAATGGAAGAGTTGTAGATATTCAAGATTACGATGAAAACAATCTTGATATTTTCTCACGCAACGTGTTAAGCATGATCGCAGAAGGCGAAAAAGGCTGGGAAGAGAAACTACCTAAACAAACCGTTGAGATGATCAAAGAACAAAACATGTTCAAAAGAGAGTACAAAAAAGTCGAAAACGTAGGGTATAACATCAATTAAGTATACTATCAGCTGTCTTAGTTTACCGGTGTTTCTTCCAACATTTGTTACTCAAAATATTTTTTTACATGTTTCGTTTGTATAGAGGCATAGCTTGTTAAATTGTAAATGAAGAACAGTGTCCTTTTAATTTTATTTTGTTTTTTCCCAATATTAGTGTTTGGTCAAATTGGAGGTCAAAATACCTATCAATTTCTCAATCTTCCTGTATCACCAAGACACGCGGCCTTAGGAGGAAAAAATGTAACTCTAGTCAACTATGATCCAACATCAGCACTAAACAATCCAGCATTAATAAATGATGACATGGATAGAATTATGTCTGTAAACTACATGAATTTTGTTGGTGATATTAATTATGGTACAGCTTCCTACGCTCAATTTTTTGACAGAAGAACACGTGTTGTACAAGCTGGTATTACTTACATCAACTACGGTAATTTTAATGGTTTTGATGAAAATGCTAATGCAACCGGAGACTTTACAGGAAGCGAAGCAGCTCTATCTATTGGCTATCAGCAACAGCTTGGAAGAAGTGATTTTCATTTAGGTGCAAACGCTAAATTTATTTCTTCTAGATTAGAATCTTTTTCATCATTTGGCATTGCTACAGACATTGGCCTCTCCTACAGGAATGAATATTCCAACCTTATCATTTCAGGTGTTGTAAGAAATCTTGGGTATCAAATTCGTCCCTTTAACGAGATTAGAGAAGATTTACCGCTGGAAGTTATTTTTGGAATATCTCAAAAATTAGATCGCCTGCCCTTTCGCTGGCATGTCACTTTAGAAAACCTTCAGGAATGGGACATAGCATTTGGAAATTCTGCAAGAGATGAAATTGATTTAACCGGAAATATAACGGAAGATGATCCTGGATTTTTTGCAAATATATTCAGAAGAGCAATCGTAGGCGTCGAGTTTTTCCCTGAAAGCGGTTTTAACGTTCAACTTGGTTACAACTTTAGACGTGGCGAAGAACTTAGAATAGAAGATCAGCGTTCTTTTGCCGGCCTGAGTGCTGGTTTGAGTATAAAATTCAATAAAGTAAGAATTAACTACAGTTACACCAGATTTAATCGAGCTGCTAACACGAGCTTTTTTGGGGTTAATATTGATTTGAGCAGATAACTTTAATGAGGTTTTAAAGCTCTAAATACTTATTTAATCGTAATTTTGATATTCAATTAAAAATAAAAAGATTTTACATATGGACTCATTTGATGTTGTTGTAATTGGTTCTGGACCAGGTGGATATGTAGCTGCCATACGCTGTGCTCAACTTGGCCTAAAAACGGCTATCATAGAAAAATATTCAACTAAAGGAGGCACGTGCCTTAATGTAGGTTGTATCCCTTCTAAAACTTTATTAGATTCTTCTCACCATTACGAGGATGCTTTAAAACACTTTGAAGATCATGGTATTGAAATTAAAGGTGATGTTGCCTTGAATTTTCAAAAAATGATGGAACGTAAAAGCGGTGTTGTAGACCAGACTACCAAAGGAATTGATTTCCTAATGGATAAAAATAATATTACCTCATTCGAAGGTGTTGGGTCGTTTAAAAACAACAAACAAATCCTAATCACTCATAATGATGACAAAACGACTGAAATTGAGGCCAAAAACACAATAATTGCCACAGGAAGTAAACCTAATTCCTTACCATTTATTGAACTTGATAAAGAGCGTGTCATCACATCAACTGAAGCTTTATCGCTAAAAGAAGTTCCTAAACATTTAATTATGATTGGTGGTGGCGTTATAGGTCTGGAGTTAGGTCAAGTATACAAGCGCCTTGGTGCAGAAGTCACAGTTATTGAATACATGGACAGGATAATTCCTACAATGGATAAAGCCATGAGTAAGGAATTAATGAAGGTAATGAAAAAACAAAAGGTAAAGTTTGCCTTATCTCACAAAGTAAAATCTGTAGTTCGTGATGGAGATAAAATTACTGTAAAAGCTGATGACAAAAAAGGTAAGGAGGTTGTTTTTGAAGGTGATTACTGTCTCGTTTCTGTTGGTAGAAGACCTTACACCGATGGATTAAATGCAGATAAAGCCGGTGTAAAAATAAATGACAAGGGACAGGTTGAAGTAAATGACAAGCTTCAAACCTCAGCTGATAATATTTACGCCATTGGCGATGTTGTGCATGGCGCTATGTTAGCTCACAAAGCTGAAGAAGAAGGAACATTTGTTGCAGAAGTTATTGCAGGACAAAAACCACATATAGATTATAATCTGATTCCTAATGTAGTTTACACTTGGCCTGAAGTGGCTTCCGTTGGTAGAACAGAAGAACAACTCAAAGAAGATGGTGTGGAATACAAAGTTGGGCAATTTCCTATGAGAGCTTTAGGGCGAAGTCGTGCAAGTGGAGATGTTGATGGATTGATAAAAATAATATCTCACAAAGAAACTGATGAAGTACTTGGCGCGCACATGATTGGAGCAAGAGCAGCAGATTTAATTGCAGAAGCTGTCACAGCAATGGAATTTAGAGCTAGCGCAGAAGATATGGCAAGAATGAGTCATGCACACCCTACATACGCAGAGGCTGTAAAGGAAGCGGCACTGGCTGCTACAGAAGATAGAGCATTACACATTTAATGTTTAAGCATATGAAAAAACTAATATTAATATTTTTTTTGGCTTCAACCTTTCAATTTTTAAATGCACAGGAAAGACAGGTTTATTTTCCAAAACAAATTCCTGAATTCTCAATTTTAGCGGAAGATGGTTCAGAGTTTACTGAGAAAGATTTAACTAAAAAGAAGAACTTGGTATTTATATATTTTAACCCTGGCTGTTTCCACTGTGAAACGGCGTTTAAAACACTGAACTTAAATTATCAAAACCTAAACATTGAAGGTGTCAAAATCTATCTGGTGTCAGCGGGATCTGTGCAAGACACTAAAGTCTTTATGAAACAACTGGCTCCTAACCTACTCAAATTAGATAATTTTGAAGTTATATATGATGAAGATTATCGATTTGCAGATGCGTTTTCGGTAGGCGTTTTCCCGCATAGCTTTTTGTATGATAAAAAAGGAAAGCTGATTGATTCCTATCCAGGGGAGCAAAGAATTATTGAACCCTTTAAAGTCTTGCTTAAAAAATAGGCATAACTTTTCTTTCTTTTTAAAACCACTTAATAATTAATTAAGTGGTTTTTTCTTTTATTCTGTTTAGAAATACAGTTCATCGGCTTATTTTAACCGTTCGGTAGTTTTAGTTTTACAGCCTCTACTCTATCTTTGATATTTGAAGAAAAAACATGAAAACAAGATCTTTTACTAAATCGATTTTAGGGTACACTGTCGTTTCAGTTATTATTGCATTCTTTATTGGATTTATCAACTTTTTGGTCTCTGGCTATCAAACTAAATTTCTATACGATATTGAGATTCTAAGTATTAACTTCCTATATGCATTCATGATTGGAACTGTTAATATGGTTGCTTTTGGACTTTTGTATAGAAAATACTCTTGGGAAACAGATGCTAGAAAATTATTAGCTTATGGTGTTATTGGTTCTGTTATTTGGTCCACTTTTTCTTTTTTTGTAGCAAGGTTCATTCATTTGGTTTTTATTGAAGGCTATAGCTTGAAGCAATTTCAAGAAAATGAATCAATTGTGACCTATATATTCTCGCTCTTAATTGCTTTTGTCGTGACTTTGGCCTATCATGTCGTTGGGTTTTACAAAAACTTACAAGATGCCAAACTAAAAGAAAAAACTTTCGAATCTGAATCTAATTCCGCTAAATTTGACGCGCTTAAAAACCAACTGGATCCTCATTTTTTATTCAACAGCCTCAATGTTTTAAGTGCCTTAATCGATGAAGATACTGAAAAGGCTCAGGATTTTACAATTGGCTTATCACAAGTATATCGTTATGTATTGGATCAGAAGCACAAGGATCTGGTCTCTTTAAAAGAAGAAATAAAATTTGCAGAGACGTACCTGGATTTGCTTAAAATGCGTTTTGAAAACAGCATAGATGTTCATATAGATGATCATCTAGTTGAAATAGATGCCAAAATCATTCCGCTCTCGCTTCAGCTTTTACTGGAAAATGCTATCAAGCACAATACCATCTCTGAACATTCACCATTGAAGATTAAAATTTACATTGAAAACACCAAGCTAGTTGTAAAAAACAACTACCAGCCCAAACAAGGTCAAACGCCTCAAAAAAGAAATGGTATCGGTTTAGATAACATCAGATCCAGATACAAACTCTTTACAGATGAAAAGTGCCTGGTTGAAAAAACCGAAGATGCCTTTCTGGTAAAACTACCTCTACTCCAACTTCAAAACCTATAATTATGATAACAGCACTAATCATTGAAGACGAAAAACCAGCAGCACGCCGTCTCCTGAAATTGCTTTCAAACTTTGACATTGAGTTGAAAGGCACATTGCATAGTCTGTCGGAAGCAAAAAGCTGGCTGGATCAAAACATACATCCGGATCTTATCTTTTTGGACATTCAATTAAGTGATGGCCTGTCTTTTGAATTATTTAAAGACAGAAAAATAGATGCCGCCATTATCTTTACAACCGCTTATGATGAATATGCGCTAAAAGCCTTTAAGGTCAACAGCATCGATTACCTTTTAAAACCCATTGATAAAAAAGAACTAAAATCAGCTATTGAAAAGTACGAACAGCAGCGTAATAAGCAACAATTTAACTTTCAGGACATCAGAGCATTGTTTAAGGAGAAACTTGAGGATAAAGCCTACAAAGAACGGTTTACCATCAAAGTTGGTGAACATCTTAAGGTTTTTGAAATTAGTGAAATAGATGGCTTTTTGAGTCAGCATAAAACCTCTTACCTACTTACCAATCAAGGCCGGCAATACCCTTTAGAAAAAAGTCTTGAGGAAATTGATGCTTTACTTTCTCCGAAACAGTTTTTTAGAATTAATCGGAGCTTTATTTTGCATATCAATGCCATCAAAGACATTATTTCCTATTCCAACAGCAGACTACGCATCGTGCTAAAACACGATATGGATGAACCATTGATTGTTAGCCGGGAAAGGGTTAAGGATTTTAAAGCGTGGTTAGACAACTAGTTTTTAAGGCTTGATCAGATAAAATAATATTTTTTAGAACGATATTCTTTACACATAAGTCTAAAATTTATTTAAAGTCTTTGATTTGAAATCAAGAGCAAGTATAATGTTTAGTTTCATGGTGTAAAACCTTATTAATCATTCAGTGGAAATGAAATTCCGATGGCAAAGGCTCCGGCATATTGTTTTACTGTTGGTTGAAAGAAATAAGATAAACCCAAATCAACATCGTTATTTTTTCCAAATTCGAAGCCGATAGAAACAGGAATATGGTAAATGAAGCCGCTTTTGTCAATATTGTCAAATGCTGTAAAGGTTTCAAATCTTCCGATAGACGCGCCTATTCCGCTTTCAATATAAGGTGCCACAAATGGAATTGGAGCTTTCAGTCTTACTTTCCCTCCTAAGAGGAAAGCTCGTGATGTTGCTGTTTCATCAGTTGGATTGCCATTGAGGTCTTCTCCACCTGTACTTGTTAAAATTACACCGGCATAGGGTCTTAACTCAAACCAAGATTTTACTTTAAGAATCAATTCACCTTGAGCAAAAAAACCATCGTCTACAACATCATCATTACTATTATAAGGTGAACTTAAACCAAATCCGATTTGAGCATTTATAGATTTCTGCTTTATGAATTGTGCTTCTGCCAAAACAGAGGTCAATCCAATAATTACGAATAAGAGCATTTTGTAAATCATGTATGATAAATTTTATGTTAGGCAAAATAACGAAAAGGCCTACTCTTCTTTTTTGAATAAAAATTCTGCAAATATATTTGTAAAATATATTTTTAAACTATAGGTGACATTTATTTTTACCTGATGATAGAGAATTTTTAATTGATGTAGATCTGAATTTAATTTTTATCTGCTTCTATTTTGCATGATGCATTTTTGATATTTTGTTAATAACCGTTTTTCAAGTTTATAAATCTTATAACCTTACATCCCACAAACCTTTAAAGCCATCGTTATCAATCTTTAACCTCATAAACTTTTAACTCATCAACTTTAAACTCATCATCTTTAAACTTAAAAACCAGAAAACTGACCTTCATCATAAGTCAGAAATCATACTAACTTTATGTTTGCAAGGTGAACACGAAAGAGATACATAGCTGTTACCATTGTGGAGATGATTGCAAGCCAACAGACATTGAAGCCCACGATAAACATTTTTGCTGTAATGGTTGTAAAACAGTCTATGAAATTTTCTCTGAGAACGACCTTAATTGCTACTACGACTTAGAAAATGCTCCAGGTCAAACACCACCAGAACTTGAAGGGAAATATGATTTTCTAGACAAAGAAGATATTGTAGAAAAGCTTGTAGAATTTAATGATGGAGACATTCAAATCATTAATTTATACATTCCACATATTCATTGTAGTTCATGTATTTGGATTTTAGAAAACCTCAACAAACTAAACAGTCACATCAACAGTTCTCAGGTTAATTTTCCAAAAAAAACTGCACAAATTCAATACAATTCTAAAAAAACTAGCCTTAAAGCTGTCGTTAATCTAATGACTTCTATTGGATATGAACCCTACATTAGTCTAGATGATTTAGACAGGACAGAAAACAAAGTAGATCGATCACTTATTTATAAAATCGGAATTGCTGGTTTTGCATTTGGCAATGTAATGTTCCTCTCTTTTCCTGAATATTTTGAAGTAAATGAATACTGGTTAGATCAATTCAAACCAGTATTTAGGTGGTTAATGTTTGCATTTTCACTACCTGTAGTCTTCTACTCCGGGCAAGATTATTTCAAATCGGCCTTCAAAGTATTAAAAACTAAAAGTTTAAACATTGATATTCCAATTGCACTGGGAATTGCAACCTTATTCATAAGAAGTACAATTGAAATTCTCTTCGATCTAGGAACAGGTTTCTTTGACAGTCTAACAGGCTTAGTTTTCTTTTTACTTTTGGGTAAGTTTGTACAACAAAAAACTTACAACTATTTATCTTTTGAAAGAGACTACAAGTCCTACTTTCCTATTGCTGTCACAAAAATTGAAGATGATGTAGAAACCAACATTCAGGTCAGTGAAATTAAAGCAGGTGACAGATTACTGATAAGAAATGCTGAATTAATTCCAGTTGATGGCATCTTAATGAATGGACAAGCCAATATTGATTATAGTTTTGTAACCGGAGAGGAACAACCCGTATCTAAAACTTCTGGTGATAAAATTTACGCCGGTGGAAAGCAGGTTGGTAGCTCTATAGAAATGACTGCAGATAAATCGGTTGAACAAAGCTATTTGACTCAGCTTTGGTCTAATGAGGCTTTTACCAATCAAAAGCCTGAGACTTACAGAACTTTGTTAGATAAAATAAGTAAACACTTTACTGTAGCGGTTTTGGCTATTGCCTTTATTTCAACAATTTCGTGGCTCTTTATAGAGCCGAGCATGGCATTAAATGTGTTTACCGCCATACTTATCATAGCTTGCCCATGTGCAATAGCTTTGGCAACACCATTTACAATGGGAAATCTATTGAGACTTTTTGGACAAAAAGGATTTTACCTCAAAGACGTCAAAAGCCTGGAACAGTTGACAGATATTCAACATATTATTTTCGATAAAACCGGAACCTTAACAAAGAACGAAAAAGCAGAAATAGTTTTTGAAGGAGAAAATATTACTGATGAAGACTTAGGATTTTTAAAAAGTACTTTGAAGAATTCAAATCACCCGTTGAGCCGTCAGCTTTATGAATTTTTGAAAAGCCAAGACATCATGACGACAGACGATTATGAAGAGTACGTCGGGAAAGGAATAGAAGCAAAATTCAAAAACAATAAAATCAGGCTCGGTTCATCTTCATTTGTCAATGCGCCTTCAAAAGAAGAAAATTTTGAGACAGCCGTACATTACAAAAACAATGATAACTATAAAGGTAAATTTGTTTTCAAAACAAGTTACAGAGAAGGTATTCAAAACTTATTTCATAATTTAAAAAATGACTATAATCTAGCTGTCCTTTCAGGAGATAACACTGGTGAAAAGAAATTTTTAGAGCGTTTTCTTCCAACCAATACTCCATTGTATTTTAATCAAAAACCAGAAGATAAACTAAATTACATAAAGACAAAGCAAAATTCTAAAGCCAAAGTCGCCATGATTGGTGATGGTTTGAACGATGCAGGTGCTTTAAAACAAAGTGATTTAGGTATCGCAATTTCTGAAAATATAAATGTGTTTTCTCCTGCTTGCGACGCTATTTTAGATGCTAAGAAGTTGTCTTTACTACCTCACTTTATAAATGGTGCAAAACAAGGAGTCAAAACTATCAAAATAAGTTTTGTATTGTCTTTTATTTATAATATTGTTGGGCTTTACTTTGCAATCACAGGACAATTAGAGCCTGTTATTGCCGCTATTCTAATGCCTTTAAGTTCCATCAGCATTGTAGGATTCACAACGGTGATGACGCATTTCATTGGAAGAAAAATTTAAGTCAGAACGATGTAGTTTCAAATTTTTGTTTCTGGATTCTAGGCATTTTATTTCAGGCAAAAAATCTTATCATATATCCTGAAAAATTTAAAATAATAAGGCTATTAAGCTTTAACCTTATAAACCTTCAGCATAAACAAGTTCTTAAAATTCATTCACGCATTTCCTGATTTCTACTAAACGAGTCAACAATCCTTCTAATAAACTTAAATTCAGCATATTGGCACCATCACTTTTAGCTTCGGCTGGATTAAAATGTGTTTCTATAAAAAGTCCATCAACATTATTTACCACGCCAGCTCTTGCAATAGTTTCAATCATATCAGGTCTGCCGCCTGTTACACCTGAAGTTTGATTTGGTTGCTGTAAAGAGTGTGTAACATCCAACACAACTGGAGCATATTGTTTCATAGCTGGAATTCCACGCATGTCTACAATCAAATCCTGATAGCCAAACATCGTTCCTCTATCGGTAATCCAGGCATTATTATTTCCGGTATCAAACACTTTTTGAGCAGCATGTTTCATGCTTTCTGGACTCATAAATTGTCCTTTTTTTAAGTTTACATGCTTCCCTGTTTTAGCAGCCGCAACCACAAGATCGGTTTGCCTCACTAAAAACGCTGGAATTTGTAAAACATCTACATATTCTGCTGCAAAAGCAGCGTCTTCTTCTTTATGTATATCGGTTACTGTGGGTATTTTAAAAGTATCTCCTACTTTTCTTAAGATTTTTAAAGCTTTTTCGTCTCCAATTCCAGTAAAGCTATCAATTCTACTTCTGTTAGCTTTTTTGAAACTTCCTTTAAAGATGTACGGAATTTTTAGTTTTTCTGTAATTGAAACTATTTTTTCTGCAATTTTCAAGGCCATTTCTTCACCCTCAATAGCACATGGACCAGAAAGTAAAAAGAAGTTATTAGAATCGGTATGTTTTAGGTTTTTCATTGCAATCTACGTTTGCTTCAAAGTTAATGCTATTTTAAACAATTATTTTAAAAGTCACATAATATAACTAGGATTTGAGATAATTGATTTATTTTCAAATTTCAGAAAAGCTTTTTTAAATTTAATGGCTTTGAATTGATTTGACATGAAAAACAATTTACTATTTGCGCTTGCCTTATTACTTTTAATTTCCTGCCGTTCAAGGAAAAAATATAATGAAAAGCTTACCAAAACTCATACGGTTGAGGACTTACAAGCTGATGTAGATTTTCTTTTTGACAATCTCGATAAAAATTTTCCAAGATTGTATGGTTATATTTCAAAAAAAGAACTGAATGAAAAAGTTGAAGCCTTTAAAAGTGATTTACAACCGATGACTTCTGCTGAATTTTATCATGAGCTTATCCCTTTAATTTCAGAAATAAGACAAGGACATCTCTTTGTTAGGAGACCTTTTAAAATTTGGGACAAAGAAGTACGTAAGAAATACCGCAAAGCAAAATCAAATTTTAATGATTTGGATTTTGCGCTGATTGAAGACAGCGTTTACATAGAAGAGGTCTATAGCAAAAAAGACTCAACGATAATTAAAAGTAAGCTGCTCGCTATAGACTCTACGCCTACTCATGCTATTCTAAGAAAATGGGAAAAAAAGTTAGCATCGGATGGTTTCAATACCACCTTTCAAAAACCAGTTATTAGTGATAGAATTATTGCGTTTTACGGGTATGATATGGGCAGAAAAGATTCAATCATGTTGAAGCTAAAAAAAGCTGACTCCATATTTTATCAAAAATTAAAGTATGAGTTTAAAAAAGAAAAGTCAGAAGCGAAAATAAAAGATACAGCTAGCACTGATATGATCACTACTAAAAAAGAAAAAGACAGCATTGTGCCGGTAAAAAAACTTACAAGAGCTGAAAAAAAACTCAAAAAGAAGAAAAGAAAGGAAAAGTTTCGTGATGAATTAAAGCGAGGATACAGCCGAAGAAAAAAGACTGATACAAGAGAGTTTAGATTTGTCGGTAAGGATTCAAATATTGCTTATCTTAAAATTAGGAGTTTTTCTGGCGGTAACAGATGGTCCAAAAAGTTTTATGAAGAAAAATTTCACCTTTTAGATTCTCTTAATATTCAACATCTTGTTCTTGACTTACAGGATAATACAGGAGGTAGCCTGAATGAGGTAGGAAACCTATATTCTTATTTAGCAGAAGACGATTTTCAATTTATAAAACCGATGGAAGCCAAAAAAAGATTGATACTTACAAAATCATTGTGGTCGGGTAAACCATCTTTTGTTGGTCACCTGTTAAGAGGTATCGCTACACCATTTACATTTACAGCCGATTTAATCAGGAGCAAAAGGAAAAAAGATGTAGTATACGTTAGACACAAGTGGAGTAAAATTAGAGAACCAAAATTGAACGCATTTGATGGTAAAATTTACGTTCTGATAAACGGATTAAGTTTTTCAGCTTCTTCAGTTATTTCTTCAAATCTGCATGGCTCCGCAAGAGCGACTTTTATTGGTGAAGAAACTGGTGGAGCATACAACGGTACAGTAGCTGGATTAAAAATGTCAAAATTCTTACCAAATACAAATATTGCTATTCCGTTTTGGATGATGCATTTAGAAACACCATACAAGGATAATCCGAATGGTTATGGTATAAAACCAGACATCGAAGTAAAACAAACTTTAGAGGATTTTTACAATGATGAAAATACAGCGTTAGAAAGAGCACTTTTAGAGATTGAATCCAAAAACTAGACTTACACGAACAGCTGAACCATAAAAAAAACTAAAGCAATAGCAAAGGTACTTAGCGCTACTTTTTTTAATTCTTGATCTAAGTCCTTAGGTTTTTGATTCTTGTACACGTAACTCAAGTGCTTAAATAGGATAAAAACTGTTATTACACTAAGGTAAGTCCATGAAGAAAATCCAACCAGATAATAAAAAGTGACTAGACATAAAACACCAACAAGAATTAAAATAATATGATATATTTTTGATATTTTCTGACCAAGTAAGACTACTAAAGTATTTTTAGCCGATTTTTTATCAGAATGGTAATCTCTCATATTATTTAGATTCAAAACCGATGTAGAAAGTAAACCTATACCTATTCCTGATATTAATATTTTCCAATCTGTAGTCTGTGAAAATAAGGCGTATGATCCTAAAACGCTTACCAAACCAAAAAATATGAATACAAAAACATCTCCCATTCCTCGATAGCCATAGGCAGAATTGCCTACAGTATATTTAATGGCAGCCCAAATAGCAAAAATGCCTAAAACGAAAAAACCTATAGTAAATACGGCGTTTTCTGTTCCGAAAGCCAGCAGAATTAATACTGTAGCAGAAATAAAACTTAATACGGCAGTCACAATAAGACCTTTTTTAAAACTTGATCTAGATATTATTCCACTTTGGAATGCCCTTTTTGGACCAAGTCTTTCGTCGTTATCAGTACCTTTTACGCCATCACCATAATCGTTAGCAAAATTAGATAAAATCTGAAGAAGAAGTGTAGTCACAATTGCCATAGAAAAGATTAATCCATTAAAAGAGCCATGATATAAGGCATAACCACTTCCTACCAAAATCCCGGAAACAGAAAGGGGAAGCGTTCTTAATCTCGCAGCATATATCCAGGCAGTAATTTTTGACCGTGACATTTAAATCCCTGTATAGTTAAACGGTGTGATTTGTTTCAACTCATTTTTTACCTGATCCTTTACCTCCAATGTATTAATAAAATCTTTGATAACTTGCTGATTAATTTTTTGATTTGTTCGTGTCAATGATTTTAAAGCTTCATACGGATGCGGATAATTTTCACGTCTTAAAATCGTCTGGATAGCTTCAGCAACTACTGCCCAATTGTCTTCTAGGTCTTTTGCAATAGCACCTTCATTTAAAAGGAGTTTGTCCAATCCTTTTAAGGTAGACTTTATTGCAATTAAGCTATGTGCGATTGGTACACCTATATTTCTTAAAACAGTACTATCAGTCAAATCTCTCTGTAACCTACTAATAGGCAACTTGGCTGAAAGATGTTCAAAGAAGGCATTTGCTAAACCCAGATTCCCTTCAGAATTCTCAAAATCTATAGGGTTAACTTTATGTGGCATTGCCGAAGAACCTACTTCACCTTTTTTGATTTTCTGTTTGAAATAGTTCATAGAAATATATGACCATATATCACGATTTAAATCAATTATAATAGTATTGACTCGTTTCATTGCATCAAAAAGAGCGGCAATATTATCATAATGTTCAATTTGTGTGGTAGGAAAAGAATAATGAAGTTCTAATGTATTTTCAGTAAACTGCTTTCCAAATTTTGTCCAATCAATATGTGGGAAAGCTAAATGATGTGCATTAAAATTTCCTGTGGCTCCACCAAATTTAGAAGAAAATGGCACTGCATTCAGTTGTTCCTGTTGTATTTTTAATCGAACCTCAAAAACTTTAAATTCTTTACCTAAGCGAGTCGGTGAGGCCGGTTGACCATGAGTTTTTGCAAGTAATGAAATAGCTTTCCATTTATCACTTAAACTTTCAATTTTCTCAACCAATTGGTTTAATAAAGGTTGGTACGTATTTTCTACCGCATCTTTAAGGGATAATGGAATACTCGTATTATTGATGTCTTGAGAAGTTAAACCGAAATGTATGAATTCAATATAATCTGAAAGATTTTGCTTTTTAAACTTATCTCTTAAAAAATACTCAACTGCCTTTACATCATGATTAGTTACTTTCTCAATATCTTTAACGGCTTTTGCATTTTCAATATCAAAGTTAGTGTAGATCGATCTTAAATCATTAATTTGATTTTGTGATAGCTCAGGAAGTTGCGTTAACCCTAAACTGCACAAAGCGATAAAATATTCAACCTCTACTTTTACCCTATATTTTATTAAAGCATATTCGCTAAAATAATCTTTAAGTTCTGAAGTTTTGGATTGGTATCGGCCGTCTATTGGGGAAATAGCTGTAAGAGAATTCATTTACAATTTATTTTTCTTGTAGTAAAATAGATTTAAGTTTTTGCATTCCAACTGATGCAATATCTGAAAAAATATGAAGATTTTCAGATTCTGAAAGTCCGGGTTTTGGATCAATCAAATATATATGAGTATTGGTTTTAGCATAATTCATTAATCCTGCTGCGGGATAAACTTGGAGTGATGTGCCAATTACTATTACAATATCTGCCTCAGATACAATATCTATGGCTGGTGTCATATTGGGAACATCTTCTCCAAACCAAACAACGTGTGGCCTTAATTGAACTCCTTCTTCTGAAACATCTCCTAAATTTAAGTCATTTTTCCATTCTAAAACTCTATTTAAGTCAGCTTCCGGCCTTACTTTGAAGAGTTCTCCATGAAGATGTAAAACGTTTTTACTTCCAGCTCTTTCATGTAAATCATCAACATTTTGTGTGATAGTATTTACATCAAAATATTGTTCTAATTCTGCAATTATTAAATGAGCTTGATTAGGTTTTACTTCCTTGAGCTGTTTTCTTCTTTGGTTGTAAAACTCTAAAACCAATTCGGGATTTTGCCTCCAGGCGGCAGGAGTTGCCACTTTAGTCACATCATGACCTTCCCACAATCCATCAGCATCGCGAAAGGTCTTCAATCCACTTTCTGCACTTATTCCTGCTCCAGAGAGAACGACTAGCTTCTTTTTGGATGACATTAGTTTGGGTTTACAGCTTTATAATTTTCATAGCAATTACTAATGGCATCTAAAAGCTGAAGATCATTCGCTTCTTCTATGTAATCTTTTGAATAATTGCAGCGCTTTAATATTTCTTCTATTTCTGTAATGGATATTTGGAGAATTGCTGAGAGTGTTTCACGATTGTACTTGTCTACCAACAAATCTCTGATAGACTTATCCTCTTTCATTTGCCTAATTTTTTTCATTTGCTGGGGTTTATTTCCAAAAACTTTGTACAATAAATCCGTTGGATTAAATATCGCATCTAGCGTTCTGGAAAATGAGCTTTTCTGATAAGCTCCTCCTTCATAGCCATAATCTAAGCCAGAAATTTGATATCTGAAGTTATCATAAACAGGAATATTCTTTGCATCTATTTCAAGATACCCTGTTAGTTTAATATCAGAAACTGTGACCTCTTCCAGAGCTATTGCAACTTCTGTCATTTTAACTTTAACTTCTCCGAATTTTACCCAATCGTCATTAACTCTGACTTGCATAGACTTAAAACCAACAAAAGAAAAATATAAAGTGTCGTCTATAGATGTTTTTATTTTAAATCTACCATCTCTGTCAGAAACTGTACCTTTTACTGTATTAATATTGATAACGTTAGCATTGAAAATAGGTCTATCATTAGCGGCGTTCATGATTTGACCTTCAATTGTAAAGACTTCTTTTTCAGTATTCTGTGAATAAACTGAAAAATTAAATAATATTAACAATATGAAATAAATAGAGTTCTTCATAAAGTATAAAAATAATAAAATTTAAAACATGATTTGATTAGTTTTCACACTTAAGATAAAAATAACAGACTAGCGTCTTCTCCTTCTTTCAATAGATTTTTTTCTACTATCTGTTCTTCCCTTTCTATGAGGTTTAGTATTTCGTCCTTTTGATTTACTTTTTCCGGATTTCTTTTTGTCTTTTGTAATTTCTACACTAACTTTCCTACCATTGTACTCAAGGTTTTTAAAAGCATCTATAACTTTATTCTCCAAATCTTTAGAGGTATTAAAAAATCCAAACGTTTTCATGACGTCCACTTTACCAACATCTTCACTTGTAAGATTCAGGGTTGCTTTAAGAAAATCTTTCAGGGACATCCAGTTAAAACCATCTTTTTCCCCTAGATTTATAAAAAACCTTGTTTCATTGCCAAAAGATTTTCTGCCTTTTGAGCGGTCCTTACTCGCCGTACTTTCCATTTGCTCAACACTTGGTGCATTTTTGTAATAGTTATAAAATCGAGAAAACTCAACGCTGAAGAATTTTTTAATCAGTTCTTCTTTATCCAAATCTGCTAAAGATTCCTGAAGTTTCGGGAGAATGGTATCAATCTCATGATTTACTTTAGTGTTTTTGATATTCTCAGCGAGATAAAACATTTGGCTTTCACAGATCTCTTCAGAGGTTGGAAGTTTTTCTTCCTGAAATTTCTGCCCTATGATGCGTTCAATAGCACTAATTTTTCTTCTTTCACTTTTGGTAATGATCACATAAGATTGACCTGTTTTACCTGCTCTACCAGTTCTACCACTTCTATGTGTATAAATTTCGGTTTCGTCCGGCAGCTGATAATTGATAACGTGTGTAATATCGTCTACATCTATACCTCTTGCCGCAACGTCTGTGGCCACCAACATTTGAACTTGTTTATTTCTAAAGCTCTTCATTACCAAATCCCTTTGATTCTGACTCAAGTCGCCGTGTAAAGCTGCGGCATTATAGCCATCTTCTATCAATTTTTCGGCAACTCTTTGGGTGTCACGCTTTGTTCGACAGAATATTACTGCATAAACATCGGGATGCGCATCAACAAGACGCTTCAAAGCATTATATCTATCTCTTGCTCCAACTATAAAAAAAGAATGACTAACACTTTTTGTAGAAACATTTCTCTGTCCAACGGTTATTTCAGTTGGTTTTTTCATGAATTTTTTAGCAATTACACTAACCTCTTTTGGCATAGTTGCGCTAAAAAGCCAAGTGCTTTTTTCTTTAGGACTGTAAGATAAAATCTCTGTTATATCTTCATAAAATCCCATGTTGAGCATTTCATCGGCTTCATCTAAAACACAATATTGAATTTGAGAAATATCGATAATACTTCGTTTTATCATGTCTTTCATTCTACCAGGTGTTGCAACAATAATATGCGCACCACGGTTAATTTTACTGGCCTGATCAGTAAGACTTGCCCCACCATAAATAGCGACAATATTTACATTGTCTTGATATTTTGAATAAAGCTTTAATTCGTTTGTAATTTGTAAACAAAGTTCACGCGTTGGAGATAAAATAAGCCCTTGAGTGATTCTCTTACTGGAATCTATAAGCTGTAACATTGGAAAACCAAATGCAGCTGTTTTGCCTGTACCAGTTTGCGCTAAAGCGACCAAATCTGTTTGATTTTGTAATAAAACAGGGATTGATTGATGTTGGACTTCACTTGGAGATTCGAACCCGAGGTCTGTAATGGCTTTAAGAAGATTATCTTGTAAGCCTAATTTAGAAAATTTTGTCATATATATAAAATGGCTGCAAAGATAGTCTTTAAAAAAACAATGCTCTAAAATTTAAGTATTTGTTTTTCAAACTAAAAGAATCAAGATAGCAGGCAGACTGCAGAAATTGTGGTAAAAGAGTAATAAGTTTTTAAGTTAGTTGACAATTAATTTCCCAAAGAAATCTTTTCCTTGAGTATTGAGTTTTACAATATAAATTCCAGGGGATAAATTTTGCGAACTCAATGTGACTGTAGAATCTGATTTTTCAATTATTTCAAGGGTATCTATTTTTTGTCCAACGGTAGAAAAGATTTCTATTGTAATATCTAAATTACTCAATCCATTGAGTTGTAATTTGAAGAAATCTTTGTCTGCTGGATTTGGATAAATTTTTAAATCTTTAAAGAAATTAATTTCAGAGATGTTAAGGTTACTATTTTTAAATTCTACATTAAACCTATCTGATACTATACTTTCTGGAACTGATTGATCAACTGTAAAATGGTAAGCTTGATTTTCCGTAATTAAGTTTTTGGTCTCTAGATATGTATCAACTAAAAAAATGTCAATATTTTCATCCCAATTGTCAAGATTTACCCTGAACTCGTAATGATTTCCTTGATACTGAGACACATTAATAGGAATTACTTCATCATGCTGCGGTAAATCTCTTCTCTCTACAGACAGAAATGTATTTGAATTTACGGAACAAATATTTTCTGTAGAGGCAAATAATTTCCCCATATCATCATTGCCATATGCATTATTACCTCCAGACTGAAATATAAACTTCATAACATCTAATCTGATTTGATCTTCATTATATATTCCAAGATTTAATGAGGATAAATTTTGATCACTAAATACAACCGTTCCACTTGTCCCTGAAGTCGCTTTATCTGCTTCTTCAAAAATTATTGATGCACCACCTGAAGGGTTTGTAACATCGTCATCATTTTGTACAAAAAAACTTTGACCAGGTTTAATAAATCTGTTGTTTGTAAGAGTCTCATATTGACCAATGGTACCAATCGAAGGATTGTAAACAATAACGTCTGATTTTATATTGTTTTTAGTCACCAAATCAAAATCAATCACCGCCTGATAAGGATTTGCTACTAAACTGAAATAATCATTGACCTGACTTAAAGCTTGTGAATTATGAGTACCTAAAAATAAGTCACCTTCAGCTATAAGTGTGGTTGGTGTAGGTGGAGAATTGTCTTCAGTTAAGTCTATATTTCTATCTCCACGAATAAAAATAAGATAAGGAGTTCCTACAGCTATAGTATTCGTATCTGTATTCGAAATTTGAGACCAGGCACTATTTTGATTTCCAGTTATTGAATTATCGAATGTGAACATTGATGGATTTCCTGTTTGTGTAGCATCAAATCCATTGTTGCCATTTACATCTCCAGTAATATGTGTACCAATATTTGATTCAAAACCAACATCTGATGGGTTTAGGCCATTTTGTTGCCAATTTTCTCGAATAGTCCCTGTTGTATTAACAGAAGATGACAAAAATCTAAACGCTCTATTAGTAGCTGAGATATATCGCTCAACAATTATGCTTCCATTAATTTCTACACTTGATGCCTCGGCCAATTGGCCCGAACCAGATGAGTCACTTTTAAAAATAATATCGGAAGTATAATTTGCATCTAAATCTAGAACTGCTTTCGCATTTACTATAGTTTCATTAAAGCCTGTAGTATTTGAAATATTTGCGGTTCCATCAATAATTTCTAATGTTCCTCCAATAAGATCACCTTCCAAGGCTGAAAGGTCTTTCCCACTTGGGTCTATGGGTAAAAAACCATTTACATCGTCATAAGTGAAAGATAAGTCCATAACCTCTATACCAAATGTGCTAGACGAAGAATCTGGACGCCTGTCAACTTGAATAAAATACGTTTGTCCAGAGTTTAGCCCTAACAAATCTAAAACAGGCATATGTCCTATATTCACATTTCTACCATCATCCTGATCAAATCCGATCTGAGAAAAGCTTGTGAAGTCATTACAATCTGTAGTAGAGTAGACGGCAAGTTCGAGATCGTCAGATTTAGCCCCTATGTGATCAGTACTGATTCTAACGTTTCCTGAGTTTGGAGCAACAAAAGAAAACCATACTGAACCATCAACACCACTATCTAAATTTGTGTCTGGTTCTCCGACTTCAGCAGTTGCGGATTTTAAAGAATACGTATCTCCAGATGAAGATGAAGGGTTAACCGTTAAAGCAATGGCATCACATGCATTATCATTAAGAGGTGCTGGAGTTGGTGTTCTTATTTCAAAATTATCTATATTGATATCGTCAAGATCTAGAGAACCACCTTTTCTTTGAAATCTAATTCTAAATATGTTATTCAAGCCTGTATTTAAACTATAAGACTTATGAACCCAAAACTGAGATAAATCTACTGGATCTATAATATCTAACAAAATCCAAGCAGAACTATCATAGTAGTAAATTTCAAGATTTTGGGTTGCTTCGGATATATCGAGACAACCATTTCTTATATCAAAATTAATTTCAATCTCTAATTCACCACTTACATCGACCAGAGGAGAATCCACAAAATGATAACTGCCATATAATCTTAAATAATTACTGTCATTTATTCCACAGCTATTATTAATGCTATTTTGATCTAGTCTACTCTGCCTCCAACAATCGGGAAGATTATTGCTTAAATTGAAGTTTTCTGAATATGGGAATGTTGTTGCATTACATAAAGTTGAAAAACTGGTTACTTCAGTCCATTCACTTTCGTTATTTGTACCGCAATTAGATCTAACGTAAAGAAAATATTCTGTATCAGCCGTAAGGCTTGAAAGACTTAAGTTGGTAATTCCTGCTAAGACCGATGTAGTTGGTGTCATCGTATTATCGGGGATTGCACCTGAAGTATTGTAATAGATATCATATCCGTTGATTGGACTACTTACCGAAGAATTCCATTCGACATCCACGGATGATATA
>Ga0207419_1000511_pt1 | contig 33725 bp, 30 predicted proteins | sample ElkSloMetagenome_4_FD_184723 | JGI IMG/M metagenome (GOLD analysis project Ga0207419, IMG submission 184723) | Hot spring microbial communities from Elkhorn Slough, Monterey Bay, USA - MD2A (version 2) | ecosystem: Environmental > Aquatic > Marine > Intertidal zone > Estuary: Microbial mat ...
ACATCCAGAGATTCTTTACGCTTTATTTTTATTGCTTATTCCCATAATTGTTCATTTATTTCAACTAAGACGCTATAAAAAAGTGGCTTTTACCAATGTTAAGTTCTTAAAATTGGTGGAGCAAAACAGCCGAAAAAGCAAACTCTTAAAAAAATGGCTAACACTGCTGACGCGCTTATTAATGATTTCGGCCTTAGTTTTAGCCTTTGCACAACCTTATCTTCCGCTAACCACAACTTATAACCAAGCTCAAGATACCGTCATTTACTTGGATAATTCATTTAGTATGCAAGCCAAAGGCCCAACCGGTAGTATGTTAAATGAAGCGGTATTAGATTTAATTTCTGAAATGCCTAACGATTCAGAATTCACCTTATTTACAAATACTGAAACTTTTAAAAATACCACTATTGAGTCGGTAAAAGAAAATCTTATTGCTACGGAATTTACAGATAAGCAAATCCCTTATAATGCTGCATATCATAAAGCCAAAACGTTATTGAACAGCAATAATGAGGCATCAAAAAATATTATTTTTATTTCTGATTTTCAAAACAATAGCCCTATTAATTTTGAAACTAACGATAGTATTAAAACACAGTTGGTAAAACTATCACCCCAGCGCCAACAAAATATAAGTATTGACAGTATTTATATTACCACTAACGAGGTCAACTCAAAACTTTTAAACGTTGCGCTTAGCAGTGATTATAATGAAACACTTTCTGCAACCTTATCTTTATTTAACGAAGAAAAATTATTGTCTAAAACCGCTGTTTCATTAGACCAAAATGCCTTAGCTACTATTTCGATCAACCAAATTAATCCTTTACTAGGGGTATTAAGAATTGAAGATGCCGGATTGCGTTACGATAATACATTTTACTTTAATATAAGTACTGCTGAACTCATAAATGTAATTAGCATCAATGGCAATGCAGAGGATACATTTCTAAGGAAGATTTACACTAAAGATGAATTTAATTATACAGGTGTAGCGCTTTCAGCATTAAATTACAGTCTTTTAAAACAACAGAATCTTATCATTTTAAATGAAATTAATGCCATACCAGAAACCTTAATTAAGGTATTAGAAACCCATTACAAAAACGGGAAAAGTGTGGTAATCATTCCTTCAGCAGAAAGCGATCTTATATCTTATAACTCGTTACTTTCTAAGCTTAATCTCCCCCAATTGTTAACATTAGTAGATCGGGAAAAATTAATCACCACAATCAATTACAGTCATCCCTTAATTAAAAGCGCGTTTTACTCTAAGGTGGACAATTTTCAATACCCACGCGTTTTTCGAAGTTATAATACAAATAATGGAAACAGTGTACTGAGTTATGAAGACGGTTCTAGTTTCTTATTAGGCAATAGAAACGCCTATTTATTTAGTTCTATGCTTCAAAACAAATACAGTAATTTTAAAAATTCTCCGCTAGTAGTACCCGTTTTTTATAACGCTGCACTGCAGAGTCTTCAGTTACCAAATTTGTATTACGAAACAAAGGCTTCTAATGCTATAGATATTCCTGTGCAGCTAGGACAAGATGATATTCTTACCTTAAATACGTCTGAAAAATCTATTATACCAAGGCAACAAACCTTTAACGATTATGTAAGAATTTATGTGGATGACAACTTAAATTTAGTTGGCCATATAAATGTCAAAGACGAGGAAACCACCTTGAATACTGTTAGTTTTAATTACAATCGATCTGAAAGCCAATTAACGTATCATAACTTGTCTAATGCTAAAAATGGGGCTGTGGTGAATTCGGTAGAATCGGCCATAGACACCATAAAAAGAAACGCAAATGTGAATGCTTTATGGAAATGGTTTGTTATTTTTGCTCTGCTCATGCTACTCGTTGAAATGCTATTAGTAAAATATTTAAAATGAATATACTCATTAAATCTGCTACTGTAGTTGACTCTAAAAGTCAATTTCATAATCAACAGGTTGATATTTTAATTGAAAACGGAATCATTACAAAAATTTCTAAGCGCATTCAAAACCCTTCAGATTACAAAGAAGTTAGATTAGACAATTTGCATGTTTCTCAAGGCTGGATAGACAGTTCTGTATGTTTTGGCGAACCTGGTTTAGAGGAGCGTGAAACAATTTCAAATGGTCTTAAGACAGCGGCCTTGTCTGGATTTACAAGTGTTATACTCAATCCAAACACATCGCCTACTTTAGACAGTCAAGCCGATATTGCCATGGTAAAAAGTAAGGCCAACGGTCATGCTACTGCGTTAGTACCATTAGGTAGTTTAACTAAAAATGCGGACGGAGTAGATTTAGCTGAACTTTACGACATGAATAATGCCGGCGCCGTAGGCTTTTACGATTATAAGAGTCCTATCTCTAATCCTAATCTGTTAAAAATTGCACTGCTGTATGCGCAAAGTTTTGAAGGCCTAATTTATTCGTTTCCGCAGGAATCTAAAATTACAGGATTAGGTATCGTAAACGAGCATATTAACAGCACAAGATTAGGCTTAAAGGGTAATCCCAACCTTGCAGAAGACTTACAAATTGCTAGAGATTTATTTATTTTAGAATATACGGGGGGAAAACTTCATATACCTACCATCTCCACAGAAAATGCTGTTGCTTTAATTAGAGAAGCTAAATCTAAAAAATTGGATGTGAGTTGTAGCGTTGCGCTTCACAACCTCGCTTTAACAGATGATGTTTTAGAGGATTTTGATACGAACTACAAAGTACTTCCACCTTTGCGTACCTCAAATGACAGTGCAGCCCTCATTGAAGGTTTAAAAGATGGTACGATAGATATGGTAACAACAGACCATAACCCTATTGATATTGAGCATAAAAAAGTGGAATTTGACCACGCCGAATACGGAACCATAGGGTTAGAGTCTGCCTTTGGTGTTTTACAAAATTATTTTACCACCAAAAAATCAATACAGCTTTTAACTCAGGGCAAGTCGAGATTTAATATTGCTGAAACTCACATAAGCGAAGGAGAAGCTGCAAATATCACCCTTTTTAATCCCGATATAAAATACACTTTTGGCTTGGATCACGTAAGATCAAAATCTAAGAATTCTGCTTTTTTAGATAGATCTGTAAAAGGTTGGGTTTATGGAATAATTGCCAATAATAAAATAGAATTGAAAGATGACAAACCATAAAGAATCTAGAACCTACGCCGTTGTGGCCTATATTACTATTCTAGGCACTTTAATTGCTTACTTTATGAATCAAGAAGCCAAGAATAACCTAACGTCATTTCACGTAAGACAAGGTTTAGGATTATGGCTTATGTATTTTGTTTTGGGTTATATTGTAAGCGGATTTGATAGCTGGATGCTCACCTACACATTCTGGATTTTTTTCTCTGTTTTGTTTGTTTATGGCATTGCTGGAGCCATAAATGGTAAGACCAATGCCATTCCGTTGCTAGGTGATTTTTTTCAGCGCTTATTTAAAAACTTATCTTAATGCACCAACAATCGCCATTACATTACGTTTCTAGACCTTCTAGTTTAAAGGAAAATGCTCCTTTACTTATAATGTGCCACGGATTTGGTAGTGATGAAAACGATTTGTTTTCATTTGCCTCAGAGTTGCCCGAAGAACTTTATATCATTTCGGTAAGAGCCCCTTATATTTTACAACCTTATGGCTTTGCTTGGTATGCCATTAATTTTGATGCCGACAGAGGCAAATGGTCGGATAATGAGCAAGCCTTGGCTTCCGTTAAAACACTTCATACCTTTCTCGATTACGTTATAAATACGTATCCTGTTAATCCTAACAATGTAACGCTTTTAGGTTTTAGCCAGGGCTCTATCTTAAGCTACGCTTTAGCCTTGACCCATCCCAAAAAAATAACTAATGTTATTGCCTTAAGTGGTTACATTAACAAAGACATCATGCCGTCCCAATACGACTACGAATCTATTAAACAACTCAACTTCTTTTGTTCTCACGGCTCAAATGATCAAGTTATTCCTGTAGAATGGGCCAGACAAACTAGTCCGTTTTTAGACGAATTGAATACCAATTATGAATATAAAGAATATCCTGTAGGTCATGGTGTTGCACCACAGAATTTTTTTGACTTGAAAGACTGGTTATTTAAGCATATTTAATAACGTTCTCTCGGATACATAAAATAGTTGATGCGCTCAAAAGAAATATCTCCTTCTGGTGAAACATCATAGGTTAAGAAGACCTCACCCCAGTAGGCACCGTCTGTAAAATTAGCGACAATCCATTTATGATTTAAGATTCTAACTTGGTTAATTAAAATCTTATTTTCTGTCATTGAAACATAGGGCACTATGCTGTGATCATCTCCTTCATAATTATTGGTTTCGTACAAAGCATCTTCAATCTTTGGAAGTAAATCTTCGGTATCGAATCCTTGATCTTCAAAATAGGTTAAGGCTTGTTCATTATTATTAATGTAAAAGCTATTAAGTTCTAAAGTCTCGTTTTCTAACTGTGAAATGGTCGCTTCTTGTTCTTCAATTTTATCTTTGTAATAAGAAATATCTTCCTCGTATTGGTCTAATATGTTTTTAGAATTGGCGTATTGAAAGATTATTAGTAATACTGAAAAGATGAATAAATACATGAATATCTTATTCTTCATAAATCTATATAGTTATTTGTAAATTATCATATGCCAGATAAACGTTATCTGGAAGCTTTTGTTGCACCTCATCATGAAAACCTAAGAGATGACTTATATGGGTTAAATAGGCGCGTTTGGGATTTACTTTTTTAATAAATTGAAGCGCTTCCTCTAAATTAAAATGCGAAATATGCGGTTCTTCCCGAAGGGCATTTATTACCAAAACATCTAAATTTTTAAGTTTTTCTACCTCTTGGTCTTCTACCGTTTTCATATCTGTGAGGTAAGCAAAATTTTTAAATCTAAAACCAAATACTTGCAATTTATAATGGTAGCCATTAACAGGGATTACCTCAATATTACCTGCTAAAAAAGGTTTATTATCAATTATTCTTTTTATAACACCTGGCGCACCAGGATATTTATTTTCGGTTTCAAAAATATAATCAAAACGTTTCTCTAATGATTGAAATACGCGTTGGTGAGCATAAAGCGGAATATCTCCTTGCCTAAAAAAAAAGGGTCTTATATCGTCTAAACCCATGGTGTGGTCTGCATGTTCGTGCGTAAAAATAATTCCGTTTATTTTACGGCAATTGGCATTGAGCATTTGTTGTCTAAAGTCTGGACCACAGTCTACCACAAAGGCATAATCATCCCATTCCACTAAAACAGAAACTCTTAATCGTTTATCCTTTGGGTTTGAGCTTAAACATACAGGATGCGTACTTCCTATAATTGGTATTCCTTGTGATGTACCAGTACCTAAGAATGTGACTTTCACTAGCGTTAAGTTTTAGACAAAAATAAACTTAATTTTTTGTTTAACCTTCCAAATACTTACCTTTGTAGGACACATTTACCCAATATCTATGGAAGAAATTAAATATAGTGGCGAAAAGGAATTCACCAATATTCCGTCTTTAAAAGACAAAGCCCTTCGCATAAACCTTAACCCAGATATCTATGGAACATTCGCAGAAATTGGTGCTGGACAAGAAACAGTAAGACAGTTTTTTAGAGCTGGTGGAGCTTCTGGAACCATTGCCAAAACCATGTCTGCTTACGACAAAGACTTTAGCGATGCCATTTATGGTATTGAAGATGATAAACGCTACGTTACAGAAGCCAGACTACGTAAAATGCTTAACCACGAAATTAAACTCATGGAGCAGCGTATTACTAGAGATAGGCATCCTAACCGCATGTTTTTTGCCTATGCCAATACGGTTGCAACGATTGATTTTGCTAAAAAATACAAAGGTCATGGTTGGGTAGGTATAAAATTTCAAGTGGCACCAGACCAAGAATATAATGATATTGTGCTGCACATTAGATTTAAAGAAAACGATGCTCGGTTGCAGCAAGAAACACTTGGTAAGCTCGGTACCAACTTAATTTACAGTGCATTTTACAAGTATAATCAGCCTAAAAAGCTATTAAGGTACCTCTACGACCATTTGCATAAAGATCAGTTAGAAATAGATACCATTAATTTTTCTGGTCCGCTTTTTAAAGATGTAGATAACCGACTTATTAGTTTACAATTAGTTAAAAACGAATTTACCGATGCCGTAATGTTTGCGCCAGACGGCAACAACGTTCTTCCTGCTCGAGTACTTTATAAAAAAAATATACTAGCATTGCGCGGTAGTTTTAGACCCGTAACTAAAGTAAATATGGATATTTTTGAACGTTCTTACGAAATGTTCATTAAAGAAAATAAGGTAGAAAAAAGCAATACGCAGGTAATTTTTGAAATCACTTTATCCAATCTGCGGGCAGAAGGCGAAATCGATGAGCAAGATTTTATGGATAGAGCGCGGTTATTATGCTCTTTAGGACAAACAGTTTTAATATCTAACTTTAAAGAATATTATAAATTGGTAGAATATTTTTCACAGTATTCTAAAAATCGAATGGGGCTTGCAATGGGCGTTAATAATCTTGTAGATATTTTTGACGAAAAGTATTACCGTCATTTGAGCGGAGGAATTTTAGAGGCCTTCGGTAAATTATTTTACAAAGACCTTAGAGTTTATTTATACCCTATGCAAAATGCTGATGGGACACTTACCACAAGCGAGAACCTTAAAGTTCATCCAAGGATGAAAGAACTTTATAAATTCTTTAAATACAATGGTAAAGTTGTTGATATTGAAGATTACGATAAATCTATACTTAAGGTGTTTTCTAGAACCGTTCTTAAGATGATTGCTAACGGTGATGAAGGTTGGGAATTAATGCTTCCCGAGGGTGTATCTAAATTAATTAAGGAAAAGAACCTCTTTGGTTATGAACCTAAAAAGGTTATTCATAGTTAACACTACTCACTAAAAAAGGCATATGAAAAAATCATATGCCTTTTTTAGTTTCTAGCTTACTCGGTATTATTGATCGCTTAAAATTTGCTCAGCATGAGCTTTCGTCTTTACTTTAGTAATAACATCTTCAATTATTCCATCTTCGTTAATTATAAAAGTGGTTCTATGAATACCATCATATTCTTTACCCATAAACTTCTTAGGTCCCCAAACGCCATAAGCTTCAATAACTGATTTATCTTCATCAGCTAAAAGTGGGTAGGGAAAACTATATTTATTTTTAAAATTAGATTGTTTTTTCTGAGTGTCTGCACTAACACCAAGGACATCATAACCTTTAGAAGTAAAAGTTTCATAATTTTCACTCAAATTACAAGCTTCGGCGGTACAACCTGGAGTACTCGCCTTAGGATAAAAGAACAACACTAGTTTTTTTCCTGAATAATCATCAAGTTTGATGGTGTTCCCGTCCTGATCTTGTGCTTGAAATTTTGGGGCCTTATCTCCTGCTTTTAAATGTGTCATAATGTTTAAATTTGTGTTTATGTAAAAATACGATTAATGACTAAGCAAGAAAAGGTAGAATTTGTTATAAATACGTTAAAGGACCTCTATCCAGAAATACCTGTACCTCTAGAACACAAGGATCCCTACACCTTGCTCATAGCTGTTTTATTATCGGCACAAAGTACAGATATTCGGGTGAACCAAATTACGCCGCTTCTTTTTGAGAAAGCTGATAATCCCTATGACATGGTTAAATTATCTGTAGATGACATAAGGGAAATTATTAAACCCGTTGGTCTATCACCTATGAAAAGTAAGGGCATTTACGGATTGTCTCATATTTTAATAAATGAATACAATGGTTTGGTTCCACAAACCTATGAGGCCCTAGAAGCATTACCTGCCGTTGGTCATAAAACAGCTGCTGTGGTATTATCTCAAGCTTTTGGTATTCCTGCTTTTCCAGTAGATACACATATTCATCGTTTAATGTACCGTTGGAATTTAAGTACAGGGAAAAATGTTGTGCAGACCGAAAAAGACGCAAAACGCTTATTCCCTAAGGATTTGTGGAACGATTTACATTTGCAAATCATTTGGTACGGACGCGAATACTCGCCAGCCCGCGGTTGGGATTTAGAAAAAGACATTATCACCAAAACTGTAGGTAGAAAATCTGTGCTAAAGGCCTATTATAAAAGTAAAAAGTAGCCTTTACTGCTTCTAATTTATCTTGTTCTCAAAAATTTTATAAGGTTTTATTGCTTTGGAACCTTGAAACAAATGCGAGTGCCTTTACCCTCTTCTGAATAGTCTACCCAAATCTTCCCGTTATTTTCTTCCAAAAACTCCTTGGCTAACACAGCACCTATGCCTGTGCCCTTTTCTTTACCTGTTCCTATAGCAGAAATCAAATCTCTATTTTTAAATAAATCATTAGCCTTTTCTTGACTCATGCCCACTCCGGTATCTTCAATACAAACTTGAGTAAATTGATCGTCCTCGTTAAATGACAATATAATTTTGTCGCGTTTATGGCAAAACTTTAATGCATTAGTAAAGACATTCCTTAGAACCAAATCTAAAGTATTTTCATCTATATAAATTGTAGCACTTTCTGGTATTTCATTTACAATATCTACCTGCTTTTCGTTTATAGGAATACTATGCGATTCTAATAAGAATATTGCGGCCTCGTAAAGATTAACCTTTTCTTTTTTAATCTTAAACACATTTAACGATTGCTTCGCCCAGTTCATAAGATTGTCAATAAGCTTCTGGGTTGAGCTGATACGCTGATTAATTTCTGGAGCAAAGGCGTCGAACTCTTCCTTTGTGATTTGCTTATTAATATACATTTCTAAGAATTGAGAAAAGCTATTTAATGGCCCTCTAAAATCATGTGATATAATAGATATTAATCTGTTTTTCTGAATGTGCAGTTGCTTTAATTTTTCGTTCTTTTCTTTTAATTGATCGGAAACAGTTTTTAATCTCTTATTGGTTTTCGATTTATTTTTTTCTATAAAATACAGTAAAATAACAATTAAAGATAATCCAATGACAATAGCTAAAAGCGCTATTATCCAGTTCTTCCTTGCCTGAAGCTGCAGTGAGGTTTCTCTTTTTTCATTAGCTCTTTCTAAGGCCAGTTTAGCATTTAAATTCTTAAACTCAAGCTCAGCTTCTAGCTTACCAAGAGCCTTAGACTTTTCTGCATTAAATAGCGAATCACTAAGAACTTCATGTAGTTCTAAGTATTCTAAGGCTTTAGTAGGGTTATTATTTATTTTAGCAATTTTGTAAATTAAATTAACGGACTCCGCTTCTTCACTCAAGGCTTGCGTTTTCCTTGCTAGTTTTAGTGCCTCCTCAACGTAAATTTGGGCAGAATCAATAGCTCCTAATGTTAAGTTGGTATTTGACAGTCCCAACCAAGTCGAAGATTTTAAATAATCTGTATCAACGTTTTTTAAAACATTCTTAGCTTCTAAGTAGGTGGATTTAGCTAGTTGATAGTCTCCTATTGAATAATAATAGTTAGCCAAATTATTTAAATTATTAATTAAATTGGGCTTACTATCCATTTTTTTATAAATAGTATTTGCTTTAGTGAGGTATTTTAAAGAGGCTTCACCGTTCATATCCTGAAGAATTAAGGCAATATTAGAGATTGACGCAGCGTAAGCATAATCATCGATACCTTCAATGATTTCAGCGGATTCTTTGTATAATTCTAGGGCCTTATCAGAGTCGTTTATTTCTAGATAATTATTGGCAAGATTATTTAGTATTATAGCCTCTAACCTTCTGTTATTTATTTGTTTAGCAGATATTAATGCTCTATTAAAATATTCAATAGATTTTAAATAATCCCCTTTTTTTTGTGCAATGTTGCCTATGTTATTAGCCATTGCAACAATATTTCTTGTTTTATCTAATTGCTCAAAAATCACTAGACTCTCCTCGAATAAGCTTATGGCATCATCAAACCTTCCTTGGTCTTCAGACACCATACCTAAACCGCTTTTAATACTAGCCTCAGAACCCAAGTCATGCTCTATTTTATTTAGTTCTTCTGCGGTCTTGTAAGTTGCTATAGCTTTATCATAATCCCCTTGCTTCACATAAATCCCAGCTGCATTAATGTAATTATTAATGAGTCCTTGATTTAATTTTAACTTTTCATTGTAATAAATCGCTGTGTCAAATGCTTTTAGAGATTGGTTAAGCTCACCAAAATTTTTATAAAGTGTTGCCAAATTATTATAGGCTTTGGCAGCACCAATGCTGTCATTTTCAGTTTTAAAAATCGCTAGTGCCGAATATATATTATCTAAACTTTTTTGTCGGTCACCTTTGAAATAATAGTAAACCGATAAATTTTTCTTAGCTGTTGCTACACCAGTAGGATAATTAATTTCCTTGGCCAGGGACATGGCTTTACGAGCGTTAGGTTTAATGCTATCAAACTTTATATATATGTATCGAAATGCAATGTCATTATACACATCTACCTTGGTCTTCTTAGAATCGGTTTTTTGTAAAACGTTACGAAGACTATCTAGTTTTTTTTCTTGACTGTAAACTGTAAAAGTTAATAGAAGGACAGCTATTAAACCTAGACTTTTTTGGGGTCGAATCATGAAGTCATTGGGGCGTTATAATTAATATATTTGGTGTTCAAAAGTACAATTATTTTTATTGTTGATATCCTTCAAATGATAAAATTTCCTTAACAGAGTCATAAAAAAGCGTAATTAAAATTTAGCCAAGGCATAATTATTGATATGCATTACTTTAAACGTCATAATTACAGACCTTTTGAAACCATTTGCCACGTTTTTATCGCTAGTATTAGCAATTTCTTGTATGTCATTAACGTCTTGTATTCCTATTAAAATTGCACCAAAATTTAAAAATAAAGACTATAAGATTATGCAGTCAAGAAAATTTGATCGGCAGCTACCACGAGAGCAGGCTTTTATTTTTAAAGACCCCAAAAGAGCTGGAGAATTTTACACCTATATTAATAAAAAATACCGTCTCAATCACAAAGATGTTGGCTTTAATATTCCTGTTGCCATAGGAAAGCACAAACTTTTCTTACGTTATTATGAGGTTGAAAAGACAGATCAAAAGTTTAACTTACCTCTTGCTCTTATAGACGCAAAAAGAACATCTAACGGAAATGATGCAATTTTTGAAGATAATTATACCACAAGACAAGGCCATTGGTACATACTTGTTACCATTTATGATGCTGAATTAAATAATTGTTTAAAGAAAAATCATGAGCTGCGACCTGAGGTCGTTACCTACCTCAAGGCATTAAAAGACGAATATTTAGCAACGCAGAATTATGAGGAACTTTTATTAAAATAAAAAAATCCTGACGTTAAATCAGGATTTTTTGGACCAACTAACTTAATTTAGAAGCCTTGTAAACTTCATTTCATTGCATTTAATAACACTTAAAGCTTTAGAATAGTTTAATAATAAATTAATGGTTTCTTTTTTAGGATTTTGTAAACTAGAGTCCTTAGAAGTTGCTGCGTAGAGTTTTGCCATTTTTTTGGTTTATAGGTTAATATGTATCTATAACGCAACATTTTGGGCTTTATTATATTAATTTGTTAAAATCATATTATTTTGCTCAATGACTTTTCTAAGGTTAATAAGTGCGTAACGCATTCTTCCCAAAGCTGTGTTTATGCTAACACCGGTTCGCTCAGATATTTCTTTAAAACTCATGTCCTTATACATTCTCATTTTTAGAACCATTTTTTGATCCTCAGGAAGTTCTTCGATTAATCGTCTTACATCAGATTCTACCTGATTTTTTATTAACGATTTTTCGGCGTTGAGACTTGAGTCGCTGATCACAGAAAAAATGTTAAAATCGCCAGCATTATCAAATTTCGGCATGCGATTGTGTTTTCTAAAATGATCAATCACTAAATTATGAGCTATACGCATCACCCATGGTAAGAATTTTCCTTCCTCATTGTATTTACCCAATTTTAAATTCTTAATCACCTTAATAAAGGTATCTTGAAATATATCTTCGGCTAGGTCTCTATCAAAAACCTTAGAAAAAATAAAGCTATAAACACGTTGCTTATGACGATGTATTAAAACCGCCAATGCATTCTCATCACCCTCTATATAATTGCGGATTAAAACGGCGTCGTGGGTAAGTTCTTTTTTCATAATAATTACTTTAATGCCGAGAACGGTATTCTTGGCTTGGGGTTTATAAATTAATTAAAGTAATCTTATGCTATACGCCTTTTATTTAATCGATTAAGTGTCAAATATAACAACAATCATTTCGAAAAAACAAAAAACACCCCTAAATTTTAACATTTTATCTAACATTTTTGCACTTCATCAGCTTAATAAGATGTAGTATCTTTGTGATTTTAGTCCTAAAACATTGCTATGTCCGTGAATCTTAAAGATGCCAATCCTAAAGAGCATATTATTATAAAAGGTGCTCAACTTCATAATTTAAAGAATATCGATGTGGTGATTCCTAGAGACCAGTTGGTTGTCATCACGGGACTGTCTGGTTCTGGAAAATCTTCGCTTGCTTTTGACACCTTATACGCAGAAGGACAAAGACGCTATGTAGAAAGTTTAAGCAGTTATGCCAGACAATTTTTAGGACGGCTTAATAAGCCTAAAGTTGACTACATAAAAGGTATCGCCCCAGCAATAGCAATAGAACAAAAAGTAAACTCTACCAATTCAAGATCTACCGTAGGAACGTCTACAGAAATTTATGATTATCTCAAGTTGCTTTATGCAAGAATAGGTAAAACGTATTCGCCTGTTTCTGGTAAAGAGGTAAAAAAACATACAGTAACCGATGTTGTGGATTATGTTAAATCTGTAGAAGAAGGTACTAAATTACTATTGCTCTCCCCTATTCAATTAGAAAAAGGCAGAACTATAGAAAATAAATTACAAACCTTACAACAACAAGGTTATGCCCGAGTAAAGTATAAGGATAAAGTCTTGCGCATAGAAGATGCGCTGAAAGAAACTATAAAAACCGAAAAAGACTTGTATCTCGTCGTTGATCGTATAATCTTCAAAAACGATGAAGACTTTCTCAACAGACTGGCAGATGCCATAGAAACAGCCTTTTTTGAAGGCTTAGGAACTTGCATTATTGAACATCTTAAATCTAAGAAGCAAGTTCTGTTTAATAATAAATTTGAATTAGACGGACAAACCTTTTTAGAGCCCAACGTACACTTGTTTAGCTTTAACAATCCTTATGGGGCTTGTCCTAAATGCGAAGGATTTGGTGATGTAATAGGTATAGATGAAGACTTAGTTATTCCTAATACAGCGCTGTCCGTTTACGAAAATGCCATTTTTCCTTGGAGAGGTGAAAGCATGAGTTGGTATAGAGATCAGCTCGTAAATAATGCGCATCGATTTGATTTCCCCATTCACAAGCCCTATTATGAATTAAACGACACTCAGAAACGTCTCATATGGGAAGGTAATCGTCATTTCGAAGGCCTTAATCAATTCTTTGCCCAACTTGAGTCTAAATCTTATAAAATTCAAAACCGGGTAATGCTCTCTCGATACCGAGGAAAGACAAAATGTAGCCAATGCAATGGAAAGCGCCTAAGAAAAGAAGCTGGTTATGTAAAGATTAATAATGTTACAATCTTAGATTTGGTAGACCTTCCCTTAGATGAATTGGTACACTTTTTTAAAGAACTAGAACTTTCTAAATACGAAGAAGAAATTGCAAAGCGCCTTCTGATTGAAATCAACACTCGTCTTGAGTTCTTATCTAATGTTGGACTTAGTTATTTAACCCTAAATAGAAAATCTAACACCCTCTCAGGTGGTGAGAGTCAACGTATTAATCTTGCAACATCTTTAGGAAGTAGTTTAGTAGGTTCTATGTACATTTTAGATGAGCCCAGTATAGGCTTACATCCAAAAGATACCCAACGCCTTATTAAAGTTTTAGAGTCGCTAAGAAATTTAGGAAATACGGTTATAGTGGTTGAGCACGACGAAGATATTATGAAATCTGCAGATACGATTATAGATATAGGACCAGAGGCAGGTACCTTTGGTGGTGAAGTGGTCGCGTCTGGTAATTTTACGTCTATTTTAAAATCAGATACCTTAACAGCTAATTACCTCAATGGTAGTTTAGAAATAAGCGTTCCTAAAAAAAGACGAACGTCTAAATACCATGTAGATGTCATTGGAGCTAGAGCACATAATCTTAAAAATATAGACGTTCGTTTTCCTTTGCAAATGCTTACGGTTGTTACAGGGGTTTCGGGAAGTGGAAAAAGCACTTTAGTGAATAAAATCTTGTATCCTGCGCTTCAAAAAGAACTAACCGGAGTTTCAGATAAACCAGGTCAATTTACAGAGCTCCAAGGGCATTATAATAATATTGAACAACTAGAGTTTGTGGATCAAAATCCTATAGGAAGATCTAGCCGTTCTAACCCTGTTACTTATATAAAAGCTTATGATGACATAAGAGCACTCTTTGCCTCGCAAAAACTCAGTAAAATAAGAAATTATAAGGCTAAGCACTTTAGCTTTAATGTAGATGGTGGTCGTTGCGAAACTTGCAAAGGAGAAGGAGAAGTTACTATTGAAATGCAATTTATGGCAGACGTACACCTCACATGTGAAACCTGTGATGGCAAGCGATTTAAAAAAGAAGTCCTAGAAGTTAAATTTGAAGAGAAATCTATAGCCGATGTCCTTGATCTCACTATTGATGACGCAGTAGATTTTTTCGGTGCGCATAAGCAAGATAAAATTAAAAGTAAACTACAACCGCTTAAAGATGTAGGTTTGGGGTATGTTACCTTGGGGCAATCTTCCTCTACCCTTTCTGGCGGAGAGGCACAGCGTATAAAATTGGCCTCTTTTTTAGGCAAAGGACAAAAGGCAGCAAACACCTTGTTTATTTTCGATGAGCCCACTACAGGCTTACATTTTCACGATATTCAAAAACTTTTAGCTTCTTTTGAAGCGCTTATAGGCAAAGGGCATTCTATTTTAGTTATTGAGCATAATATTGATTTAATTAAATGTGCAGATTACATTATTGATTTAGGACCAGAGGGTGGTAAAAATGGCGGACAACTTATAGCCCATGGAACACCTGAAGCCATTGTTACTCAGAAAAATTCAGTTACTGGAAACTACCTAAAGCCAAAACTTTAGGTAAAGAGAAACGAATACGCTATTAAGACCCCAGCGGCAGAAGGTAATACGAATAACAGAAATATAAAGCTTATTAAACCGCTTTTAATTAGCGAAAGAAACCAATTCTGTTGATAAAATCGAATCAGCGCAATGAGAAAGTAAAAGTAAATAGAAAATGCAATTAACCAATCTATAGCACTCGGTAAATCATATACAAACCTATTGAGAGCAAATAGGAGAGTAAATACCATAAAAACAAAAGAGAACAAATAGAAGCTAAATACCAAATGGTGTGCGTATTTACCTTTATTAAAGTAAAATACCTTTAGTATTAAGGCAAATAATGGTAGGAGCAAAAACATTGAGATAGGTATACTATCAAAAAACGCTTGTACAATAGAACCCGCACCTTTCCCTTCAATAAGACTTAGCATTCGCGCGAAGAAACGACGCTCTAAATAGCTTGCATCATTAGACATGCCCATTTCCTCATAAATTAAAGATTCATCTGCACCAGCTGCTATTAAGCTATCTATTCTTTGTTTATTAAAACCCATATTGATATCTGCTACTGATTGATTAGAACTTTCAGCTTTCAAAATAGAGTCTGCCAAAACAATATTTTGCTCCTCTAAGCCTAAGTTTTCTTTATTGTCTCGTATGGGTTTTAAAATACTGTCAACCGTTGCAGAATCTAATTGCCTCGTCACGGAAGATTGATTATTTTCGGTGACATCTATAATATCTTGATTTATTTCATCTGCTTTCTCTACTAATTCTCGGGTATTAAATGATAAAACAAAAAAGAACACCACCGAAACAAACAAATACATCTGTGCCGGATGAAGAAAAAGTAAACGTTTCCCTTGTAAAAATTTCTTGGCCAGATAGCCTGGTTTAAACATCAAGGGAATAAAACTTTTAAAGAAGCGCGCATCAAAAGAAAAGTAATTACTAATCGTATTGTAAAATAAGACTCCAATAGTAAGATCTTCACTCGTTTTTTGTCCGCAATAGGGGCAAAATTCAAATGAGTCGTCAAACTTATTTTCGCAATTTAAACAGGTCTGTATGTTTTCCATGTTATTTTAAATCATTTAAAAGTAGAAAAATATCTTCAATAATGAACACATAACAAATTCTTAAAAATATCAATCAGACACAATCATTTATTCCTCAACTTATACTGTGGTATAAAGAACGAAATAAATAGTGCATCATAAAATACCTAAACACCTAAAGATTACTGATTTTCAAGTATTTGAATATTTTGGCATGACGTTTGATAATTATTAATTGAGTTTAATAAAATACCTTTAATTATGAAAAAATTACTAACATTATTTGCCCTTATCGTTGCGGTTAGCACGACGGCAAATGCTACGACAAGTAGTTCGGAAGCAGCAGACCTAAACAACAATTTTGTAAGAGGTTATGGTAATTCTTTTATTTTTTTTGAAGGAGGAATTGAATTTTCTGTATTTCCAGATGGCCAGTTCGATTTTTATATGCCGCAGTATGGTCCTAATATAAATGCAGGTTTTAACACCCCAGGGTTTAGCATTAGTTTTAACAGTGGTTTTAATTATAATCCTTACGTTCAGTACGATCGCTTTGGTGCCATTATACAAATTGAAAACACTCCTATATTTTACGATAATTTTGGTAGAGTTAACCAGATTGGAAACATATTTATAAACTATAATGGTTTTGGAAGAGTTGTAAATATTGGTGGCTTAAATATCTTTTATAGAAATAATGTCTTTACCCATTACACCGGTTTTATAAACCATTACAACCGTTTTTATGCTTGGAGACCATGGCACAGATTTTACACGGTGCCGCCTGTTAACTGGTGTGTCGTAAGACCTTTTGCTTACAGACGCTATTATAATCCTATAAGACACATTTATTACAGACCCTATAGAAATAATGTGAGACATTATAATATTAACAGAAGAACCTATAGAAATGTAGGAAGAAGAGGTAACGACAATTTAAGAAGACGTTATGCCCAAACTCCTAGAAATGCTTCTGAGCGCAGATTAGGAAGACGTTTAGAACGAAATTTAAATGAAATTCGTAGAAATAGGTCAGCTCGAATGGTATCCACAGATACCAATAGAAGATCTAATAATGTAAACAGAAGTTCTGAAAGATCAGGTAATAATTCTGCAAGAAATTCTAGACGAGTAAATAGAAACAGAGACGCATCTGCAACGAGAAATAACACTACTAGCAGAAACCGCAGTACTGTTAATAGAAATAACAGAAATAGTGGTATATCTAGGAATGATGCCAGACCTAATAGATCTCGTGTTTCGAGTAGAACAAATCGTAATGTAACGTCTAATAGGAATTCTAGAGTTACGAATAGGTCTCAAGTGACTCGACGATCTAATAGATCAAATGCTGAAAGTAGTCGAAACAAAGTGACTCGTAGTAGGCCTAATATTTCTAATAATAGAAATAAATTTAAGAAACAAAGCGCAAGATCTAGCAGGAGTCGTTCTGCAAGTATAAGAACAGATCGTTCTAATAGCAGAAACAAAACCTCTAGAAGATCTAGCTCAAGACGCTCTAAATTATAGTATTTTTTTTGGTTGGTTAGTAATACGTCCTTTATGTTGTATGCCTCAAAGCACCTTAAGGGACGTATTCATTTTATACCATTTCTACGACCTCTGCAAGTTGTTTAGTTAAAGATCTTCTGCTGTAAGGCTCCAAACCTATCGCATTTACCCTAAGCGATCCATTTAAGAAGTCCTCAAAACAGGTCGTTATATGTTGTTTTAACCTAGCTTTATCTGAGTAATTAAAGTACGCTCCTGTATTTGTATGCCTAATTATGGTTTCCACGTCTGAGTCCTCAGGACCAATAGCCACAATGGGCGTTTCAGAAATCATATATTCAAATAACTTTCCAGGAATAATAGCTTTTGTCGCAGTAGAATTAATTTCAATAAGCAGTAATATCTGAGACTTCTTTTGGTGCTCAAGAGCCTCTTTGTGGCTAACATAGCCGTAATTTTTAAGGTAAGCAATAAGTTGATGTTCCGAGAGCGACTTAACAATTTCCTCACTAACGACCCCGATAAGTTTAATTTCTAAATGGTCTTTAAAGTCAGCTATTTCACTACATAATTCTGATAGAACTTCCCAAAGCAGTTTAGGATTTCGATCTGAAAGTAAGGAACCAATATGCGCAATTGAAAAATTCTTATCCTTTTCTGTTTTTACATTTAAAACCTTGTCATAACCATTAGTGATAACATGAATGGGCTGCTGTGTTTTTAATTCAAATTCTTTTTTCGTATTAAAACTGGTTACTATAATAGCATGGGCTGCTTGCAGTACTTTTTGTTCTAATTCTTTATGTCTTTTTTGGGATTTAGCAGTTAGTTTTAGTTGTTCATGATAACCAATAGTCGTCCAAGGATCTCTAAAATCTGCTATCCATTTTAAGGAGAAAAGTGATTTAAGTTCTAGACCTATGAGGTGCAGGCTGTGCGGTGGGCCAGTTGTAATTATTGTATCTATCCCTTCCTTTTCAATTAGGGGTGTTAAGAATTCAATTGACGGTTTTACCCAGTTTTTTCGTGCATCCGGTATAAAAAAATTACCGCGTATAAAAAGCAATAATTTTTGAATAAGACTTTGTTTTTTGGCTTTCGGAATAATTCCAGAGCTTATTTTTTTAGTGTCCGTTTTAGAAAATAACTGTGCAAATTGATACGGCTCTTTTATAGGTTGTTTGAAAATTTTTAAACCCGATGAGACCTCTGTATGAAGTGTTTCATCTAAAATTGGATAGTGAGGATTTTCCGGGCAATACACCAGAGGTTCTATTTCAAACTCTGGAAGATATTTTACAAACTTTAACCAGCGCTGCACTCCAGGACCACCAGCTGGAGGCCAATAATAGGTAATTATTAGGATTTTTTTTCGCTCCATCTATACCTTAATGTGAAAATCGCTTTTTAAGTTGAAATCCTAATCCCAGCATTAGTAAAACAGCCAACAAAATAGAACTCCCCAATGCAATAGTGCTTCCTCTTTCTACCACCTCTGGTTCAAATTTAAATTCTATCGTATGCTCACCCGCAGGTATTTCTAGTCCTCTTAAAATATAATTAACTCTATGATGCGGTACCGGTTGTTTATCTAAGTAAGCTTGCCAGCCAGGCTGATAATAAATCTCTGAAAATACCGCGAACTGTTCTTTTGAACTTTTAAAAGCATACTTTAAATAATTAGGTTTAACATCTTCTAATGCAATAAAAGCAGTAGAATCCTTAACATAAGATGTTTTTAAATCGTTTACATTTATTATCCGCTTTTGAATTACAGCCGTTGTTTTGGTGCTTAAACTGTCTAAAGCTAAAATTTCTGCATTGGCAGACTCCACAGGTTTTAAATATTCTACCAACCAAGCATTACCATTGGCATCAGTATTGGTATATGGAAAAATACGACCTTGTTCATCTTCGGCTATGATATACTTAGTATTTAACATATTAAGCACATTCATGTTGTTTTTATAAATATGAAATTCTAAGACATCGTTATATCTTCCTAGTTTAGCTGCATGATATCCCGTTAAAGAATTATGATAATAGGATGCTTTAGCTGGTGCACCTTGCCCAGATCGTGACAAATCCATTACCCTGAAATGGCCTTTATCTTTCAAAATTTCTTTATCCGCTGCATTTAACGTATACGGCTTATCCACTTTTCTTGCTGCCACAAAATTAGATTCATTCACATAATTTTTGTTTACACCAACCAAATCGAAAGCTATAAGCACAGCTAAAACAACAATTACTACAGTGGGTTTTAATTTTTGCTTTAGCAAAAGAAATAAGGCTCCTGAGCTAAGTAAAACTAGTATTAATGTTCTTAATGCATCTGATGTTAGTAGATCTTGCCTATCTTTAATTACAGCATCGATAAAAGCAGGCCCATAAGCTTCAATGTACTGCTGATCTCTTAAACCTTCAAAATTTAGTGCCGATTTAAATACCAAAAAGAATAATGCTATACCAGCAGTTATTAAAGTAGCGTATAATAAACTCTTTGTTTTTTGCTCTTTAGATAATTTTGAGCTCATAAGTTCTTTGAGCCCTAAAATACCCAGTGCAGGAACACAGAGTTCTAGAATAACTTGGATGGAGCTTACTGCTCTAAATTTGTCGTATAGCGGAACCCCATCTATAAAAAAGTTAGTCAATAGACTAAAGTTTTTTCCATAGGATAATAGTAAAGCCAATATTGAGCCCGAGAGCAGCCACCACTTCGCTCTGCCCTTAACCAAGAATAGTCCTAAGACGAAGAGAAAAACTACAATAGCGCCAATATACGCCGGTGCTTCAACTATAGGCTGATCTCCCCAATAGGTTGGTGCATTTCTAGCTCCTTCTAGTGCTTCTATTGGCGAAGCCCCGATGTTTAAATAGGCCTTATAGGTTTCAGAATCTCGACCTACATCTTCAGAATTACCACCTCCCATAAACCTGGGAATAAATAAATTGAGACTTTCTAGTACTCCGTAACTGTATTGAGTAATGTAGGCTTTGCTTAAACCAGAAGTCTTTTCCTTTTCGCTACCATCTGGATTTATGGTGAGTTCGCTCTCACCTCTTGTACTGTATTGAGCGTATTCTTGAGTTGCTAAGATATTTGTAGCATTAAGACCTACGGCCAAAATGGCCGCGAATATTAATACTCCCGAAGCTTTGAAAAATTGAGGAAGTGCTTTTCTCTTAAGAAAGTCTATAAAATAAACCACACCCAAAATAAAAACTAAGAGGAGCAAATAATAGGTCATTTGAAAATGGTTGGCCACTAACTCTAAGCCTAAACCCAAAGATGTGAGACTAAAACCCAATATATATTTTTCTCTGTAGGCTAATATAATTCCAGATAAGACCAAAGGCATGTAAGCTATAGCATGGGCTTTAGCATTATGTCCTACACCAAGTATAATGATGAGATAGGTTGAAAACCCAAATGCCAGCGCACCAAGAGCCGCTAGTTTAAAATCTACCTTTAAACTGAGCATCAAAATATAAAATCCAATAAAATAAAGAAATAAATAATCGGCTGGTCGTGGTAAAAATCTAAGACTTAAGTCTAGAGATTTTATGTAGTTATGAGGATATTTAACCCCTAGTTGATAGGTAGGCATACCACCAAAAGCACTATTGGTCCAATAGGTAGATTCGCCTTCAGTTTCTGCATAGGTTTTATGCTGTTCTGCCATGCCGATGTAGTGCATGATATCGCTTTGAAAGATTTTCTTCCCTTGCAGAACGGGATTAAAATAGGCCAAGGCAATGATTATAAACCCTATAATAACTATCAAATGAGGTAAAAAGCTCTTGATAACCCTTTGCATAAGCATATAATTATGATGATGGTTGAAAAATAGGAAATATTACGTGAAATGAAGGCACAAGATAAACATTAATCTATTTCCTCGTAATCTACATATTCGCCTACCTCTTCCTTAGGTGGTTTTTTCTTATTGGGCATTTTATCAATAACAGTTTCACCTTCTTTATATTCTGACGTTTCTTTATCATTCTGCTGGCTAAAAGACCCACCAAATTTTTCTTCGGCCTTTTTGGCCATAAAACGCAATAAAACTGGAGCAAATATTCTCGATAAAATTTTAAATGCGTAATAAACAAGGATAATAATTAATATGGTTCGTAATAAGCCCATCGCCGATGCCGTTTGTATCATAATTTGTTATATCATTCAAAAATACAATTATCACTTTGTATTATTTACTAATAATATATAAAAAAACGATAAAATATCTATATTTGACCTTTAACATCACCACTCATGAATGTCCTGATCCGTTTATTATTCTTAGTCATATTTATCAGTTTTAACTTATCTTATGCACAATATACAGACGTTATAAACTCCAATCGTCCTGGTGCGTCAGAAAGTGCATATGCTGTAGGGGTAAACGTTGCTCAGGTAGAATTTGGCGCCTTTTCTATAAATGAAGACCATGCGCTTCTCAACACTGAAGTATCGGGCTTTGGGTTAGATTTTTCTTTACGTTATGGCTTGTTTTTTGAACAGCTCGAACTATCTGTTGACGGTACTTACCAAAACGACACGCAGACTTTTAACAGCGGTGCTATTCCATTTGAAAATGATCGTGCTAATTTTTCCAATTTTGTGATTGGAGCACATTATCTCATTTTTGATCCTTATAAAAATGCTGAAGAAGATAACCCTAATTTGTACAGCTACCATGCCAATCGTAAGTTTAAATGGAAGTCTTTAATTCCTGCAGTAGGTGTTTATGTTGGCGCTAACATAGATAGTAAAGACAATCCATTTACAGCCCCAGATGTAGAAGGTATAAGTCCTAAATTGATGGTTTCAACACAAAATAATTTTAACGGTGGTTGGGTCTTTGTCATGAATCTAATTCATAATAGAATTGGTTCTGATTTTGCAGAGTTTCAATATATTTTTACCCTTACCCACTCTATTAATCCTCAGTGGGTTATATTTGGTGAAACGCAAGGTATAAGTAGTGACTTTTATGCCGATAATATTTTTAGACTTGGCGGAGCCTACTTATGGCATAAAGATTTTCAAATAGACACAAGCATCGCATTCAACACAAAAGATACTCCTTCTATTTTTAATGTCAATCTGGGTGTATCTTACCGGTTAGATTTTCATAAGGATAAAAAAATAGACAATAATAATACGGCCAAGGACGAGGCCAAACGCCAAAATCAAGCCAACCAAAATCGCTCAATGAGCAATTTTGATCAACTTAACTAATAAGTGTCTATGATAACGATTAAAAAAGCTGAAACAAAAAAAGATTTAAAAGCCTTTGTAAAATTTCCTTTTGAGCTTTATAAAGATTCTAAGTATTGGGTTCCGCCAATCATTAGACAAGAATTAGAAACCTTTAACACCTCCAAAAATCCTATTTTTAATGTCGCAGAAGCTACGTTTCTTCTGGCGTATAAAGACGGAAAAATTGTTGGTAGAGTTGCAGCAATTATTAATTGGTTAGAAGTAAAAAAACAACAGCAAAAAAAAATGCGTTTTGGCTGGTTTGATTTCATCGATGACTATGAGGTAAGTAAAGCGTTACTTGATGAAGTTATGAAAATTGGTAAATCTCACCAACTAGAATACACCGAAGGCCCTGTAGGATTTTCTAATTTAGACAAAGTTGGGGTTATGACTGAAGGATTTGACTATATATCCACTATGGTCACATGGTATAATCATCCTTACTATGTAAATCACTATTTACACCATGGATTTTCTGAAGAAAAGTCTTACCGAGAAAGCCGGTTTCCATTTGCCAATGTTCATCCTAAATTTTTTGGAAAAGCCCAAGAAATTATTAAAAAAAGGTATGAGATAAAAGCTTTAAATTTTAAGACTACAAAATCTCTGATGCCCTATGTTGATGATATGTTTGACCTATTTAATGCATCCTACTCAGCATTATCTTCTTTTGTTGAAATCACCGAAGAGCAAAAAGCATACTTTAAGAAAAAATTTATAAGTTTTGTTAATCCCGAATACGTGAAATTTGCTGTAGATAAGGACAACCATCTCATTGGCTTTGCCATTGTTATGCCTAGTTTTGCAGAAGCTTTACAAAAATCTAAAGGAAAATTATTTCCCTTTGGCTTTAAACATATTTTAGACGCTAAAAAGCGTAACAAAGACGCTATTTTTTACCTTATTGGGATACATCCAGATTACCAAAACAAAGGCATTCATGCGATAATATTTAACGAATATTACCATACCTTCAAAGAAAAGGGAATAAAAAATTGCTATCGTACGCCAGAGCTGGAAGACAACGAAGCTATAGACAAAATCTGGAAACATTTTAAACCAGAGATACATAAACGGCGGAAAACCTTCAGAAAACAGTTGTAAATCAACTCCTATTTAACGAATTTATTACAAATAGCATTTTTATAACTCAAGGACAGAACCTAGTTATGTCATTAAGTGTTTTGAGCTAGCGCCTTTTTTATAGTGGCCTTTCGTTGTACTTTCCCATTAACAGTTTCTTCGAACTCATCAATGAAATAGATATTTTTAGGTATTTCGAATTTTCTGATGCCCTTAAGGTATTTAATACGCTTCTCAAAATTACGCATACTATCTCTAGGATTTTCTATGACTAAGATGAGTTTTTCCCCTAAGGTATCATCGGGTTCTGATCCTACAATAAATCTCTCATCTATTATGGTTTGCAGTTTACCTTCAATTTGTTCAGGAAATAATTTTACTGCACCAGAATTTACAACATTATCTATACGTCCTAGCCAATCAAAACTGGTGTCAGAAATTAAATCGACCACATCATTAGTTGTAACTGGTTCATCCAATAAATGAGGTGCTTCAATGACCAAGCAATTTCTATCGTCTTGACTAAAAATAATATTAGGAAGTGCTTTAAAATACACCTCGTGCTTGGCTTTTTTAGATTCTAGTTGTCTAGCGGCTACATGTGTTATAGTTTCAGTCATTCCGTAGGTTTCGTAGAACTCAGAATCCTGATGCCTTATCATATCTAAAAGTGGCGTTGTAATTTTAGAGCCTCCAACTATTATGGTATGTATGTTATGTGTGTATTTAATTACATGTTTTAGTTGCAAAGGAATCATAGCACAAAACTTATACGTTTTGGCATAATCGAACATAGGATGGGTACTTGGCTCTACAATATCTAATTCTAAACCTAAGATCATGGCTCTTACCAACATCATCTTACCTGCAATATAATGACTAGGCAAGCAATCTAAGGCCTTATCACCTGGTTCCAATCCAAAATAATCACCAGTAGCAATGGCGGAGTTCACCATAGCCTGCTTATTTAATTTTATATTTTTTGGTTGGCCTGTAGATCCTGATGTTTTAACATAAAGAAAATCGTCCTTATTAAGCCAGTCCATTAGAAAATTACCTGTCACCTTTTCGTAAGGCTCTCCTTCTTTAACAAGGCTATAGGCCACCTCTTTTAGATCTTCATGGCTAAAGTGAATACCGTTAAGCTTAAACTTGTTATGAATTTTATCATATTTAGGTGTCATAATCATTCTAAAATTTTATAGTTCTCTTTGGGGAGTGGTTTAACTCTGCCAAATAATTTCTCTCGCCAATTTTTCCAATTGTAAACTCTTCCTAAGATAAATAAAATGATAGGGAAAACAATAAAAACAGGCATAAACACATCAACAAATCCTGCACTTGTAGGGCTTGATGTGTCTTTTAAAACCGAATAGGTTTGAAATGCGGTCCAGTCTGCCGTAACCAACAAAGCCGTAAATAGGTTGTTGGCAGCATGAAAACCTAGAGCCAATTCTAGACCTTCGTCCATTAAAGTCATGACACCTAAAAACAGTCCTGTACCAATATAATATACCATAATAATATAACCTAATTGAGTTACCTCTGGATTTGCGATATGCAGTAAACCAAAAGCTACGGAAGTTATAAGTAAAGGGGCCCAACGTGTTTTGGTAACCACACCTAATCCCTGCATAAGGTAGCCTCTAAACAAATATTCTTCGCAGCTTGTTTGCAACGGAACTAAAAGTATAGCAATAACACTAAGTATTAGAAAATTCTCTAAATCGAAATTTAAAACGTAATTCTCAGGTGAAAAGAAAAAATAGTCTGCTAAAACCATCCCTGAGGTAAAAATACCCCAAACCCAGAATATCATCCAAAACCGTCTCCAGTCAATTTTTGATCGCGATGTGGTGAGTTGCTTTATGGTGAGCTTGTGTAGCCATTTATTTACAATTAAGATGCCTGCCAGTCCTACAGCAAAAGATAAAAGCATAAGGAATAAGTTAAGGTTAGACTCCAAGAGTCCCATCATGGCACTTTCGTCTAACTCAAATAAATTTAAGCCTTCTGATTTAGCTTTCAGAACAGCAGCTACAGTAAATGGTATCTGTCCAATGATAATAAAAAAAACAATGATGACTACACCAATTAAATAACGCCATCCTTCGTGTAATCCTTTATAAGCTTGTTGTATATAAGTCATTTTATATTAAATTAAAATCCCATTCTATTAAATCGTTGTAATGCAAATAGCCATTTTTAACTTCTAATGGTGAAGAAAAATTATTTGTAAACAAACTTCCAGTACCTAAACCCTGTGGTAATTCGTTTTTAAGTGTATACGTCCACTGTGCTATAGCATTTAAGCCTACATTACTTTCTAAAGCACTTGTAACCCACCACTTAATATCTAACTCATTAGCGAGATCAATCCACGATTTAGAACCACCATAACCCCCAATTAAACTTGGCTTTAAAATGATATAATCGGGTTGTATTGTTTGTAGTAGATGTGCTTGTTCTGTTACACTAAATACACCTATTAATTCTTCGTCTAAAGCTATATTTAATGGAGAACGTTCGCAAAGGTCTGCCATATGGTGAAATTGTTGTGGTCGTATGGGCTGTTCTATGGAATGCAAGTTAAAATCAGATAAACGCTTCAATTTTTCTAAAGCATCATTTGGCGAAAAAGCACCGTTAGCATCTACTCTAATTTCTATATCTTCTGGAGTAAATTCATCTCTTATAGATTTTATGAGATCTAGCTCCGTTTCAAAATCTATAGCTCCTATTTTTAACTTAATACACCTGAAACCTTCGCCTAATTTCTGTTGTATTTGCTGTTGCATAAACGTTTTGCTTCCCATCCAAACTAGCCCGTTTATAGGTATGGCCGCTTTACTCTTTGTAAATGCTGATGGAAACAAATCAAATGTTGATTCAGCTTGTAAAGATTTAAAGGCCATTTCTAAACCAAATTGAATACTCGGATAAGGTGCTAATTCTTTGAGTAACGTATCGAGTCCTAAAGCTATATTTTCGCATGCCCAATTTAGTTTGGCTTCATAATCAAAGACGTCATCTATAGAGAGGCCTCGTAAGATACCGCATTCACCAATACCAATACGCTCGGTATCGTTGATAAAAATAAACCAGGTTTCTTTAGTGGTAAGGATGCCTCGTGAGGTTCCACTAGGACGCTTAAAATTTAGAATATATTTTTGGTAGGTCGCCGTCATATCAATGCCAAAAATACATATAACTTCTAGATTTAACTTTTAATTTTAACGAAAAAATAAAGGCATCAAATGTACTTCGATGCCTTATGAAACTAACACTCAACTAATCTATGAAAAATCACAGAAATTTTACTTTGCCACTAGCCATGTCATAAACGGCTGCGACAATTTTAATTTCACCGTTATCTTCTAACGAAGCCATTTTTGGTGATCTTAATCTTATATCTTCAACAGTTTTCAAAGCATTCTTTCGAATTACTTCATTTGTAAATGATGTGTTCTTTGACGATTTATCGTTGGCCTCTATGAGCTCCACAGAAGGTCGTATTTCATCTAATAAATTCTGAAGCGCATTCATCTCCATTGCCGCAGCATCTGTCTGATCTATAGAGTGTTTTACGGCACCGCATGCAGAATGTCCCATGACGATGACTAGTTTAGACCCTGCTACAGCTGTTGCAAATTCCATGGAACCAACAATATCTTCATTTTCTATATTGCCTGCAACTCTTGCCACAAAGATATCGCCAATACCCAAGTCAAAAATATCTTCTACAGGAACTCTACTGTCTACACAAGACAACACAATAGCTTTTGGATACTGCCCTATCATAGCCTCACGTCGTTGTTTGGAATGATCCCGACGTGTTAAATTATTATTTATAAAATTTTCGTTTCCTTTTTTTAATCTACCAATAATTTCATCTGGCGTCATGCTTTCCTGCTCTTCAACCGTAAGTATACTTTTGACAGGTGTTTCTGCTAAATCATTTGCGCCAGCATTCTCAGTGCTGGAATTTGTGGATTCTTTTGACTGTTGGCACGAGACTCCTAATAGAAAAAATACCCCTACAAATAAAAGTTTGGATAATGATGGATTCATCTTTATTGAATATTAAAAATTAAACCTATTCTAGTTTTGTAATTAATCCTTGTTCAAAATCACCTAACATACAAGCTATTGCCAACAGAGATTAAAAGTATTGTTATTACCTTTATAAATTACACTCGCAAAAATAATAGTATTACTTTTATTCATAAGAGTTATACTTTGATTTTAACTTATATTTAACGTTTATTGTATTCTGATAACATTTGAAATTTCTGTAATTTTCACCCATGCCTGATTTTCCAAATATTATTCTTTATGCTATTCCTTTATTTATATTGGGAATGGCATTAGAGCTTTTTATCTCTACTAAGCGAAATCTCAAAACCTACGAAACAAAAGATGCTTTAGCATCAATCGCTATGGGATTAGGTAATGTTTTTTTAGGGTTTTTGAGTAAGGTCCTTGTCTTTGCCGCCTTATTTTTTATCTACGATAATTTTAGATTAATAACCATACCCATTACATGGTGGGCTTTTGTATTACTCTTTTTTGCCGATGATTTTTCCTATTATTGGTTTCATAGAATATCTCACCAGTGTCGATTATTTTGGGCCTCTCATGTAATTCATCATTCCTCGAAACGCTATAATTTAAGCACAGCCCTAAGACAGACTTGGTCTGGTGGGTTTTATACTTTTATTTTTTGGCTGTGGCTACCTTTGTTGGGCTTTCATCCTGCGATGATACTATTACAAATGGCTATTAGTTTATTATATCAATTTTGGATTCATACTGAGACCATTGATAAAATGCCAAATTGGTTCGAGGCCGTTTTTAATACTCCTTCTCATCATCGGGTACATCATGGTAAGAATCCTATCTATTTAGATCGTAACCATGCAGGAATCTTAATCATATGGGATAAGCTTTTTGGAACATTTCAGCGCGAACTAAGTTATGAAAAGGTTACCTACGGACTCGTTAAAGATATCAATACTTATAATCCTATTAAGATTGCTTTCTTTGAATGGTGGGCCATGTTCAAAGATGTGTTTACGGGTAAAAAATCTTTAGGGCAGCGCTTGTTGTATTTTTTGAAACCACCTGGTTGGAAGCATGATGGTACTGGTAAAATATCGGATGATCTGAGAAAAGAGTGGCTCAATTCTAAATAACCTTATAATGACCTTTGAAAATAAAGTGATTTGGATTACGGGAGCCTCTAGCGGTATTGGCAGAGCCGTAGCAATAGCCTTGTCTAAAGAGGGGTGTAAACTTATCTTATCTGCTAGAACCAAAACAGCGCTTGAAGCTACACAACGCGAATGCTTTGACGCATCGCGGATTAAAATTTTACCTCTGGATTTGGCCAATTATGAAGCGTTTAACTCACTCACGAGAAAAGCTTTTAAACTATTCGGTCGTATTGATATTTTAATCAATAATGCAGGTATAAGCCAGAGATCTTTAATTGCTGAAACTTCGATTGATGTTGATGCTCAACTTATGCATATCAATTACTTAGGGACTGTGGCTTTAACAAAATCACTCCTCCCTTATTTTATAAAACAGCAGTCAGGTTACTTTGTTACCATTACAAGCTTAATGGGTAAATTTGGCTCACCTTATAGGTCGAGCTATTGTGGTGCAAAGCATGCCTTACATGGTTTTTTTGATGTGTTGCGCATGGAGCATGAAAATGACCATATCAAAGTGACTATGGTTTGTCCTGGGTTTGTAAATACCAAGATTGCACTTAACGCATTAACTGGTGATGGCGCCCATCAGAATACACAAGACCAAGCCACAGAAAACGGATTAGATCCTCATATTTTTGCTAAACGCATGATTAAGGCTATGAAAAAGGAAAAATTTGAGGCTTATATAGGCCAGAAGGAGGTTGTTGGTGTGTATTTAAAGCGCTTTTTTCCTAAAATTTTACACCGTGTAGTTATGAGAAGCGCTGTGCGCTAGACTAAAACGCAAAACTTCTTTTTATAAGTTAGAAACATCTTAGCAATCTATAGGCATTACGATTTCTAAAGCTCCATTTGTTCCCCAATTTCTAGAAGCATTAAGTCTTTATCTTCATCAAAAAACTGGCGTTTAGCAGCATCATGATCTATTTCGATATAACCGAACGTGTCGTAGTGGCAACCTAGAATTTTATTGCATTCAATAAAATCACTGGCTATTATTGCATCCTTAATTCCCATAGTAAAATTATCACCAATTGGCAAGATGGCTAGATCTAATTTGGCCGATAGCGGAATGAGTTTCATATCCATTGTCAAAGCGGTATCTCCAGCAATATAAATTGTTTTATGCTCTCCTTCTAAAACAAAACCACCAGGTTGACCACCGTACTTCCCGTCTGGAAAGGAGGAGGTGTGTATAGCATTAACATATTTCAAAGTCCCAAATTCGAAATCCCAAGATCCTCCATGATTCATTGGGTGCCCTTCTAACCCCATATTTTGATAATGCGTCACTATTTCAAAGTTAGAAATAATTGTAGCTCCTGTCCTTTTAGCTATGCTTTCTACATCTAAGATATGATCTTGATGAGCATGTGTTACTAAAATGTAATCGGCTTTTAAATCGTCTACATTTATTTGCGAGGCCTTTTCATTACCTGATATAAAGGGATCTACTAACAAATGGATATCTTTAATTTTAATACCAAAGCAGGCGTGGCCATAAAACGTAATTTGCATGATGTCTTAATTTTTGTTCTTCCTTAAAATTAATACAAAATATAACCAATGCCTAACAACACTGCAAATAAAAATGTGGATAAAGCCAATACTTTTAACTGTTTGTCAAAGTCTTTGGGCGTTTTAGCGTTTTTAATTTTTACGAGATGAATACTTAGAGGAATAAAGGCAATTAAATTCAATAAATTATAAGGTGAAACATAATATAATAAATCAAACAAAAGAGCAATAATCATAGCGCCCACTACTAAACAATAGTGGTAAATTTTAGACCTTTTAGCTCCGAGTTTAACCGCTAACGTCACTTTACCCACCTGCGCATCTTGCTTGGCATCTCGCATATTGTTAAGGTTAAGGACACCAACGCTTAATAACCCCAGTGCTATAGCCGGTAGAACAACCACATGATCTAGCGTTCTTGCATGCAAGAAATAATTAGCTAAAACACTTACTAAGCCAAAAAAAACAAAAACAAAAACATCTCCTAAAGCTCGGTATCCATATGGTTTATCACCCATGGTATATGTCATTGCCGCATAAACACACAAGGCGCCTAGGCCTATAAATAGCAGAACGTATAAAATAGAATAGGTTCCAAAGGCTATCCAAATTAACAACATACTAAAGATTATAGTAATAACGATGTTGGTTTGTATGGCCTCTAACATTTGTTTGGGAGTTATAACTCCGCTTTGAATAGCACGTTTAGGTCCTACTCTTTCAGCATTATCTGTACCTCTTACGCCATCACCGTAATCATTTGCAAGGTTAGATAGTATTTGCAAGCTAATCGTCGTGAGAAGGGCGAGTGTAAAAACCCAAGGGTTAAAATGCCCATTATAATAGGCAAAACAAGCACTAACAATAGCACCAGAAACCGATAAGGGTAAGGTTCGTAATCTCATGGCAGATAACCATGGTCTCAGATTTTTCATGGGGAAAATTTAGGAATTAAGGAATCCACTTCTTCGGAAAGTTTGGTTTCCGTTTTTCTAAAAAAGCATCTCTGCCTTCTTTAGCTTCGTCTGTCATATAGGCCAAACGCGTGGCCTCCCCTGCAAAAACTTGCTGACCCACCATTCCATCGTCTGTTAAATTCATTGCAAACTTTAGCATTTTAATCGATGTTGGTGATTTTGCCAATATTTCTTGTGCCCATTGAAATGCAGTAGCTTCTAATTCTTCATGAGGGATGACAGCATTTACCATCCCCATCTCATAGGCTTCTTGTGCTGAATAATTTCTTCCTAGAAAAAAAATTTCTCTAGCTTTTTTTTGTCCTACCATTTTTGCTAAATAAGCGGAACCGTAGCCACCGTCAAAGCTTGTAACGTCTGCATCCGTTTGTTTAAAAATAGCATGTTCTTTACTGGCTAAAGTTAAATCACAAACCACGTGTAAACTATGGCCACCACCAACAGCCCAGCCAGGCACAACCGCAATAACAGCTTTGGGCATAAATCTTATAAGTCGTTGAACTTCTAAGATGTTGAGACGATGATAACCGTCTTCGCCAACATAGCCTTGATGCCCTCTAGCCTTTTGGTCGCCACCAGAGCAAAAACTCCATACTCCATCTTTTGAGGATGGTCCTTCTGCACTAAGCAGAACTACGCCAATATTTACGTCTTCATTGGCATCGCAAAAAGCATTGTATAATTCAGAGGTGGTTTTAGGCCTAAATGCATTGCGCACTTCGGGCCTATTGAAGGCAATTCTAGCTACACCATTGTATTTATTGTAAGTAATATCTTCATATTTTTTTACTTCTTCCCAAGGAATATCGGTCATTTCATATCATATTTAAAAACAAAAATACGGAATTAAAATAAATGAAAAAGACGACATTTATTTGATAATTCTAACTTTTTTAAAATACATTTGTTTAGGATTGTTTAATTAAAAAATGCATACAGCCAATTCGCCACTTCTTTTAAGTCCACACCAGCATTACTCAAATCAATTAGGGGAATTCTTTTTCTTTGATACGTATTTTATTGCTGAATTTAGAGAAGGTGTTCACGTTACGTATGAGGATTTCGAAATTGTAAAATCCTATATATTTAATCACTATCGCGAAACTAGATTTGGCTTTATTTCTAACAGAGTAAATAGTTTTTCTATCGAATTAAAAGACGCTGTTCTTTTCAATAAAGATTATCCAAATTTAGAAGCTTATGCGGTCGTAGCTTATAAAAATTTTTCAGAGCAACTCATAGAAGTTGAAAATAGATTTTTTAAATTTAATAGAAGAGGTTTTAGGTCTTTAACTGAAGCTCTTGTCTGGATAAAAGATTCCTTATCTTAACTTCATAAATTTAATTAAGATAAATACCGTCGTCTTTTATGGTAATTTGTTTGTCTTTATACAAACTACCAATGGCTTTTTTAAAACTCTTTTTACTCATTTGAAGCTTGTCTTTTATCGCTTCGGGACTAGATTTGTCATGTAAGGCCAAGAAGCCTTTGTTGGACTTGAGTTTTTCCATTATTGCATGGGCACTAGGCGCTATATTTTTATATCCTATTTGCTGTAGGGCAATATCTAATTTATGGTCCGGACGAACTTTTTTAACAACACCTTTTAAGCGATCACCAACATTGAGTGTTTTATAAATATCATCTTTATAAATAAGACCACTGTGCATGTTATTAATAATAACATGCATTCCTAGATCAGTAGGATGGGAAACTATAAGATCAACCTCATCAAACTTTTCTACAGTTAAAACAGTGTTATCTAAAAACCTATTGGTTTTACTAGAGGCTACCAGACGATTGCTATCTTCATCTAAGTAACATTTTACTAAATACCAAGAGCCAGCAGACATCTTAAAAGCCATCTCCTTAAAAGGACAAAACAACTCTTTTACAAGTCCCCAATCTAAAAA